>Ga0207145_1026_pt1 | contig 22775 bp, 24 predicted proteins | sample Alteio_BWMinHeat_35_FD_153578 | JGI IMG/M metagenome (GOLD analysis project Ga0207145, IMG submission 153578) | Enriched cells from forest soil in Barre Woods Harvard Forest LTER site, Petersham, Massachusetts, United States -... | ecosystem: Environmental > Terrestrial > Soil > Temperate forest >...
TTCTTGTTGCAAATCATTTGCAGGGAGAGGTCGTGATCGTTTCTCGCTCGTCGTACAGGCCTGCCGTACTCGGCATGCGATTTGGCTGTATTTCTACTCTTTTCGTTTTGTTTTTCTTCCTGCTTTCCGATCCTGCGGCCGTATCTGCCCAGGAAAACCCATACATCGTTGTTTACGATCACTATCTGGAAGAGCCGGGCAATCTAGAAATCGAATACTTCTCTACCTTCGGCACGCAGCGCGGCGGCAACGACTTTCATGCCTTCTGGATGGAGTTCGAGTACGGCGCTACCGCCTGGTGGACCACGGAGTTTTACGTTGACGGCCAGTCCACCTTTGGGGACTCGAGCGTATTTACTGGAGTCCGCTTCGAGAACCGCTTTCGATTGCTGAAACGCGAGCATTTCGTCAATCCGGTTTTTTACATCGAATACGAACACATCAACGGGGCGGACAAGATCTTCAAGGAAGTGGAAGGACACGACGTGGAATCAGACAACGCCAATCCGAATGCGACACTTCGCCAAGAGCACAACAACGAAATCGAGCTGAAACTGCTTCTCTCCGGCACCCACAAGGGCTGGAACTTTACGCAGAACACGCTGGCCGCTAAAAATCTCTCAAACCATCCATGGGAATTCGGCTATGCCATCGGGGCCAGCAGGCCGCTTGCCTTGAAAGCTTCCGCAAAGCGATGCTCCTTCTGCCGCCAGAACTTCATTGCCGGGGCAGAAATGTACGGAGGCCTCGGCGACCGTCATAGCTTTGGTTTACACGAAACCTCGCACTACCTTGCACCGGTCATCGCCTGGAACTTGCCGTCGGACTGGACCCTAAGGCTTTCCGCGGGCTTTGGTTTGAACGACAACAGTCATCGTTTCCTGCTGCGCTGGGGAGTCTCGCGGGAAATCCCTGGATTCGGATCGATGGTCAGCCGCTTTTTCGGAGGCCACCGATGAGGGAATGTCTCGCAACTCTCGCGACCACTGCCGGTCTTCTCTGCGTGTCAATCGCTCTCGCTCAGAAGGAGAAGCCGCCAGCCTACAAGTATCGTAAGGACGCCCTAGTCTATGCCGAGCTAGGCAAAGCGCCGCAGAAGGCGCGTACCAAGCGCAATCCGCTGGAAAAAGATCCGGACGCGGTCGCCGCAGGAAGAAATCTTTTTGAACAGCACTGTACGGAGTGCCACGGAGATTTGGCGGAAGGGGGCAAGAAAGGTCCGAGCCTTATGGTGGAGCAGGTGCAAAAGGCCGAGCCGGGCGCGATTTTCTGGCTTTTGACAAACGGCGCAGTTTGGCGCGGCATGCCTGTGTGGTCCAAACTGCCCGAGCCGCAGCGTTGGCAACTGGTAAGCTACATCAAGTCGCTGGGTTTGGCGGAAACCGCTCCTGCTGCTTCAACAGTTTCAACAGGGCCGAAATCATCCGCCGGCCCGGTTACGGAGTCGGCTTCGCCGCCTCGTTAAGAATCATGGCGAGCCGAACGCCGGCCTGCGCGAGCCGTTTTTCGACGACGGGTGCCGCCTTTTCCTGGTAGGCCTCCCCCGCTGTGATGTTTTGGTGCAGGAGTCGTTCGCCAATATTGTTATCGTCGGAGCAACTGTGGACAGGGACGTTCGGCTCAATAGCGATTTTCGGCGTCAAGTTTCCATAAACCGTGTTTTCAGCAAGATCGAAGCCTTCCCAGACCCAATCATCGAGGTGCACCCCGGCCTTTTGCCAACTGTCGATCTCCGCCGAGAATTGAGCGTCGAGCGTGTCGGCATACTCCGCCGGATCAGCGCCCTCCGCATCGCGTTCGGGAATAGCCGTGTCCCACAAGCTGTGCAGGTTTGGCGAGAAGGAATGATTGCGCTCGCGCGCGCTGCGCCGGAAATACTTCACCGGAACGCAATTTCCGCCTTCATCGGCATTCGTGACGGTGTGCAGCGGCTGGTGCAAATCTCCGACAAAATGAATGATAAAGCGCAGAGCATCCGCGCGTTTTGCTACATCTGCTTTTGCATCTTTCAGGATGGCAAGTTGCTCGGTGATTGCTCGCGTGACGCAACCTTCTTGTCCGCAAAATGAATCAAGCGGCCCGCGCTGAGAACCACGGGGTATGTCGATGTAGTGCCAGGGCCCGTTTTTTCGTTCTCCGCGCACGTCGTCCGCCCAAGTCGATACATCGGCCATCGGGTCGCGGCTCGCCCCGCCGCAATAGCGATTCAGTTTCGGATCGACGGGGCTTTCCGCGAGCAGTTTCTGCACGAATTGTTTCGCTTCCGGCGTCAAATGTTTCTCCGCAAGCAAAGCCACTGTCTGGTGGCCCTTGCATCCCCACGCCAGCGTCGCCGACGGCCAGAAGAGTAGGACCAGCCCGCCGAGAGAAATCAGGTGAATGACAAACCGCTTCATGCGTAGCTCTCCGTTAGGCCGGACGAATTTTTGAGAGACAGCTCTCGCTCCCAAAGCTTTTCCGCGCACCAAGAAAAGAGTAGCCGAAAGTAGGTTACACAAAGAAGAAAAAGTACGGTGCCAGACGGGTAGCCGGACCCCCAGCAGTCACAAGTCACATTTTCACGCGCTCAGCCAGCGCCCAATCGGCCGCCAGGATTCCGTATGATCGCAAATCACGCGCAACGCCGCCGTAATCGGAATCGCTAGAAGTAATCCCATGCCGCCCCACACCCAACCCCAGAAAAGGAGTGAAATCGTGATGGCCACGGCGTTCAACTGGACGCGCCGGCCAACAATTTGCGGCGCCACTAAATTCAGGGCGAGCACATGAATGGCCGTCAATCCCCCGGCAATCAACGCAAATTCCCCGAAAGTCCTCGATTTGGCGAGCGCGATGATAAAGGCCGGCAGCCAGGCGAGAACGACGCCGATATACGGGACCATATTCAGTAGACCCGATGCAATTCCGGTGACGACCGGAAAATCCAATCCAAGAATCCAGAAAAACAAACTACTCGCTGCTATCACAAGCAGAGTCAGCAGTGTCATTCCGGCAAGATAGTCGCGCAGGACGTCGCGCAGGTCTTCCAGGGTTTCCTTTACGCGCGTCCGTTGCGAGGCCGGAAAGAGTTGCAGGGTTCCATGCCAAACTTCGTGTTTGCCCGCGAGCATAAAGAAAACCAGAAACGGGACAAAAGTGATTTCCAGAAACAGCGCATACAAAGAGCCGATTCCACGGAACAAAAGAGTGCGCACAATCGCCGCTTCCGGCCGATCCGCTGCTCCCTGCTGCGGGGCTGTTTCCGGCGCAATCTCTGAAACTTTTCCTTCGATGCCCTTGATCTTTCCTTCGACGGCGCCGGCGGCTTGTTTCAGCACCGCGCCGTATTTTGGCCAATTCGCCGCAAAGTCTTCCGCTCGCGTTTCCAACCCATAGCCGACCGCCACTACGACCGCGATCAAGAGCAGCACCATCACCATAGCGCCGACGGTCCGCGGCAGATGCATTTTCTCAAGCAACTCCACGGCGGGATCGAGAAAATACGCGAGCAAAATCGAGAGCAGGACAGTGATGACAACGCCCGCAGCATAGTAGAAGAACAACAGAATGATGGCCGCAGCGAGGATGCGCAGACTGAAAGTTGATCCGGCAATGCGGACGGTGGATGTTGGCGTTTCCAGCTCAGGCTCTGGCACGAGGCACTCCGTTCCCATCACGTTAGCATACTCACGCAAACTCGTGAGGCTATCCTTGCCACCGTTGCGTATTTCCAATCGCCGAATTCAAAAAATCCGGATGCGGCGGCGCGCCAAGGCACGCGTGTTTACGCAAGCGAACCTCGGGAACGTCTCTCCCCAAGCGCCTTTTCGGGCGTGTGCTAAACTTTCTCATGGTCAGCCCCTCAGGAATTGGCAGCTAACCTCTCATGCCCAAAGAACTTTTCGGTACCGACGGAATTCGCGGCGTCCCAGGCACGCCGCCGCTCGATGACGCCACTCTTTTCGCCACTGGCCGCTCCCTGGCCGCGTACTTGCTCCGCGAGCATTCCGCTGCTCACGTCCTGATCGGGATGGATACGCGTGAATCGGGGCCGCACATCGCCGCGCTTCTCGCTGCAGGCCTTCAGCAAGCCGGTGCGTCCGTGGCTTTCGCGGGTGTTATCACCACTCCCGGCGTGGCTTGCCTGGTGCGCCAAAACGATTTTCAGGCCGGCGTAGTGATCTCTGCTTCGCATAATCCGTACCACGACAACGGCGTAAAGCTTTTCTCTCACGCGGGCATGAAATTTCCTGATGCGGTGGAAGAAGAGCTGGAAGAGGATATTTTCAAGCATCGCTCGGACGCGCCGCCGAAAAATCCTCCGCTTCTCATCGCGGACGAATCGCTCGACGCGGAGTATCTCGTGTTTCTTCGAAGCCGCGTCATTCCTGGAGCCAAGCTTTCAGGGTTTCGCATCGTTCTCGACTGCGCCAACGGGGCCGCTTACAAGCTCGGTCCGGAGCTCTTTCGTTCTCTGGGGGCGAATGTTGTCTCGATGGGCGTATCGCCAGACGGCAAGAACATCAATGCGGGCTGCGGTTCGCTGCATCTTGAAGGATTGCAGCAGCGCATGCTTGCCGAGCGCGCGCAACTCGGCGTGGCTTTCGATGGCGATGCGGACCGGGCTCTCTTCGTCTGCGAAACGGGCAAAATCGTCAACGGCGATGGCGTTCTTCTGGCAGTTGCCCGTTACTTGAAAGCCCAGAACAAGCTCAAAGGAAATCGCGTCGTGGCCACGTCGATGTCGAATCTTGGGCTGGAACGCGTCCTGGCTCGAGAGGGAATCTCGCTGGCGCGCACTTCGGTTGGCGATCGCTATGTTCTGGAGGAAATGCTTCGCAGTGATAACGTGATTGGCGGCGAGCAATCCGGGCACGTCATTTTTTTGGAGGACAGTCCAGCGGGTGACGGGCTCCTAACAGCTGTAAAAATCGCATCACTCGTTTCCATGCACGGGAAAATCGAGTCGCTTGTCGATGGCCTCAAGGACTACCCGCAGGTGATCGTAAACGTAAAAGTAAAATCGAAACCGCCGCTCGAAACGCTGCCGGAAGTGTCCCGCGCGCTAGCCGAAGCGCAATCCGCTCTGGGAGAAAATGGGCGAGTCGTTCTCCGCTATTCCGGAACGGAGCAACTCGCGCGTGTCATGGTCGAGGCCGAACACGACGCGGATGTGCAGCGCTTCAGCCAGTCCCTGGCGAATGCTCTCCGCTCTTGCATCGGCGCATGATCTTCCCCCGCATTTTCTGGTAATGGATCGTTTCGATAGTCCGATGTAAACTTCCCATTGACCGACGTTCTACCGGGAGCGACTCATGAAAGTAACCACATTGGGTTTCTGCGCTGCCCTGACACTCTCTTCCTTCGCGATGGCAGCACTTTCGCAAGGCAAGCCGCAGAACGGTCCTCCGGCCCAGCAAACGTTGACGAATCCTCTGCGGATCCGCGTCGATGGCAATGAGCAAGCCAAGCTATTAGTGGCCAAAGTCCGGCCCGCCTACCCGATAGAAGCATTGAAGAAGGGTATCCAAGGAACGGTTCGGCTGCATGTCATCATCGACAAGGGCGGCGCGGTCTATCAAACCGAGGTAGTTTCAGGTGATCCTCGATTGATATCGCCGGCGATGGATGCAGTTCGCCAGTGGAGATATCGCTCCACGATCATTAACGGCTGGCCTGTGGAAGTTGACACAACGGTTGATGTGTTCTTCGCAGCAGGCCAGTGGGTCATGGGTTCGCTGTTTTAACCTCGACGATGTTGCTTTCGGGATAGCGGTCGTGATGGCGGACCCACGCCATTCCGTGGGGCAAGCTGGCCTCGTCGCGGCCCTTCGGCACGCGGTCCAGAATCGCGTAGATACCCATGAAGTCTTCCAACCCGCGTCCGTAAACGGAGAAAGTGTGGAAGATTTCGCCGTTCGCATTCTTGTAGAAAATGCTCATGCCCGGGCGTTCCTCGCTCGGAAATTTCGTCAGTGCGTAGTTGTAAATGCTCTCTTTGCCCGCGTCTTCCTTCTTCACCGACACTTCATAGTCAAAATTGAAGTCGCTTCCAAACGACGAAACCCACGGCAGCTTCCATCCCATTCGCTTCCTGAACTCTCCGATCTTCGCGAGCGGCGCATGCGACACTAGTACGAGCCGGACGTCGCGTTGTGCCAAGTGGATCGCCATCGGATCCATCTGATCCGTAATCAGCGAGCAGCTAGGGCAACCCTGTTCCCAATCCGGCCCAAACATGAAGTGATAGATCACCAGTTGGCTCTTGCCGCCAAACAAATCGGCCAAACCCTTCTTCCCGCTTGGCGTGTCAAAAACGTAGTTCTTATCAACTTTCACCCACGGCAGTTTTCTGCGCTCTTCGGCGAGCGCGTCTCTCTGCCGCGTCAGCGCTTTTTCTTTGGCCAACAATTCTTTTCGTGCAATGATCCATTCCGCCTGAGAAACAACTTTTGATTTTTCTACCGCGACTTCGCTCATAGCTAGTTCTCCTCAAAAGAATTTGTCCTCGACTACTCTGGCGGCGCCGGAGCCCGCTGCTGGCGGGCAACGGTCTCCAGCGCCGTCTCTACAGGGCAACCCACTCCGGTGAAACTCACGCCTTAATTGCTCGCCGCTCGCGTTTTATTTTCCTGCGCGGCCTGGGTCATCTGCGCATACCTGCTGCGCATGACCTCGACAGAGCCGGGATTGCGCTTTTCGCGCCACTCATCCAGGCGCTTGCAGTGCTCTTCCAAGTTCGCGAGGAACTGCGGATTTGCGAACATTGCTCTCCAGGCGCCGACCAGCGGCTTCACCTGTTCCCAGACTCCCCACTGTTCGCCCGCATTCTCAAAAAACAGTTCCTCGTCGACGAGTCCGCGGTTAGCGATGCTGGCCACCATCTCCCAGTAGCCGAGCACCATGCGCATATACGCGTTTTCCTGGGTACCGGGAGGTACCAGCTTCATGGCTTCGTCCGCGGTTTTCGGATGAAAATTCGCGGACATCCAGATCCGCGCTTCGCGCAGCTTCGTTTCTCTCCGCAACTCATACAAATGCAGCATCAAGTTCACTTGCTCGTGGGTTGCTCCCATGTTTTCTCCTTTTCTGACCTAACAAACATTTTCCCAGCGACTGCTTTACTGAAGAGCTTATTCACTACTACAGCAGTCACTCCGCCGGTGGATACTGCCGAGGCAATCAGCATTGCCGTTGTCGCGATGCACGCAGGGCACATGAGTTTTTCCTAAGCGGCAACTAGGCCGATCTGGCCTTTTGCGCGAAAGCTGGAGGCTCGTCGGCGCTCGGTCCCCAGCTTGCGGGGACAGCGACATCGAGCATGCGGAGATAGACGCTGAATTGGCCGCGGTGCTGGTACCAGTGGCTCAGCATCACGTCGCGCAAAAAACTAGCGCGAGGCTGGGCCATGACTTCTCGTCCCCCGGCAACCATGCGCCAGGTTTCATTCATTGCCGCGTCATCGAAGTTTGGCAGGAGGCTGCGAACCGCGGCGATGCTCTCGTCGTATGTCTTGAGGATCTCCTCGCGGCTTGCCGGCTGCGGAAATTTGAAAGACTCGGGAGCCTGCGCCGGATTGTTCTGCACGAAACGCACGATTCCGCCCGGCACGGATGCCAGATGGTACGCGAGCTGGCCGGCGGACATGGATTTGTTGTGCGGCTTCCAGGTCAATTTATCTTCCGGCAGGCGCTCGAGAAATTTCCGTGTGACAGGTGCCTGGACTTCAAACTCAGCGAGCATTGCTTTTGCGATCGACATGGTGAGTCTCCTCTTCTTCTTATCTGGACTGCGATTCCCGTACGCTACTGCTTCTTGCCATCACCTGCTGCGAACGATCCACGCGCTTCCGCAACTTTCCGCACGCGCTCGTTGATCGTTCCCCACCCGCCCGTCACGCCTTTCCGGTGATCGTCCTGAATTAATCCCAGCGCCGCGTGGCGAAACTTGATGAGCGTGCCGCCGTCCACCTCGCTAAGCCGGTATTGCACGTTGGACGCAACCGGATACGACATGAAGAGCGGACCGGCAAATTCGAGGAGTGTCGGCCGCTTGATGGCTTGCACATGCGCCCAGAAATGGCCGTTGCCGTCACCGAGGTCGCGGAACCAGCGGCCGCCGGGCCAGGCTTCGAGCTTCATCGGCATGGGCGTGCCGTTGCTAACTTCGTTGCCGGGGCCGAGTTGTTCGAGCAGGGCTTCGAAGGTTACTTCGAGCGAAGCCTTTACGTGGATTTCCTGGATGATGTTCAGGATCAAGCTATCGAGTGCTACCACTGCTGAAGCTGTCGAGCTCATGGCTCCTCCTCAAGTTTTGGGTAAAGTCGGGTCAGTCTTTTTTCGCTGCGTCGTTCTTTTGTTCGGCCCGTTCCTTGATACGAATGAGCTGGTGTTTCCAATATTTTTCAAACGTTTCCGCCCATTCGTACAAAGGCCGGATTGCGGCTGCATTGGTCCGGTAAAACATTTGACGGCCATCCCTTCGCGCGTGCACGAGGCCGACATCCTTTAAGACGCGCAAATGCTTGGAAACGGAAGGCTGCTCCATCTCCAAAGCGTCGACAATTTCGCCGACCGGGCGCTCCTGGAGGGCGAGATAGTTGAGTATCTCGCGGCGGCGGGGCTCGGCGACGGCGTTGAAGGCGTCGGAAGTGGTAGAGGCGCGTGCCATGAGAGATACAATACATTCCGATATGGGAATATGTCAAGCATTATTTTTCGTCGATTTTGGCACTATGTGCCGGATCAATTTCTGTGGTTCTTGCGGGAACTTTTTGCTGGGTCGCGACATTACCGGTAGTGGAGGCTCACGGAGCGATTCATGCAAGACGCCCTGCCAGCGCTCGTTCTAAACTCGGAGGCTCTCCCGCGCAATGCCATGAACGAGACGCCGCCTACTCCCGCCTTTCCGGCTAGCCCGGCCAGCGACGAGCACCTTATGCTGGCGTTCTCCAAAGGCTCAGCGGAATCGTTCAACGAGCTGTTTCTGCGCTACAAACAGCCCATCTATGGCTTCTTTCGACGACGGACTGCTGATCCTTCTCACGCGGAGGAACTGACGCAGGAAGCGTTCCTCGTTCTGCTGGGGGCAGCAGGGCGGTACGAGCCACGGGCGCTCTTTCGGACTTATCTCTATGCCATCGCGTTCAAGATTCTTCGAGCGCACCGGAGGAAAGCGGCATTTCGCGCGACGTTTTTCGGTCGTCCCAGCACCATTCCCGATCCCGTCAAACAGGACGCCACGGAGTCCGGCTTGTGGGTGCGGCGGGCCGTCGAAAAGCTCGAGATTATCGACCGCGAAGTGCTATTGCTGAGAGAATTCGAGCAGCTTAGTTACGCGGAGATCGCGGACTTGCTTCAGCTTCCCGTTAATACCGTTCGCTCCCGTCTTTTTCGCGCTCGCACCGCCTTGCGCAATTTGCTCGAGCCATCGGCCACTTCGTCTCCGAATGCTGCGCCACAATCCGCCGAGCCGACTGCCTCGCCTAGCACGGCGCAAGCAATTCCACAGAAAGGCATTCGCTCATGAGCACCACTCCACATCCATTCGCACCAGAAGAAATCATGGCCCACCTCGACGGCGAACTTGCGCCTGCGCGCGCCGAATCTCTCACTGCGCACATTGAAACGTGCGCGGCCTGCCAGGACGTGGTCAGTTCCCTGCGCGACACCTCGCAGGCTCTTTCCACCTGGACCATTCCTGCGGCGCCCGCTAACGCCAGGTTCACGGAGCAGCTTTCTTCGGCATCAATCAAGGCTTCGAGAGGTCTAGATGGCGCGCGCGGTGTAAAGCACCCTACGTTTCCGAGACGGCACTGGAAACTGCTTACCGCTTCGGGTGCCCTGGCTGCTCTGCTATTCATGATGAATGGCTTAGATGAGTTTCGATTCGCCGCCCTGTCGCCGAATTTCAGAGCGAGAGAGAAGGAGGACATGAAAGCGGCCGTGAAGGCTCGCGAGCAACAGCAGGATGGTTCGCGATTGGATTTGAGTGCTCCGGCCGCCGTTCCAGAAGAGGAAAAGGCAATGGTGACAGCCGGCAGCCGATTCACAAGAACTGAGGTCTCAAAAGCCCCCTCTGACAAAGCCGCCAGAGAATTCGACAAACTTCAACAGTTCGCACGAATCAGGCGACCGGGAGAACTTGGGCAGACCGGACCCATGATCGCGCGGACCGTGTCACTCTCCATCATCGCGAAGGATTTCGACTCCTCACGCTCCTCGTTTGACGCTATCCTTGCGCGCCACAACGGGTATGCCGCCAGCCTGAATGTTGCGACGCCACAGGGAGCGGCGAGCGTGATTCAAGCGTCCCTCCGTATTCCCGCGCAGCAACTACCTGCCGCGCTCGTCGAATTGAAAGCACTGGGCCGCGTCGAAGCGGAGAACCAGAACGGGGAAGAGGTCACACAGCAGCATGCTGATCTCCTCGCGCGGCTGAAGAATTCCCGCGAGACCGAGCAGCGCCTTCAAGCCATCCTCACGCAGCGCACCGGAAAAATCAGCGATGTGCTCGAAGTGGAGCAGGAGATCGCGCGCGTGCGGGGGGAAATCGAGCAAATGGAAGCTGAGCAGAAAAATTTGGAGCATCGCGTGGACTTCGCCACGATCGACTTGAAACTCTCTGAGGAATATAAAGCCAAGCTCGATTCTCCGGCTCCCGCGATCTCCACGCTCATTCACAACGCCGCCGTCAACGGCTACCGCAACATCGCCGACACTCTGCTCTCCATCGTTCTCTTCTTTGCGGAGTACGGCCCAGTTCTTTGCTTCTGGCTGATGCTGTTCTTCATTCCGGGTTGGCTAGCCTGGCGCCGCTGGCGTCACGCCACCGCGGCAGTCTAGCCCGAGTTCCTTCCAGTGGCTTAGCTCTCGATTGCGTGTGAAGGCAAATGCGAATTTTCGGCGTTAACGTTAACGCCTCTCGCATGGAGCATGCGCCCCGACGCTCGGATTGCAGACTTCATTCGGTTGCCTCGCTTGCTCGACTGCGCTTGTAAAAACATATCGTGGACGGAAACCTCATTCGAGGGCCTCGACCCTACACCATCGGTTTTTTCGATGCAATACTCCTAAAGAATGTAGGTGATTCCCGGATTTCTGTGAGAATTTGTAGAATTCCGAAAGCGCTTCTTGGTCTATCAGAAGCAAACGTCCCGTAAATTCTTTTGAATCATACACCTCTGTGGGGACGCTATCTGGGGCGACTGCTGGCACAACTATTGCTCTCTTCCTAGGCAACTTACAAGATTGGCTTCCCGGGGTGGCCGGATCCGAACCTCGACTCGGTTCCGGTTTTTTGGGGGGTCAGTTCAAAAAAGGGGGCTTGCACCAGCCCCCTTTTTCATTTCGGCCTTGGACCTTCGTGGTGGTTGGCCGGTGCGGGAGTTTTGCTTCCCGCGAGTGTGTCATCGAAGTGGTTCCGTTCGGAGGGCCTGATCCGTTAGGGCCCTCTTTTTATTTCTGGTCTTTCCTTCCACTGATTTCACCGGATTGAGTCGCTGGCAAACGGCACTCCGTGCCTGCTACGGTGTTTCTCGCAAGGCCCCGCCAGAAAATGCTGCACAAAAAAATGAGCGGCCGGTGGGGGGACCGGCCGCTCGGGCGTGGGGGATGGAGGGTCTTGCAACCTGAAGCTGGTCCGAATCTTCCGCACGTTTTGCTGCGCTCGCGAGCAGCAAAACGAGATACAGGAGCAAAGAGGCCCAAACCTTTTTACTCCGGAAGCCGCAACCACCTTCCGATTACAGTGACGATTCTGCGCTCGCGGCTGTGGCCCGTCGATAGTCCGACCGGTTCATTCTCCTCAGTACTTCTTGCTGATTCTGCCTGCCTCGTTTTAGTACCTCCGTACTTCCAGAATTTTCGCGTTTTTCGTTGGCGCCTCGTAAAGCTTCGGATGCGGATGCCGATAACCCTATCAGGACTCTCTCGTCGGGAGAGTGTGTGCCTACGTACCATGCATCCAAAACGCCGCAGCGGACGCATCGCGAAAGAACTGGACATAGTCCTGCTTGGCACGGACACGACCGGAAAAGTGTTTTCGGAGCCAACGAAAACCGTGGTCCTGAGCCGCCACGGCGCGGGCATTGTCTCGCGATACCGGTTCACCCCAGATGAAGTCTTGATACTTCGCTTGCCCGACTCCTCCAAAGAAGCCGAGGTTCGCCTCGTGGGACAGATCGGAGGCGAGCCCGGCCGCTACATCCATGGAGTGGCATTTGTCGATCCCGATCCACACTTTTGGCCGATGGAGTTTCCTCCTCCCGAATCTCCCGAATCCTTTGAGGCGGGAAGCCAGCCGTCAGTGCTTGAATGCAGCCTTTGCAAGGAACGGCAAACCGTTGAGCCGCACGAAATCGAGGAAGACGTCTACTCCGTGAACGGCAATATTTTGCGGTACTGCGAGAGCTGCGGCACAGCCACTCCCTGGAAAAAAGCGGTAGGCGAGGCGCTCCCCGCCCCCGGCGTCGCTGCGTCAAAGGCCCCAACGAAAGCTCCCGTGCCTTCCCCAGCGCCCCGGGAGTACACAGAATTGCCCTTGGGCGCTGCTTCCCCGATTGCGGCTCTCATTCAGCCGCGTACCGCATCCCACTTGGCTGCCTCGGGTCCTGCGCCGTCGCGGTATTCCGGCGCATCGGCCCTGGCGGAATTCTCTTCCTTCGGGGAAGAACCGGCTTCGCAGGACGTGGCCAGCGCCACAGCGGTTCTTCAACCGCCCGAGGTTGCGGCAGCGTCGCCGAGGGAGGACGCCGATATCTCCCCCGCTAACCCAGAAGCGGTTCCGGAGCCCCTTTTGGATGCAAATGGAAAACGTATAAACAGGCGCAAGCACGTGCGCATTCGGGTGAACTTCAGCGCGCGTGTGCGTCAAGCCGGGCACAAGGACGAAATCGTCGAGTGCGAAAACGTCTCCAAGGGCGGACTCTGCTTTCACAGCCTGCAAAAATATGCGCTGAATTCGCTGATGGAAATTGCTGCGCCTTATTCGCCAGGAGAGGCGGCGCTTTTCGTGCATGCCAAGATCAAGAGGATAGAAGCGCTCTCGGGTGGTCTGGTCTTTCGTTACGGGCTTGAGTACATGAAGTCGCCTGACCCTTCAGCCTAACCTCTCGGAAACCTAACTTCTGCATTTGCAGACCCATCCAGACTCCCCATTTGATTGAAGTATTCAAAAAACCAAACTCTTCGTGCTTGGCAAACTTAGAGATCGCGGATAACTTGCTGGAGCTGTCTTACGGCTTGGTGCAACTGCTGCCGAGCGGGTTCAGGCAGGCCCGCCACGGCCGTGGCGAGCGAGTTGACGCGGCGCTCGCGAGCTTCCCACATGAGACTCACCCCTTTTGGGGTTGCTTCGAGGCGGATGCGGCGACCGTCTTCTGTGGCGAAGCGGCGGACGAATCCGGAGCGCTGGAGGCCGGCGACGATGCGGCTCATGGTAGGGGGGCGGACCTGTTCGGCATCGGCAAGCTCGCCAAGCGACTTTGGAGCGCCGAAGACGAGAACGGAAAGGGCGGAAAGCTGGGCCGGGCCGACACCGCTCTCGCGGTCGCGGACGCGAAGGCGGCGAAGGAGGTGGATGGCGGCGGAGTGGAGTTGGTCAGCAAGTTCGAGAGCCGCTAGGTCAGTCTCCGTGATTGCTTCGGCAGGAGGAGACGGAGGGGACGTTGTCGCTTTTGGGCTGGGGCGAAATTCGCGCTTGACAGGAGGCATAGAAGATAGTTAGCTATGCTAACTAATCTTCTCGCGGAGGTAAAGAGAAATGAGCGCCATGGCTGCAAGCCTGGGAATTACGAACATCGGACAAATTTCCATCATCGTAAAGGACGTAGAACGGGCGACGGCGTTTTACCGCGACGTGCTGGGGTTGCCGCTGCTTTTCACGGTACCGAGCATGGCGTTTTTTGATTGTGGCGGAGTGCGCCTGATGCTGGGAACGGCTTCGTCACCGGAATACGATCATCCAAGCTCGATTCTTTACTTCCGCATCGCGGACATACAAGCGGGATACAAGCGGCTGGTCGAGAACAATGTGGACATCGTTGCGCCGCCGCGGTTGATTGCGCCCATGCCGACGCATGATTTGTGGATGACAGCGTTTCGCGACAGCGAAGGAAACATCCATCAGTTGATGAGCGAAGTGCCGCGGTCCGTTTAGCAACCAAAAGGTCACGATCCTCAACGATGCAGAGCAAGCGAGCGGAATCCGCCCGGAGGTCATCATGGGGATTTGCTGGACTGAAGGAAAAGTGGGCCCTTGTTGCCTGACCTGGAGCCAGCAAAAGCTCTCAAATTAGGAAAATAGCGTTCAATGGGAATGCTTGACACATTTGCGACCTGCTTCGTAGCATTAGGAATTGTGTTTGTGCCGGCGTAGCTCAGTGGTAGAGCGAGGGTCTCATAATCCCTAGGCCGTGGGTTCGATTCCCTCCGCCGGCACCAGATTTTCTGTTTCGCCCCCGAGACATACATACGACGGATCCCAACGCCGCGAAGTGTAGGAAAAATATTGTATACTCTGCGCGTTCGGCGTGATCCAGTCTGATCTGGAACCTCGAATTCCAAAGCCTATAGTTGCTGGAGGACTCTTGTCGCTCATCCGAAGCGGAAAGTTCAGCCTTGCACTGCTGCTAGTCTTAAGTTGGGTTCCAGTGGCGCACGCGCAGCAAACGGACCCAGATCCTACTGAAGACAGCCAATTTCGATTCCGCTTTGTTGGCCCGCGAGTAGGAAACCGTATCGCGTCCGTCGCTGGAGTCGCCGGCGATCCGAGTACGTACTATGCGGGAGCGGCATCCGGCGGTGTGTGGAAATCGAGCGACGGCGGGAACCGGTGGGCTCCGGTTTTTGATAAGCAGCCTGCGGCTGCGATTGGCTCTCTGGCCGTCGCCCCTTCCGACCCGAGCGTCGTGTGGGCGGGAACCGGCGAGGCATGGGTCATCCGCGATAGCGACGTGATTGGCAATGGAATCTATAAATCAACCGATGCGGGGAAGACTTGGACGAATATGGGGTTACAGGAGACCGGTCGCATCGGGAGGATCATCGTGCACCCCTCGAATCCCGACATTGTATTTGCGTGCGCGCTTGGACGCGCGACTGGTCCGCAGCAAGAGCGCGGCGTTTTTCGCACGGTAGACGGCGGCCAGCACTGGGAACGCATGCTTTTTGCGGGGGAGAACATAGGCTGCTCCGGCCTTTCGATGGATCCGCACAATCCGCGTGTCTTGTTTGCGGGAATGTGGCAACTGGAGATGCATACGTATGCTGAGTTGAGCGGCGGCCCGGGCAGCGGAGTTTACGTTTCGCGCGATGGCGGAACGAAGTGGACGCGCATCGAAGAGCATGGTTTGCCACATTCGCCTCTCGGAAAGATTGATGTGGCAGTGGCACCGACGAACTCAAATCGAGTGTTCGCCCTGATTCAGACGAAAGACCAAGGATCGGTGTGGAGATCGGACGACGCTGGCGGGCACTGGAAGGCCATCGATTTTCAGAGAGGCTTGATTGGACGTGCGGGCTACTACATCCGAATCGCCGTTTCCACGGGAAATGACAATGAAGTTCTGGTGGCGAACAGCTCGTTTTATCAATCGCTGGATGGCGGACAGAATTTTCAAGAGGTGCGCTGGGGCGGAGATACACACGATATCTGGATTGATCCTGCAAATCCCGATCGCTTCGTGATTACGGACGATGCGGGGATGATCATTACGACGGTTCACGGAAGGGGTTTTCATCGCGTCACGCTGCCGATTGGGCAGATGTATCACGTGGATGTCGACAATCAGACTCCGTACTATTTTTATAGCAACATGCAGGATGACGGGAACATGCGCGGGCCCAGCGTGCCGATCGATTCGCAGGAAACGGGTTGGGATCGCCGCATGGGCGGCTGCGAATCCGGCTTTACGGTTCCTGATCCCGCCGACCACAACGTTGTGTGGGCGACGTGCTACGGGGATGAAGTGACACGTTGGGATGCGCGAATCAAAGAAGCGCGCTCGGTGAGCCCTTACCTTCATACCTTGGATGCACCTCCGCCGGACATCAAGTACAGGTGCCACTGGACCTCGCCGCTGGCTGTGGATCCGTTCGACCACAACACCGTTTATTACGGCTGTCAGGTCATTTTCAAGACGACGAATGGCGGGCAGAGTTGGAGTGTGACGAGTCCGGACCTCTCGACACAGGATGCTAGCCGCATCGTTTCCTCAGGTGGAATTGTCGGCGACAACCTCGGACAGTTTTATGGAGAAGTCGTTTTCGCGATTGCGCCTTCCAAGATACAAAAAGGCTTGATCTGGGCGGGCACGAACGACGGGCAGCTCTGGTATACCAAGGACGGTGCTGTAAATTGGACGAACGTCACCAAGAATATTTCCGGATTGCCGGCATGGGGAACGATCACCAGCATTGCGCCTTCGACGTTTGACCCCGGCACGGCTTATGTCGCGATCGATTTTCATTTGATGGATAACCGCGATCCTTTCCTCTATAAGACGACGGACTTTGGAAAGACATGGAAACCCATCAGCGGGAATTTGCCGAAGCATCCGTTGTCCTATGTGCGAGCCATCACGGAAGATCCGAATTGCGCTGGTTTGTTATTTGCGGGGACGGGAAACGGGCTCTACTACTCGCTGGATGATGGCGGGCACTGGACGGCGCTGCAGACTGGTTTGCCACACGCTCCCGTAACCTGGGAGGTCGTGCAGAAAGACTTTCACGATTTGGTGATTTCCACCTACGGGCGCGGGCTTTACATTTTCGACGACATCACTCCGCTCGAACAGCTTGCCAAAAACCATGCGGATGCCCCCACAGTCCTTTTTGAACCGCGGGCGGCACATCGATTTGTCCACGGCGGCGCTGCGATGCTCAACTTTTCGCTGAAAGCGGCGCCCAAGGATCCGGTGGAGATCGAAATTTTGAATGCGGAAGGCAAAACGATTCGCAAACTCAAGACAAAAGCCCATGTAGGAATCAATCGCGTGAAGTGGGACATGCATTACGAATCACCGCGGCTTATTGCCCTTCGCACCGCGACTTCCGACAATCCGCACATTTGGGAGGAACCGCGCTTTCGCGACTCCGACTCGCGGCCGATAACGCACTGGGGCATTGTTCCAGCCGAAGTGGGGCCTATGGTTGCGCCCGGAAAGTATTCCGTGAAACTAACGGTGGCGGGCCAAAGTTTCACGCAGCCGTTGACGGTGCTGGCTGATCCGCGTATTTCGGCTTCGGAAGCGGATATTGAATCGTCGGTGAAGACGCAGCTTCGCATTCGGGATGACATCACCCGTGCGTCCGATACCTTCAATCAAATCGAGTGGCTGCGGAAGCAAACCGAGGTGCTGGAAGCGATGCTGCGTCCGCCAAAGAAGAAGGAAAAAGAAAAACCTCCATTTGCCGAACCGGACGATTTCGATGAGCCGGAGCCTGCTCCCGCGGAAGATGAAGCCCAATCAAAACGGAAGGCGGAACTCCTGAAGGTCGTCGAAGAGATGGACAAGAAACTCCTGGCAGTTGAGTTCAAACTGGTTACGCCGTCGCAACTCAACAGTGATGATAAGTATTTCGTAGAGGCCGACAGGGTTTATCTCAATCTGATTTGGCTCAACGCAGAAGTTGGTCCGGGGGGCGGAGACGTTGCGGGTGGGGCGGACTTTGCCCCGACGGACACTGCTTTGGAATTGCTTCAGGGGATAGAGACGGAACTTGCCGGCGCTGTCGGCGATTACCAAAAGCTGATCGAAAAAGATCTCCCAGCGTTCAATCACACACTCGCGGAAAATAATCTAGCGGTGATAACTCCAACCGGGACAGAGAAGTAAATCCCCACTCACCGCTGCTCAACTCATTGCGGCGCGGCGGATGCTTTGGGAGAGACACTCCAACCATTGCGATGGATTCGCACGGTTCATTCGTTTTCATTGACAGGCATCGGAAGAGTTGGGCAGGATGGCAAACCAAGTGCACCCCTCCAGCTCTATCTCGCCATTTCTACCGGCAGTTGTGTTTGTGAACCCCGCAGCGGGCGGCGGGCGTGCCCTTTCTTGCATCCCGCGTATCCGCAAAGTGTTCGAGTCGGCCCTCGTTCCCGCAGAGTTCATTTTCGCGGAGGGCCCCGGCGACCTGGAGACGAAAGCGCTCGCTGCGATAAAGAGTGGCAATCGGCTTTTGTTCGCCCTTGGCGGCGATGGAACGTTTCACGAATTGGTGAATGCGGCCTATGGAGCCGATGTAGTTCTAGGAGTTCTGCCAGCGGGCGGCGGGAACGACTTTGCTGCCGCACTGCAGATACCTAAGGACACCGTTGCCGCCGCTGAAGCGGTTCTTCGTGGCGGGCCAAAGTGGGTCGATCTTGCAAGGGTGCGCACAGCGGATGGACGTGTGCGGTTGTATTCAGGTGGAGGCGGGCTGGGAATAGACGCCGAAGCGGCGCGGCACGCTGGTGAGACTTTTCGCGGTTGGCCCGGCCGATCTAGATATGTCGCGTCAGCGCTACGGGCTTACTGGCGGCATCGTCCGCTCCATGTGAGAGCGGAATTTCCGCAGAGCAGCTTGCCGCCGATCGAAGTCGATTGCCTCCTGGCGGCCGCGCTAAACACGCCGAGCTACGGAGCGGGAATTCGGTTGGCGCCTGACGCGCGATTGGACGACGGCTGGCTGGAGGCAGTGATTGTGGAAGACCTGAGCGCTTTTCAGGTTTTGATTCTGCTGCCACATTTGGTGAGGAGCGGTGAGCTTAGGACAACGCGCATCAAACGGTCCCGGGTTCGCGCCGTGAAATACAGCACAGACCGTTCCAGTTTCTTTCACGGAGATGGAGAGATTCTGGGGCCTGCGCCGGTGGAGATCGAAATAGTGCCCCAGGCCGTGCGGGTGCTGGCGCCTGCAGAAGTTTCAATTCAGTGATTCCGCTCAGGGATGCTTAGGGTGTGTTTTTGTGAAAGACCTTGCGCCGGATATCAGGCCAGAATTCCTTCAGTTCGTTGGAGAGACCATCGTAGAGGATTAGGAACCCAAACGTAGAAAGGTTTCGACCTACCGTACGGTCCTCCGCTGGGTGGTAAATGTTTGAGATTCCAGCGGCCACGGCATTGCCGAGCGACTCCGAGATATTAAAGCGGTCGTGTCCTGAATCTGTGCGAGTGACAAAGAGTCTGTTTATTCCATGATAGGCGCGATGCACGAAGCTGCCTCTTCCCAGCTGGTAGTAGCGAGGGTCTTCGTGAAGCAAACTCGGAAAAATGGCGGTAGTCATATACGTTCCGATGCTGTTGTCGGCGAAGGATTCGCCATAGCGCTTTCCGTAGGCTCCCCAGCCTTGTCCCCAGGACTTTGGATCATTCTTCGCTTGGCTGATTGCGGCAAGGGCGCCGTTGAATGGGTACGCAGCCCAGTCGAACACTCCCGCCGTGGCGAGCCGAAATTTTTGACCCGAGGTAAGCGGAGGAAGAGTCTTGGCGGTTTCCACTGTGCCGTAATTCGGCAGAACCTCAAAGATACGGTCGTTTACCGTACCGGTCTCTTTCTCCAGCTTGCTCTTGCCCACTTGAGCGTCAGGCGAGTCTTTGTCCTTGGCTGAGTCCGCCGGTGCGGGCGCAGGTGATTGAGGTGCTGGCTGCTGAGCGAAGGTCGAAGGAGCAATGAAGAGCAACGCAATCAAGATTCGTAGAGACAAATGTCTCCGTCTGGCAATCGTACAATCCAATCAGAACTCCGATTCTCTCCTAGGAGAAGGGGTTTGCAAAAAAGGCTGACCGAATATCAGAAAGCCATGTTTGAGTTTAGATTCCAATCCCACCAAAAGGGTTTCATCGGAATCGTAGGTAGTCGAGCTTCGTTCTTGAGGGTCGTGAAAGATCCGAATACGATTTACTTCGCTCAGCCCTTCTTCTTATCTATTTTCAAATTCAGCGTGATGTCCTTGCGGCTGTCAAAACTCGAAACAGTATGGGTCGCGGATTGAGAGCCTTCTTTTTCTGCATGAATTTCGTAGTCGGCATTTGGATCGAGGCCGCTAAAGCGGTACTTGCCGGTTGTGTCCGTGTAGGAACTGCGAACTACATTTGTGCGCGTGTTTTTCAGAAAGACAACGCTTTCCGCAATGAGGGCGTCGGATTTGTCCTGCACGATGCCGTGGACCGTGCGAAGCTGAGCTTCGCGCTTGGCGTCCTGCGCGAGTGTGAGGACCGCGCCCAAAGCCAGAATCGCCGCCATGAAAATAAATCGTTTTGGCACCATCATTTGTTCTCTCCCGCTTCCATACGAAACACTATACGTGCTTCATTAATTCCTGTCTTGGCATCCAGTGCGCGGGTTTGATCGGCGAATCCTTTTGCCCGTACCAGCATTTCGTAGTCCGAACCTTGAGGAACCCGCACCGCAAATTCCCCGCGTGAATTCGTATAGCTGTCCCAGCGATATTTTTTCTCATTGCGGCGCCGAATCTTCAGCTCCACGCCTGGGAAAGCGAAACCTTTGGCATCAAATACAGTCCCGATAATCAGGAAATCGTTGGCATGGCTGTACTTTAGTTTTGGCTGTTTCGAGGATGACTCAGGCGGGGCGGGTTGCGGAGCTTGAGGAGGCGGAGGTGCCGGCTCCTGCGCACTGCCGATGGACGGATTACAGCAAATCAATACTGACGTCATTCCCGCGAGGATAATCCACCGGGGAGTTTGCATGAGTCCGCTCCTGTCTATTTAGATGCTTGTGCTGGGGAAAGTGGATAGTGACTGGGCGGCAGAAAATGGCTATTCGTCGTCCTCTTCCTCTTCGTCGTCTTCCTCATCTTCGTCCGGGAGATCGCCATTCTCCGCGGCTTCTTCTTCGTCGTCATCTTCTTCTTCGTCATCGAGGTCGTCAGAGATGAGGTTCAGATGCACGGGATGCGTCTGGGAGACCTCAAGCTCGGATTCGCACTCGGGGCAGCTCAGGATTTCGCCTTCTTCGACTTCGTCTTCGTCCACGTCGATTTCGGTGGAACACTCAGGGCAACGGATCACGGCTCCATCCTCCGTAGCAATGTTCGCAAGGCGGGGACCTACAGATTGTGCCGCCGCCATGGCGTATTATATACCGCGTTGTGCTAAGTCAACTCGAATGCGCGGGGCGGCTGCTTCGATTGTAAACCGCTCCAGGGCAGAATTCCTAAAGTGGCTTCCTCGCGAGAGTATCCTGAACGCCCGATTGTCGGAGTTGGCGGCGTGATTATTGAAAACGGGCGTACTCTGCTTATTCGCCGCGGCAGCGAACCTCTGCGAGGGGAATGGTCCATTCCGGGAGGCACACTGGAGCTCGGTGAAACGCTGCAAGCGGGTGTGGCGCGCGAACTGCGCGAGGAAACAGGTCTCGACGTACGCGTATTGGATCTCATCGAAGTGTTTGACCGGATATTTCCAGATGAGAGCTTGCAGCCTTCCGAGGAGAAACGCCAGCCCCGTTTTCATTTCGTTATCGCGGATTATTTATGCGAGCGCATCGCCGGCGAACCGCGAGCGGGAAGCGACGTCACCGATGTGGCATTTGCCACCGAAGAGGAGCTAGGGAACTTTCACCTCACAGAGACGGCCACGCGCATCTTAAGAAAAGCGTTTGCCATGGCTCGTTCGCGGCCTGCATCAGGCTGATCCAAGAGCAAAGCTCCTGACTTGAGGATCTTGACTAAGGAGCCTTGGCGATTTCGATGCTTCCATTCGAATCGGTCAGCTGCAATTGGCAGCCTCCTCCTCCAATCGTTCCATTCAGCGAATCCCCCCCGATGTTTCCGGTCGCGGTGACGGGTATCTCGGAGGAAACCCTGCCGAACGAAGTCCGCGCGGAAACGTTGTAACCCACCCCCTCGGGTATGCGAACGTGAATGGAAGAAAACGACGTCTTTAGAGAGATGTCGCGGCAGCCGCTGGCGGGGCGCAGCGCAGTCACATCAATGGCTCCGTTTTGATCGTCCACGCGGATGCGGCCGCCGATGGATTCCAGCGTAACGCCGGAGAACGAAGTGGTGACGGTGGCGTCGCCTTTGATATTTCGCGCGGTCACCGAGCCGTTGCTATCATCCGCGGTCAGATTGCCGTTGATTCGGTCGGCGTTGATGCTGCCAAAGCTCGTTTTCGCATAAGCATCGGCGCCGATGTCGATGAGCGTAATCGCCCCGTTCCCAGTAATCGCGCGAATCCCCTTCGGCACGTTCGTCGCTTCAATGGCCCCAAAGGAGGACTTAAGCGTGACGGCACCTCGAATGTCTCGCACGGTGATCTTTCCATTGGACGTCTCTGCGTCCAGTGCGCCGTTCATATTCTCCAGGTCGATGTTCCCGAAGGAATCGCGGATGGTCACGGAAGGTCCTGTAAGCGCGCTGGCTCTAACACGGCCGTTGTTTGTGGTGCAGTTTACGCGGCCCTTCACGTCGGTAAAAGTTACGTTTCCAAAGCTGTCGGTGACGTCGAGGGAACCGGCGACCGAAGAAATGTCTACGTTGCCGTTGTTGTCGTGGACGGACAAATCGCCGCGAATATTCTTTGTATCCACGTTGCCGAACGATGTTGTGACCGTGGCCGAGGCGGCGCCATCGAGAGTGATCGCTCCGTTGCCTCCCGTAATGGTTGCGCCACCCTGAATGTTGCGCACCGTGATGCTGCCGAAGCGGTCTTGCACTTCGAGAGTTCCTTTTACGTCAGAAACCTGCACCGAGCTGTTCTTATTGTTGACGACGGCGTTGCCGGCGACGCTGGTCAGATCGATACTCCCGAAGGAATTGTTCAGGTGTACCGGGCCGGTTTCCTGCAC
>Ga0207145_1029_pt1 | contig 22624 bp, 21 predicted proteins | sample Alteio_BWMinHeat_35_FD_153578 | JGI IMG/M metagenome (GOLD analysis project Ga0207145, IMG submission 153578) | Enriched cells from forest soil in Barre Woods Harvard Forest LTER site, Petersham, Massachusetts, United States -... | ecosystem: Environmental > Terrestrial > Soil > Temperate forest >...
GCCCCGGCTGTGTCCACCGGGGCGCTTCGGCTAAGGGTTATATGCAACTTTGTTAGAAAATGATCTTCGCCACAAGCTGCGCGTTGCGCGGTTCGCCCGGCCCCAAGCCCGGCGCGCCGTTGAAGTCGCCGATCGTGTCGGTTACGAATCCACTGCTCCCACTGACAGATCCGGCGCCGGAAGCAAGGTTGATCCGGTTGGCGATGTTATAGATCTCTCCGCGGAGCTGAATCTTGACTCGTTCCGTGATTGCGAAATTTTTGAAGATGGAGAAGTCAAAGTCCTTGAAGCTCGGTCCGTAGTACTTGTTCCGCGAAAGATCGCCTAGGGGATTAGTTGGTCCAGTGCAACCCACAGCCCCCGGCACGCAGAACGCCGCGGGATTGACCCACTGCTCGCCTCCATTGGCGGCCGAGAATGTATGGGAAACGCCGGCAAATGGATTTGCTATGAGGTCGACGCCCGGGCGGTTGGTGTTCCCCGTAATGTTAAATGGCTGGCCCCCATGGAGCACCCACAAACTGCTCAACTGCCAGCCGTTGAAGACTTGTTCCGTCCATCCGTGAGCCCACGGTGCTTTGGGAACGTCGTACACGAAGCTAGCCGTAAAGCTGTTGCGCGTATCGTAGTCGCCGTTCCCGTATTCGGCCTTCAGGTTGGTGCTATCCAGAGGAATCACGCCGCGGTACTCACTCACGAAATCCAGTTCGTGTCCCCAGGTGTACCCGATCTGCGAGGTAAGTCCATGCCACGACCTGAGCCTCAAAGTCGTTTGCAGGGAGTTGTAATTGGAATCGCCCACGCTGTTGAGCTGGTTGATATCGCCAAACGCGGGGTACTGCGTCGCGAAAGGCCTCGCTCCGCCTGCGAGCGGAGCCTGGTTGATATTCTGCATGACCGAAAGCTTGTGAGCCTCACTCCCGACATAGCCGATCTGGAAGATCGCGGCGGTGCCCAGGCTCTTCTCGACTTGCAGATTGTAGTTGAAAATGTAGGGTGCTCGGAAATTCTGGCCTACCGAATAGATTCCGAATGGCCCGTTGGCGCATCCGGGATCAGTCGCAACATTGCCGGTCACGCAGGTGTTGACTCCTGGATAGATGGACTTCGAAGCGTTGGCAGTCCCGGCGTTGACCGTCCCAATCGGGCAGGTCGGCTGTTGCACGGCACCCCAGTTATAGCCCCCGGTCGGGCTCGCTCCGCAAATTGGTATTGAGTAGAGAGAGACCGGCTTGGGTCCCGCAGGGTTGTCCTCCAATCCGTCCGCAGCACCGTTCGGCGGACGATAGTCCAGGAATGGGTTCATGTTGATTTGGTCATAGAACATGCCAATTCCGCCGCGCACCACTAGATCGTTCCTGGACGTCGGTTGATAGGCGAAACCAAATCGAGGAGCGAAATTGTTCTTATCCGGCGGAAAGATACCGCTGATTCCATTCCCTTGGACCACGAGTGACTTTCCCGGAACAAAGACCGCTAGGTCTTTACTGTCGTTGTGGAGCGGCCCGAAGTATTCCCAGCGCAGCCCAAGATTGATGTTCAGTTTTCTCGTAACTTGCCACTGGTCTGATCCAAAAAAGCTCAGGCCGTTGACGGTAACTGTCCGCTCCGCGTTCCCCACGGTCACACTGGAACTAGATACATCGCCGGCAAGGAAGTCCGCCAGCGCCAAGGTGTCCAAGCAAACGGGAGTCGCGGTAGCTGCCGGGCCGCATGAACCGGCCCAGGGTCCCTGAGTTCCGTCGAAGATGAACTGGCCGAGCGAATGCCGATAGTAAAACTCATTGACGTGTCCTTGGCGCATTTCGCCTCCGAACCGGAATTGGTGCTTCCCCCGGTCGTAGGAGACGATATCCGCCAGCATGCCCGTGATGTCATTACGTCCCTCCGGCGGCGTGATTCCAACCTGCTCAAACCCGCCACCGGAGGGCGGAACGATTGCGATATTCGGCGCTCCGAATATGGGCTTACCGTTTATGAGTGCGTCTGGGCTCTGATCCAAACCCATCGCCACGGTATTGAAACTCGCGTTCGCGTCACGGAACGTTTGGTTGAAATAGTTGACACCGAACAGGATCTGATTGGTCAGAGTCTGCGTAAACGAAGAGTTCAGCACCAGCGTGTAATTCTGCACGTGGATTGGCGCTCTTTCGAAATAGAAAGGGAGGTTCGAGCTGGCCACGGCCAGCGCCGTGCTCGTTCCAAGAGGCGCGGTTTGGCTGCCTTCTCCGTTAAACATCCGCGCTGATAGATGGTGCTTCTCGTTGAAATTGTAATCGAGTTTGATCACACTGTTATAACTGTACCCAGTCGACGGCGATGAACTGAAAAAATTGCTTGTCGTGGCCGGCAAATTCAATATGGATGCAGAACCCGAAGTGGGCCATAGTCCTGGAGCCGTGCCTGGATTCGGGCAGCTTGAGCACAGGGCTCCCAGCATGTTTTCCGAGATTGTGCTCGGTGCCACACCTTTGGCGGTCAACAATGCCAGTGCATTATCTACGAACTGCTTGGAAGGCTCCGTGGCAACGCCGGAAAGGCCGATGATGTATTGCTGCTTCTCAAATGCCACGAAGTAAAAGAACTTGTTCTTGATAATCGGGCCGCCCACCGTGAAGCCGTAGTTTTCGTTGCGCAGTTCAGGTGACTTGATAGGATTCGTACTCGGGCAGGCCGGATTTAAGCCTGAGCAGAAGAAGGGCGATGGGTCGGAAAAGACTTCATTCCGCCAATAGAAATAGGCCGAACCATGGATCTGATTCCCGCCGGCCTTAAGGACTAGGTTTACCGTGCCGCCAGCGTTGCGGCCCGCTTCCGCGCCGGATTGCGTTTGCGCGGAGAACTCGTCCACGGCATCCACGGGCATCACCACGCCCGCAATTCCCGAAACGCCGCCCTGATTCACGGCAGGAATGTTGTGCCAGAAATCGTTATTGTCCACGCCGTCTATCTGCCAGTTCATCTGATTCGGCCGAGTTCCATTTAGCGATCCGTACCCGCCCACCGAGTAACCCGAATAGCCCGGCGCGAGTGCAATCAATTGCGTGAAATCGCGTCCGTTCAGGGGAACATCCTGCACGATATCAGAGGAGATGGTCGTGTTCTGCGTCTGCGTCGTGGTATCCAGCGTCAGCGCCGCGGCGGACACTTCCACCGTTGTGGACTGCTGCTGCATGGAAAGTTTGATCGGCAGCGAATAAATGGTGCCTGCCAGCACTTCGACCTTGTCCACGGTATAGGGCGGGAATCCCGCCGCCGTCACGGTTACTTTGTAAAAGCCCAGCGGAATATCCTGGAAAGAGAATTGACCTTCACTTGTGCTTACCGTGTTGTGTTCGATGCCGGTAGACGTTTCCGTCGCTTTGACTTGCGCGTTCGGCACGGATGCGCCCGAAGGATCGGTAACGCTCCCGGTGATCGCGCCACGAAACGTCTGGGCTTGGCCCGACAGCGCGATAAGCGCCAGCACGATGGCTGTCGCCCCCATTCTCAATAATGCGGATTTAAATCCCCTGGATACCCACTGCCTATGCCTTTGCATAAAAACACCCCTCCTAGTCGGTAATTGAATGTCCCTCGGCACTTTTTTATTAGACCACTGCCCCTGTTGCCCATTAACTAACACCAATCCATATTGGCCTGTCAATCCAAACTTTTCGATTTGACCGTCGCGAAGATTGAATAGTCTGCGTCCCCTTGCCCTAGGACCAGGGCCTCTCCTTCGACGCAGGGCCGCCGTTTGCGCCACTTGGGCCGGAAAACGGGCCTCCGGGGATTTCTCCACTAAATGCCACTGATATTGCCGGGCAGCCATGGTCCGCTGCCAGATTTCTGGTAGAGTGCTGAGCACAGTAGAGATAGCCCCGTTCTGGATTATTGCTATTTGTTAAGTTTGTGTAAGTTTCTGGGGCTCCCCTGCGTACTAGTCTATGGAACCGCTGAGACCAGGCCCGATGAGCGTCCCCGGATCGACGGAAACCACGGAGGCAGTTGCCCGGGCTCGTGCAGGGGATGCCGAGTCCTGGGGTCAAATCTATCGGGAGATGGGACCAGCCATTTTCCGGTTTTGCAGGAGAGCGCTCCCGACCAGGGAAGACGCGGAAGACGCAACCATGGAAATCTTCTCCAAATTATGGGAAGGGAAGTTGAGCCAATACGACGAGACACGATCGTTCTCGGCCTGGCTCTATAGGGTTGCCGCCAACCATTGCTGGGATATTCTGCGGCGCCGCAAGATCCGGCAGGACAAAGAGACGGAGGATGTCGAGACCATTCCGCTGGAACACCCGGATCCAAGCCAATTGGACAGGATGATCGAACAGAAGACGAGCGAGGAAGTGCGGCACGCGTTGCAAAAGCTGGGGGCACGCGCCAGGATGGCTCTGGTGTTGCGCTACTACTCGGATATGAGTTATGACGAAATCGCCGATGCGCTCGGCGTGCGGCGCGCTTTCGTGGGCGTCGTGCTGCTGCGCGCGCGGCATGAACTTCGGCAGGCGCTGGAGGGAAAGAGTGCGCTGGCTGCGGGAGGGACCTCGTGAGCGAACCTGCTAACCCGGTATCGCCAGAAGGACCAGGCGGGACGATGGATCATCTGGATGAGATAACGTGCCTGCTGTATGCCGAGCGCCAACTGGACCGCGCCCGCGCGCAGGCAGTCTCCGCGCACACAGAGAATTGCGCGGCGTGCCGCACTCTGCTGAGAGCCCTGGATCGCGAATCGCGGCTTCTGACTCGCGCCATGCTGGAAGAAGACGAGCCGCTCCCTTCGCGAATCGCGGAATTTCAGGAACGCGCGCGGAAATCGTTTGGATGGATTTGGGGCGTGGTTTTCGGATTGGCGGCAACGGGAGTCTACGCCCTGTACACGATCGTCGTGGAGCCCGCGCAGTTGCGGCTGGAGCAAGCGGGGTTCGGCGGCACGAGCCTGCTCAGCTTATTGGTTTTTCAAGGCGCCTTTTGGAAAGGATGGCAATCTGTGATCACACTTCTCGAGGTGCTGGCAATGCTTACCGTGGCGGGATTCGGCGTGGCGGTCTTCCGGCGACGCCTGCGGCGCGGTTCGGCATTGGCGCTGGTGCTTGCGGGATTGTGCGCCGCGATGGCACTGCCGACGACGGCAGGCGCGATGGAGTTTCATAAGACGGATGGCACGTACGAACTCTTGAAGGACGAGACCATCAAGAACGACCTGCTGGTGACGTGTGCGCGAGCCCGAATCGACGGCACGGTCGAGGGTGACCTGTATTTGTTCGCGCAGAGTGCAGACGTCAGTGGCCACATCAAGGGCGACGTGATCCTTTTCGTGCAGTCGGCGCGCGTGACGGGCCAGGTTGACGGAAACATCCGGGCGGCTACGAATAACCTGACGATTACGGGGACCGTGGCGAGGAACGTCCTCGGCTTCAATGAGGTGCTGAACCTGGATTCCGCGGGAAAAGTGGACGGCAGCCTGACGGTCATGGGGGAGTCTGTTGGAATCGACGGCAAGCTGGGGCGCGATCTGCTCGTGTTCGGCGACCATACCACCATTTCGGGGTCGCTCGGCGGCGGGGTCCGCGTGAAGGGGAACAACTTGTCGATCGTCTCGACGGCGCAAGTAGCTGGACCGATTCATTACGAGGGAGAGAATCCGGCATCGGTCGCTTCCGAAGCAAAACTCGCATCTCCCGTGGAATACACAAAGAAGGTGCGTAAATCGCAGTACACCGAAGGGCATTATTATTTGTGGCGGGTGATTTGGACAGCGGCCTTCCTGCTGCTCGGGATGGTACTGATTTTACTGCTTCCGAAATTCGCCGAAGAGGCTGTTCGAGCCGGCGAGCGGGTTGGAGCGCCTCTTGGGCTGGGTTTGTTGGTGGTCCCCGCAGTGCCGATCGCGTGCCTCATTGCGTGCATAACCGTGGTGGGGATTCCTCTGGGTGTGCTCACGCTGGGGCTATGGTTTCTGGGTCTCTTTACGGCCGAGATTGTTGTGGGCGCGGTTGTGGGCAATTGGATTCTTGGCAGGGCGGGAGACACGTGGGGTTTGATTGGAAGAATGGCGATGGGTTTCGTGCTGGTCCGCATCATCTATACGCCTCTGGAACATATCCACGTGATAGGGTTCCTGGTCGGGCTTGGGATACTCATGTGGGGCATGGGCGCGATGTCGCTGGCGGTCTACAACCGGCTGCAGCCGAAGGTCGCCATGGTGGGAGCAGTTCAGCCGGCTTGAGCGAGCAGGAGAGATAAAGCTGTCAGCACACAGCTCACAGCTGACAGTAGAAGAGCAGAGCGATATTACAAAGCTCCGAGAGTGTCAGGGATGAGCCAGGTCTGTATCCTGGACTGGTTAACAATAATTGACCTCCCCCCGGGGGTTTTGCGTAAGTGTTCATTCTAAAGGGAGTTAAAGTCGTTTAGAATGAACACTTATGTAAGTGTTGATTCCAAATAACTTAGAGAAGTCTGGCTCCATGGCAGAACTCCGGCCGAGTCGGAGTTCGTCTGAGATTTGATCCCCCCACCCCGGTGTTTTTGCAAAGAGTGCGCAAGCTGCTGATTCCAGGACAGTTGATGAAACACTCTTTTTTAAAGAGTGCGTAAGAGTATGAATCTAAAGGGCCACATTTTCGACCAAAAACACAAAAGAGCGAAGGAGCGCGTAAACCATTCCAGGGAAACGAGTTAAGACTGAAACGAGAGTGTAAGCGGAAAGAAGAGCAAAGGATTGGAACGCGATATTACCCGAGAGATAGTATAGCAGAAATTATAGAATTGTCAATGCCGGGTTTTTCTGACAGTCCAGACCCGCGGGGAAAATGAAAGGGCCGGAGCATCTTTGCGGATGCACCGGCCCTTTGCCTTTTGCGGAGGCGGGTAAAGACTAGTGGGTGCGGATTTTTGCCGCCAAGAGGGGCTGCGGTTCCCCGGCGGTCGGGTTCAAATACAACGCTCGGACAGAAATCCTTGTATTCGTGGTTAAGCCGCCGAAGGCGGTGACACCGTCATAAACGGTGTTTGGAAAGGTCTGCACTTGGCCCGTATTGTTGAGCAAGTTCACGAAAAAGGGGTCCACGGCCGACAAAGTGATAGCAGGGTTGCCGATCGATTGGATGGTTGCTGCGACACTGGAATAACGAAGCAGGACCCGGGTCGGGTTGGTCAGATTGCCGTTATTGGCATTGATTGTGCCTCCCTTGAGCATCACGGTCTGCCCCAGGACAAGGTCGGCTTGGCTTAGGAAGCCTACCGGTGTTGTGGAGAGTGTGCCTCCCGAATCCGCCAGGTTCTTGGGGTCGACGGCGTAGGTTTCCGCGCCATTAAGAGTAACGTTGACCGGGGTACTTACGAGCTCGACCTGAGATGTCATCCCGTTGCTTAAAACGATTTGGAAGGAACTGTTGCTGACCGGCTTGACGATTACACCTTCCAGTTCATTGGTGGCCGGAGCGGGATCCAGGAATTCCACCTCAGTTGCCACAAACGAGCCATCGGCCGCCTTGATGTAGCCGTCGATGCTGATGTTTTGATTGAGAGCTATGCAGCTGAAACTGGCGGGAACCGGGCAAATGCTGAAAGGATCGTCGAATACAACGTTGGCTGCCATGGTGAACGTCCGATTTTCAGAAACGAGGGACCTTATCGTCACACTCGTAGAGGTCGACGCGAAAACGCTGCCCGTAAAGTTATCCACGAAATCGATCCCGGCGGATTGACTGCTCGCGACGGGAAGCGGAGTGAGCGTGATGGCACCATTTTGCGTGAAGTCGAACGTCATTCCACTCGCGTTGGTCACGGCTTTGCTGAGATCGAAATTGATCCGGATGCCGGTGTTGGTGTTTGCGGTGGCGGCGTAGGTGATGGGGACAATTATGGTGGCCGAACCCAAACCCGGAACCGTGTTGGGGATTTGACAAACGGTGGCGACAGCGCAGCCCAGGAGAGTGGCATTCGTGTTGTTGTAGAAAAAGCTGAACAGAGGCGCGCCCAATTCGACCTTAAGGCTCGTGTAGGTGGTGGCCTCCAAAGTCGCATGGCCTACGTAGGTGGAATCCGTCTGGACACGCGCAAAGTCGTTAAACACAACACCGGCCGTGCCGCCAAGAGGAATCGAGTTGCCTTTGCTGTCGATAATGACCATGTTGTCGATGGCCCAGTTCAGGGACGGGAAGGAAAACGTACTAGAAGGCGTGGAAGTGACAAAAACGTTGACGAACGCCGTGCCATTGTTATTCCCGCCTCCTCCACCGCCGCCGCCGCCCGAAGGGAACTGGTGGTAGCACGAGCTCAAGGAGAGGCAGGCGAGCAAAGTCGGAATGAGAAAGGCTTTATAGAACTTCATCGGACACCCCACGACGGATTCAATCCCATTTTCCAAGCCCCGAACAGACACGCTTAGAACCCAAGTATGACTTTAACGCCGCTTGGGAAATTGCGACTTTGGAAAACAGGGGGCGATGCTCAAATGCTAAATCCCCGGCTTGTGAGCCGACGCGAAAAAGCCGGTATTTTCGGGGCGATTTAGCGGGTAGAGGCAAGATCGAAGAGGAGTTTGGCGTGTTGGCCGTCGGGAGTGTCGATGAGGATGGTTGGTCGGAGGGAGCGAATACGGGCTAGAGCGGTCATCCTCGGAAGGATGACCCTACAGGAGGAGAGCGGTCATCCTCGGAAGGATGACCCTACGGGGGAGGTGTGATAGGTTGGGCGGGTGATATAGAAGATGAATTTACCTTTGCGGAAATATACTAGGCTGGCGGGGGAGAATTATGTTGGTTTCCGGTTTTATTTTGTCACGTTGTGCTGTTTTGGGGGCAAACGGATATTTGTCGATGCCGGGCATTGCGAAAAAGTCCTGGAGCTTCTGCAAAGGGAGTGCGCGCTTCGGAGTTTCGCTGTGCATGCTTATTGTGTGATGCCGAACCATTTCCATTTTCTTTGCGAGGGTGTGGAGCCTGGCAGCGATTTTTTGCGACTGATGATGAGTTTCCGGATCAAGAGCAGCCGACATTTCGCAAAGGAGCGCGGTGGCGTTTTATGGCAACGCTGGTATTACGAGCATATTTTGCGGCGGAATGAGGGGGCGGAATTGGTGGCGTGGTACATCTGGTTGAACCCTGTGAGACAAGGATTGGTTTCGAAGGCGGAAGAGTATCGGTGGGCGGGGTCGTTCACGGGGTGGAAGATGCCGACAAGTTGGAATGAGGAGGGGTGGAGGCCGCCGTGGAAGGGGAGAGGGCGGTTGAGCGGGAAGGAGTAGGGGAAAAGAGAGAACAGGAGAGGAGAGAACAGAACAGAAGAGAACAGAACAGAACAGAACAGAACAGAACAGAGAAGAGAACAGAGAAGAGAGAAGAGCGGTCATCCTCGGAAGGATGACCCTACATTAGCGGAGAGTGGATAGGTCGAGATCGAGGCGCGCGTGTTGGTCATCGGGAGTGTCGATGAAGATGGTTAGGGTGGAGGAATCGATTTTTTCGGCGCTGAACTCGAAATGCATGGTTTCGCCGAGCGGAGGTGGCGAGGTGTATGGGTCGGAAGCCGGGAAGAAGAGAGAACGGTCGAAGGAGTCTGGGACAAGGTCTTTCTTGTTTTGGACAATTCTGACCTCGAGGGCGTCGGGAGGAGCATCGACCATATAGCAGATTTCCAGGTGGATGCGAAGAACCATAGGCTTGCCGAGGAATTCTTTCACGGCATCTTGCGCGCTGTAGTTGAGTTTCTTGCTGGAGAAAACGGCGACTTGGATGAATGGCGTTTCCAAGCTGGCAAAGGAGCGGAATTTGCCGACACTTAGATTGGGAATTTCGTGGGTGTACGTCGGGAGAGAATCACTTAGACCGCTTTGGCGAGTGCCGAGAAAATAGGCGTCGCGGATGGAAGATTCGGTGAGGGGGTAGTCGTAGGCGCGGACGGGGAGCGCGAGGGAGAAGGCGAGAAGCGCGGCGACGATAGTTGGGCAGGGATTGCACATTGTGGTGACGTAGTTATCGTGGCGGCGGAGTCGGAGCGGTCATCCTCAGAAGGATGACCCTACGGGCTGCCTTACTTGTTGGACGGTTTTTCCTACCCGGGAGTTAAGGCAAAATCGTGTTCAGTGCATTGAGATTTGGCGCCGGGGCGTGGCTGCGAGGGTGCGACGAAGGACTGTGTTATCGTTACGGATTCGAGAGATGAGTGGGGCGGGATAGGTGCGCTTGGCGAAAAAAGCAGCCAAAACGAAGTACGTACGCGAGAGCGAAATGGCTCAGGATGACGTCGAGTTGCGGGTACGGGAAGTCGTGTCGTTTGAGGACGATCCGACTGTGGCGCGGGCACCTATTGATGATGGAAGAGGGGAGGCTGTGGAAGGGCGGGCGGTTGAAAAGCCTTCGATGCGGGATGTGTTTGGGCCTGGGGGATTTTTGGAGCGGTGCATGATTGGGGGGTACGAGCACCGGCGCGGGCAATTGGAAATGGCGGAGATGGTGCACGACGCGTTTGACAAGCACCATCACGCGATTTTGGAGGCGGGGACGGGGACGGGGAAAACGCTGGCGTATCTGGTGCCGGCGATATGCAGCGGGCGGCGGGTGGTGATTTCGACGGCGACGAAATCTTTGCAGGAGCAGCTTTATCAGAAGGATATTCCGTTTTTGCAGAAACACTTTGCGCCGAATTTGAAAGTGGCGGTGATGAAAGGGCGGTCGAATTTTCTGTGCGTGGCGAAGATGAATGCGATGGCGGATCAGGCGCTGCTGAAGGGGATGGATGAGCTGGACGCGTTTCAGCAGATTAAGCAATGGGCGAAATTGACGGAGACGGGGGATAGGGCGGAGCTGACATTTTTGCCGGATGATTCGGATTTGTGGACGAGGCTGGATGCGCGGCGGGATACGTGCAGCGGACAGAAGTGTCCATCGTTCAATCCGTGTTTTGTGACGGGGATGCATCAGCGGGCGAAGGATGCGGACCTGATCATTGTGAATCATCATTTGTTTTTTGCGGATTTGGCGCTCAAGCAGGACGATTTTGGGAGCATTTTGCCGGAGTATTCGGCGGTGGTGTTTGATGAAGCGCATGAGATGGAAGATGTGGCCAGCGATTACTTTGGGCGGCAGATTTCGAATTTCCGGTTTGACGAGCTGGCGCGGGACGCGGACCAGACTTTACGGCTGCTGCATTTGGGAACGCCGGGGCTTTTGCGGCGGACGCAGAGGATTCGCGAGAGGAGCCGGGGGTTTTTTGAGATGTTTCCGCCGCGAGATGGACGATATCCCTTTTCGAGGAACGAGCGAGAGGCGTTTTTGGAGCAGCATCGCGAGCCTTACGATGATTTAGCGTCGGCGCTGAAGGGATTCGAGACGGAATGCGCGGCGATGACGCAGAAGCCTGAAGAGATTTTGCGAATCGCGCGAAGAAGTTTTGAAATACGGCAGGAGTTGTCGTTTTTGTTCGAGTCGAATGAGAAGAATTTTGTGTATTGGTATGAGCGACGGAATAAAGGCGTGTTTTTGGCGGCGACGCCGATCGATGTGAGCCAGATATTGCGGGAAAAACTGTTTGAGCAGTTCGATACGGTGGTGTTGACTTCGGCGACGCTGACGGTGGGGAACCGGTTCGAGTTTATCCGGCACCGGCTGGGATTGGATCACGCGAAAGAGCGCGGGTTGCCGCCGGAATTTGATTACGAGAAGCAGGCGATGCTGTATTTGCCACAAAATATGCCGGATGTGAGGAATCCGGCGTACGTGGCGAAGGCGGCGGACGAAATTGTGAACTTGCTGGAGACGAGCCAGGGTCGGGCGTTTTGTTTGTTTACGAGCTACTCGCAGATGAATGAGCTTTTTGAGCGAGTGAGGACGCGGGTGCCATTTCCGCTGCTGCTGCAGGGGACTTCGCCGCGATCGGTGCTGCTGGAGAGATTTAAGAACACGCCGGGAGCGGTACTTTTTGCCACGGCGAGTTTTTGGCAGGGAGTTGACGTGCCGGGGGAGCAGCTTTCTTGCGTGATTGTGGACCGGTTGCCGTTTGCGGTGCCGAGCGATCCGATTGTGGCGGCGCGGGTGGCGGCTCTGCAGGAGGATGGGCGCAATGCGTTTGCGGAGTTTCAGGTGCCGGAAGCGGTTTTGTCGTTGAAGCAGGGGTTTGGGAGATTGATTCGGACGAAGACCGATCGGGGGGTTTTGGCGCTGCTGGATAACAGGATTCAGCGGATGGCGTATGGTAAAATTTTTCTGGAGAGCTTGCCGAAGTACAAGATGACTACGAGTTTGGCGGAAGTTTCGAGGTTTTTGGCGAAGAAGAAGTAATGACGTAATGAAGTAAAGAGGTAAAGACAAAACAAAAGAAAGAGGCGACAGACAGGAGTGTCTGTCCTACTTATGTTTCAAGTTAGCGTGGAAGAGACATTTTCGGCGGGGCATGCGTTGCGCGGGTATCGAGGGAAGTGCGAGAACGTGCATGGGCACAACTATCGGGTGCGCGTGACTTTGGAGGGGCCGGAGCTGGATTCGATTGGGTTGCTGGTGGACTTTACGCGGTTGAAGGCGATTGTGCGGGAGATTATGGGGCGGCTGGACCACCAGTTTGTGAATGATCTGGAGCCGTTCAAAACGCTGAATCCGTCGGCGGAAAATATGGCGAAGTATTTTTATGATGAGGTGACGCTGGGTTTGAAGGAGTTGCCGGCCGGAGCGCGGGTGACGGATGTGGTTTTGTGGGAGACGGATACTAGCCGGGCGCAGTATAGGCCGGGGAAATAAAGACGTAATGAAGTAAAGACGTAATGATGTAACGAAGAAGAGAAGAGAAGAGAAGAGAAGAGAAGAAGGGGCGATGAATCGGGCGTTTTTCATCATTTTGATTCCGCCATTGCTGGTGCTGATTGGATACGTGGTTGTATTTCGGGCGATGGGAGGAGTTGCGCCTGTGTATTGGAGAGTGATTCTGCCGGTGGCGTTGTTGGGTGGGGCTTTGTGGTGGGTGGGGAGAAGAAGTAAGGAAGTAGCGAAGTAGCGACGTAAAGAGCAGAGTTGCCGCACATTTATGTTCATAACGGAAATATTCAAATCGATTCAGGGAGAAGGGACGCGGGCGGGGTTGCCGTGCGTGTTTGTGCGTTTGACGGGGTGCAATTTGCGGTGCACGTGGTGCGACACGGCATACGCGTTTCATGGCGGGACGAAGATGAGTGTTGAGGATGTGATGGCGCGGGTGGATGAGCTGGCGGGGCGAGGGGAGGGAATGTCCGGAGCTGCGGCGCGCGTGCCGTTGGTGGAGTTGACGGGAGGAGAGCCGCTTTTGCAAGAGGAGATTTATCCGCTGGCGGAGAAGCTGATTGAAGCGGGATATACGGTGATGATGGAGACGAGCGGCGAGCGGTTTGCGGGGCGGCTACCGAGCGAAGTGATCAAGATTATGGACGTGAAGTGTCCGGACTCGGGCGAGGCGGATACGTTTGAGATGCGGAATCTGGAAGTGTTGGATGCGAAGGATGAAGTGAAGTTTGTGATTATGACGCGGCGGGATTACGAATTTGCGCGGGAGTTCACGGCGCAGTATCGGCTGGCGGAACGCGTGAGGCAGGTTTTGTTTTCACCGGTGTTTGATGATCCGGCGGGGAAGTGGCAGGGATTAGAGGCGCGGACGCTGGTGGAGTGGATACTGACGGATGGGTTGCCAGTGCGATTGGGATTGCAGTTGCATAAGTTTGTTTGGGACCCGGCGACGAAGGGAGTGTGAGTAGGAGGAAGAAAAGAAGTAATGAGGTAACGAAATAAAGACTCGGAAATCTCACGGAGAGATGATCGATAGGAGTATGGGTTGTCCTGAGAATGAAATGAATAAAGACAACAAAGAGATGGGTGGGCAAAAGGCAGTGGTTTTGTTGAGCGGGGGGATGGATTCGTGTGTGTGTGCAGCGATGGCGAGGGAGCGGCATGGGGCGGGGAGCATCGCGCTGCTGCACGCGACTTATGGGCAGCGGACGCAGGACCGGGAGAGGCGGGCGTTTGAGGGGATTGCGGATTTTTATGGAGTGAGACCGAGCCAGAGATTGGTGGTGCAGCTGGATCATTTCCGCGCGATTGGCGGGTCGGCGCTGACGGATACGAGCATTGCCGTGCCGGAGAATGAGTTGGGGGTGGCAGGGCCGCATGGGAGCGCGATTCCGGTGACGTATGTGCCGTTTCGCAACGCGCATTTTCTTTCGGTGGCGGTGAGCTGGGCGGAGGCGATTGGGGCTGGGGCGGTTTATATTGGCGCGGTGGCGGAGGATAGTTCTGGGTATCCGGATTGCCGCGAAGAATACTACAAAGTGTTTCAGGAACTTGTGCGCGTGGGAACGCGGCCTGAGACGCAGATTGAAATTGCAACGCCGGTGATTCGAATGAAGAAGAGCGAGATCATTCGACGGGGCATCGAACTCGGCGCGCCGCTGCAGTTGACATGGTCGTGCTATCAGGGGGAAGAGCGAGCGTGCGGAGTCTGCGACAGCTGCCTGCTGCGGCTAGCGGCGTTTGCGGAGGCTGGAGTGACAGATCCCATACCTTACCGGCAGGCGGTCAGCGCGCACTCGTAGGAATTTGGAAAAAAGCTAGGAGCGACAGACTGAAGTCTGTCCCACTCCTAGGACTTGGAAAAGAGCTAAGATTGAGGATAATAGGGCACATCCCGCCAGCCAGGCCGGGCAGGGTACGCCTCGGCAAAAGGAGAAAGAGCATGAAGAGATTTTTGAGGTCGATGATGTTTGCGGCGCTGCTTGCTGGCACGTTGGTGACGATGCTTTCGCCGAACGCGGCGGCGCAGAACGGATCGATTGCCGGAACGATTTTGGATATCAATGGAAAGCCCTGGTTCGGGCTGAACGTGGAGGCAGTGAGCGAACAGGGCGCGAAGTATGATGCGAAGACGGACGCGCAAGGAGAGTATGCCATCCGCAATCTTCGAGCGGGCGTGTACACGGTGACGATAACCACGTTCCCGGCGCCGAACGAGAAGCAGCCGCCAGTGCAGATGGGAAAGCTGAAAGTGACCAGCGGCGAAGAAGTGAAAGCCGACATGAATTTCAAAGATATTATGGCGAAGCAGGGCACGGAGGCGGCCGAGAAGGTCAAGAAGGATACGGAGGAGAAGCAAAAGTTTGAGGGCATGAAGGCGCATTACGCCGCGGGAACTGCTTTTCTCGAGCAAGAACGCAAAGCGAAAGACGATTTGACGAAGGCTACGCCGGACCAGCGAGATGCGGCCAAACAAAACCTGAAGGATTTATCGGATAAGGCGGCAGCGGAATTCCAAGCGGCACAGAAGACGGCAGCAGAGAAAGATCCAAACCAACACCTGCTATGGGCGAAGCTGGGAGAAGCGTACGACGTCGCAGGACGGAATGATGAGGCGGCCCAGGCGTATCAACAGGCCGTGCTGGCGAAACCAGACGAACCCGGCTACTACAACAATCTTGGCAACGTACTGGCGCGTGCGGGGAAGATCGACGAAGCGCGCGCGGCGTACACCAAGAGCGCGGAGCTGGATCCGACGAAAGCGGCCACGGCGTGGCGGAACTTCGGAATCAGCTTGTACAACGCGAATCGCGGAGCCGATGCCATCGAGCCGCTGCAGAAATCCGCAGAGCTGGATCCGAAGAGCGCGCAGACATGGTATTTGCTGGGCGCCTGCCTCATTTACAAAATGACGGTGAAGAAGGTGGGAGACAAAGATGTGCCGGAGTTTGCACCAGGGACGATCGAGGCTTATCAGAAAGCGGTGGAGCTCGATCCCAACGGGCCCTTCGGCCAGCAGGCCAAAGAGGGGCTGGCACAATTGCAGCAAATGGCTCCGGGCATCGACATCAGAGTGACGAAGAAGAAAAAGTCCTGAGCGTTTTCGCGGTGTGATTTATCGGGCCGGTTCCGCGTTGCGGGGCCGGCCTTTCTTGTTGAATGGGGACTACCGGTGCATCAGCGTGCCCGTGGTTTTCGTGCGGCGGAGCGCCCAAGCGAAGACGGCCATGGAAGCCGGCAAGAGTACTGCGGCGAAGAGGAGCAAGACGAAAAGCGGCTGCAGAACGGAATGCAAAGCGGCTCCGCCAAGTAGCGCGGCGCGCATGGCATCGAGCGCATAGGTTACGGGATTCAGGCGTGCGACGAGTTGCAGCCAATCCGGCAGGACGCTGACCGGAAAGAGCATGCCGCCTGCGACGCTGGAGACACCCAGCAGAAACCATTTCGCCGGATTGCCGCGCTTGAAAAGCAGTAGATAGCTTGCAGAGAGAATGCCGAGTCCGGAGAAAGCGAGCAGAGTGGCGAGGAGTACGGCAGCGACAGCGAGCCAATCCGCATCGCGCAGCGGAAAACCAAAGAGCACCGCGCCCCAAGCTATGTAGACCGCGATGCGCAAAGTTGTGACAGCAAAAGGATAGATCGCCGAACCCGCAAGAATGACGGGAAGAGAAGTCTGGGTCACGAGAAGATGTTCAAGGGTGCCGCTATCGCGGGCCTCTTCGAGGCTGCGGTCGAAGGTGTCCATGGCGGCGTTCAGGTAATCGAGAAAAACGAAACCAATCAGAGAAAAAGCGAAATAACTGCCGCCTTGCGGGAGCGCGTGCTGAAGCTGCGGGCTGTCCACGAAACGCGCGACATAAAAAAACATCGCGACGCCGAAAAGAGCTTCGACCGCTTCCAAAACAAAGACGGTGCGGTAAGTACGAGCGATAGAAAGGTCGCGCCAGAAGAAGCTCCATAATTCATGAAGGGTGCGGCTCATTCTGGAGCGTCCTTTAAGGCGAGGTGTGGTGCGCGTCCGGTGAGGCGCATAAAAGCGTCTTCGAGAGTAGCCGCGCCGGTGACTCGTTTGAGTGCGGCGAGCGTATCGCAAGCGAGGAGGCGTCCATCGTCGATAACCGCGATGCGGTCGGCGAGAAGTTCTACCTCAGGCAAAGTGTGCGAGGCGAAGAGCAGGGAAGTATCGCCGAGGCGCAGAACCTCGGACTTCAAGAAGCGGCGAAATTCGGAAGCGGCGATGGCGTCGAGACTGCGGGTTGGCTCATCAAGAAGCAGGATGCGGGGTTGGTGGAGTAACGCGCGGGCGAGGCTGAGGCGCTGAACCGTGCCGGAAGAAAGGGTGCGCACCTGGCGATCGAGAGCTTCCGCAAGATGGAATTGCTCGCCGAGAAGCTCGATGCGTTGTGCGGCGGCCGTGTTGGAAAGATGGTTGAGGCGCCCGAAGAAGCGAAGATTCTCGCGGCTCGTCAAGCGCGCATAGAAGCCGAGGTCGCTGCCTGCGTGGTAACCGAGTTGACGGCGAACAGCGCGCGGGTCGAGAACGGCGTCGTGTCCGGCGATCTGGGCCCGGCCCTGCGTGGGAAGAAGGAGCGTGGCGAGAATGCGCAGCAGAGTGGATTTGCCGGCGCCATTTGCGCCAAGCAGAGCCAACGATTCGCCGGGGCGCAATTCGAACGAGATACCGCCGAGGGCCACGACAGAGGGCTTTTCGAACGGCTGGAGAAACGCCCGCCAGCCGCTCCGCGCGGGTGGAAATGATTTCTGAAGATTTTCAACGCTGATCGCGGCTTCGGCCACAACAAAACTTATAACGTTTCTGCAGCGCGAAGACAATCGGCTTGCAAGCAAGGGCAACCAACGCCAAGCCGGAAGCCATCCTAGTCTGGATGGCGAATGTCGCGAATCCCCGGTAGAATGGAACGCCAGCAGAACCACAACGCACGATTAAGAGAATAGCGGGCCGACCACGGAGAGCTGAGGAGCAGGGCCAATGGTATCATTCGCAGACCGCGCGGAAGTGTTGCCGCACGTGCTGGTGCGATTTCTGGACAAGGAATCGGTGCTGTTAAATCTGGAGACGGAGCGCTACTTCGGCTTGGACGAAACGGGCACGCGCATGTGGCAGCTGGTCACCGCGGCGCCGAACATTGACGCCGCTTATCAGGAACTCCAGAACGAATTCGACGTCGAGTCCGAACTGCTACGTTTGCACCTCACGGAACTGCTGGGACGGCTGGTCGATAACGGGTTGCTGCAAATCCAGCCCGCAGATGTGGGAACAGCTTCGACGGTTTAACGCGCTGGAGCGCGGTGCGCGTGGGATTTTTCTGCGCGCGGCAGTATTGTTGCCCCTAATATCGTTTAGCTTGCGAATACGTGGATTCCGCAAGACGCAAGCATCTCTGCAAAAGCATCTCTCTTCTCCCAAAAACGCCAGCCGCACTTTTGCGCTTGGCGGCGCCGATTTGACGGTGCGCATGGTGCGCGCCGCTGTGCGGCACAGCATCGGCCATCCCACCTGTCTGGAAGAATCGCTTGCGCTCTGGTGGTTGCTGGGCCGCCGGGGTATTTCTTCCGAGTTACGCATCGGTGTGCGCAAGCACGATGAAAGATTCGAGGCGCATGCCTGGGTCGAGCGCGAGGGAATGGCTGTGAATGAGCCGCAAGCGCTGCACGAGCACTACGCGGCGTTTGATGCGGAACTTTCGTCCGTGCGTCGGGAGCCGCGATGAGCGGTTTCGCGGGCATTGTAAGCGGGGATGGGGCCCCGCCTGACGCGAAGCTGATAGAGCGAATGGCAGAAGACCTGGCGTTTCGCGGGCCCGATGCCACACAAATCTGGATGCGTCCGGGCGCCGGATTTTGTTTCACCTTACTGCGAACGGGTCCTTCTCCGCAGTCTGCATCTCAACCTCATTCTCTCGATGGGCGAGTATGGCTGCTCGGCGACGTGCGGCTGGATGAACGCGAGGAATTGCGCCGCAAGCTTGAGCAGCGCGGTGAAAAGGTTTCCGCAGATGCCACCAACGAAGAGTTCGTTCTGCGCGCATGGCAGCAATGGGCGGAAAGAAGCTTCGAACTATTGGTTGGTGATTTTTCGTATGCCCTGTGGGATGCGCATGCGAAGCAGTTATGGTGCGTGCGTGATCTGACGGGGGTAAGACCGTTTTTTTACGCGCACACCGCCGGCCAACTTGTTTTCAGTAACACGCTTGACGTCGTGCGTCTTGCCCCGGAGGTTTCAGCGGGGCTGGATTTACAATATATCGGCGATTTTCTGTTGCAATCATGGTGCGCGGATGCGGAGCGTACTGCCTTTCTCGATATCCGCCGCCTTCCTGCCGGCCACGCTCTTAAGTATTCGAATAGCGAACCAGTCGTGCGGCGCTACGCCACGCTTCCTGTCGAAGAACCTCTTTTTCTGAAACGACGTAAAGAGTACATCGAAGAATTTCGCGGTCATCTGGAACGAGTGGTTCGAGATCGATTGCCTGAAAGACCCACTGCAATTTTTATGAGCGGAGGGCTGGACTCAACGAGTGTCGCGGCTGTTGCCAGCCAGGTACAAACAGAAAGAGGCCTACGGCATTCGCTTCGAGCACATACCGTCGATTACTCTCCCCTGTTCGAAGACGAAGAAGGCGCGTTCGCGTCAAAAGCGGCGGACCACATCGGTATTCCCGTCGAAATCCTGGCTGGTGCTTCCTCCACTCCATTGAGTGGGTGGGAAACAGGTTCCCTGAGGACGCCAGAGCCGTGCGCTGAGCCGTTTTGGGCGTTGCACGTCGAGCACTACCGCCAAGTGGCGCAACATTCGCGTGTGGTTCTCTCCGGGGATGGAGGAGATGACATCCTGACGGGGCGGGCATGGCCATATTTTGTCTACCTTCTGAGGCGGGGCCGCCTGGACAAGGTCGGCAGCGCGCTCGGAGCCTACTTCCTCCGTCACGGGAGACTTCCTCCTCTGCGCGCTGGAATACGCGCGCGACTGCGGCGTTGGGTGGGTCGCTCGTTGGAAACGCAGGATTACCCGACGTGGTTGGAACCGAAGTTTGAACAAGAGCTGCACTTGCGCGATCGCTGGCAGGAACTTCAGCGACCGGCCACGCCACTACATCCTCTTCATCCTGGAGGCTATGCCTCGCTGACTGGCCCTTACTGGCCTGGAATATTTGAAACGGAGGACGCAGGCTGGACGGGTGTGCCAGTCGAATCGCGGGCGCCTCTGCACGATCAACGCCTGCTGCGCTTTCTTTTGCGGATACCGCCAGTGCCCTGGTGTATGAACAAGGAACTCTTGCGGGAAGCCATGCGGGGCAAGCTGCCGGAGGAAGTACGCCTGCGAGAGAAGACACCATTGCAAGGCGATCCGCTGCTACTCCACGCGGAGAAGAACGGATGGAGACCCCTTCTGGCAGACAGAGCTTGCGAGACACTACGTATGTTTGTAAACTGCAACATGCTGCATACAACTTCCCGCCCAGCCCTGGGTTTAATGTTGTGGGCCGATCTGCGGCCTATCGCTCTTAATTACTGGCTGAAAAGCGTTGAAAACAGCGCGGGGATTCAGTACATTCGAAATGGGGGAAACTGAATGAGGCCGCAGTCCGAGGCACCTGCGAAGAAGCCCTACCAAGCACCCAAACTTCTTGTCTACGGAAATTTAACAGAAATGACTTTGACCATGGCAGGAAAGGGGAATCTGGACGGTTCCAAGAGTTTGACCATGAGAAAGACGGCCTAGCCGGCGCCCTCTGGATACCCTGCTGCAATCGGATCGGCCTCACCCCGTGACTCTTCGTTATCGAATCTACGGCCTGAACCTCTCATCTGATTCGCCCATTCCTGGATTGCAAGAGGAAATAGTCTGCTCGGCTGGGCCGGACGTTTGCGCGGAGTTTTGCGCTGAGCCTGACTGGGTGCGGAATGCTCTTCAATTGCCGTCCTCAATTCTTCAGTACATCGCCGCCTGTCCGGAGACAAATGATCCGGCGTTTGTCCTGACGAGTTTGGGCGAGCGACATTTTTTTCAGCTGGCCTATTCGGACGGGACGCGCTTCGTCGTAAACGGCAACGCCACAAAAATCTGGGGCACGCCTGGGAGTTCCCAAACGGTGGACGATCTTGCAACGTATTTTCTCGGGCCGGTCATGGGTTTTATTCTCCGCCGGCGCGGGATTATGGCGCTTCATGCCAGTGCGTTGTGCATCGGCGGCAAGGCGATTGTGCTGGCTGGAGAAGCGGGGGCGGGAAAATCCACGACCGCCGCGGCGCTGGCGCTGCGCGGGGCGCCTGTGCTCTGCGAGGATATTGCTGCGATCGAAGAGAGCGACGAAGGCTTCACGGTGGAAGCCGGTCATACGCGCGTCTGCCTGTGGCCCGAATCCGTGCAGATGCTGATGGGCAGACCGGATGAGCTGCCTCTTTTGGCGGCCAACTGGGAGAAGTGCTATTTGCCGCTGGATGGTGGCAGGGCCACGCTGGAGAGGCAGAACCAGCCGCTTGCTGCGATTTATGTCCTGTCGCCGCGAGAGGCTGGGCCTAATGCGCCGCGGATAGAGGAAGTGCGCGGGCACGAAGTGCTTTTAGATCTTGTGCAAAATACCTATATGAACTGGATTTTGGATCGCTCGCAACGCGCGTCGGAATTCAAAGTGCTAGCCCACCTGATCTCGAAGATTCCGGTGCGACGCGTTGTGCCGCATCGAGATCCGGCGCAAATCGGCGCACTTTGCGACCTTATCCTCGCGGACGCCAGGCGTTTGCTGGCGAATCAATTGACCGCGGCTCATGCGGCTGGCCGCTAGATGTACGTACTCGACCAATTCGGCGACATGATCGCCGACCCGGCGCGCTTTGGAGCCTATGCTGACGCCATCCAGCGGGCCGTGCGGCCCGGTGACGTCGTCGTGGATGTTGGCACAGGGCCAGGCATCTTTGCGTTGCTGGCATGCGTCGCGGGCGCGAAAAAAGTCTATGCCATCGACGCCGGAGAAGTGATTCACTTTGCGAAACAACTTGCCGCGGCCAATGGCTTTGCGAACCGCATCGAGTGTATTCACGGCGATTCGCGGCAGACAGAACTTCCCGAACGCGCGGACGTCTTCGTTTCCGATCTGCGCGGAGCCTTGCCGCTATTTGATGATGCGCTGCCATCCGTGGAAGACGCTCGAGTACGTTTCCTGAAGGAAGGTGGCGTGCAAATTCCGCAGCGCGATACGCTTTACGCTGCGGTCGTCGAGGCGCCGGAATTTTACAAACGTATCACTACCCCGTGGAAAGACGCGGGGCGTGGACTCGATCTGTCGTACCCGCTGGCGTTGGTTCTCAACGCGGTGTACAAACTCCGCTCGAAAACTGAGCAACTTATGACGGATTCGCAAAGCTGGTGCACGTTGGATTACACGGCGCGGCCAGGAACTCATGCGGCGGCGAAGCTGCGATTCCGCGCCACGCGCAGCGGGATTGGGCATGGTATTACAGCCTGGTTTGAGACGGTGTTGTTCGAGGGCATCGGATTTTCGACCGGACCTGGACCGGCAACCACTGTGTATGGTCAGGGATTTCTTCCCTGGCTTGAACCCGTAGTGCTCGAAGCCGGCCAGGAAATCGAGGTGGATTTGCACGCCGATCCAGTCGGCGGAGACTACATTTGGCGATGGGATACGAAGATTGCGGCGCATAAAGGGCAGCCGGAGCGGAACTTCCGCCAGTCGACATTTCAAGGAGCGCAATTTACCGCCGAGGCTCTGCGGCGGCGCGCTGCCGATTATGTTCCCGTGCTTCTGGAAGCAGGACACGCGGAGCGCTGGTTGTTAGAGGCCATGGATGGTGTGACCCCGCTGCAGGAAATCGCGCGGGCTGCTGCGGAACGGTTTCCTACA
>Ga0207145_1008_pt2 | contig 21783 bp, 16 predicted proteins | sample Alteio_BWMinHeat_35_FD_153578 | JGI IMG/M metagenome (GOLD analysis project Ga0207145, IMG submission 153578) | Enriched cells from forest soil in Barre Woods Harvard Forest LTER site, Petersham, Massachusetts, United States -... | ecosystem: Environmental > Terrestrial > Soil > Temperate forest >...
GGATAGGAGTGAGCTGCTGAGCAGTTTGCCCCTTGATGAGTTGACCGATTTGTTCGATGAACTCTCTGATAAAGATCTCAAAGTCTACCTTAAACTGCTTCACAAGCGGGATCGTGAGAAAGTTGTATCGTTACGACGATTTGATCCTGATACCGCTGGTGGTATCATGCATACCGATGTTATTACGCTTATGCAGGACTTTACGATCGAAAAAAGTATTCAGATCTTGCAGCGCCTGCAACCGAGCATAGAGCTGCATCTACATATTTATGTGACCAACCAAGAAAATGAGCTTGTAGGACATATTATACTTCAAGACCTTGTTTTAAAACCCCCGCAAACAAGACTTTCTTCAATACTCCGACAGAATGCGCTGGTTATTGGGGTCAATGAAGATCAAGAAAAGATTGCTAACCAGATGGTTCGTTATAGTGAAATGATCGTGCCTGTCGTAGGAGACAATAATGTCTTTCTGGGAATCATCCCCAGTGAGGCATTGGTCAATGTTCTTGAGCAAGAGGCTGCTGAGGACGTCTACCGAATTTCTGCGGTAGGGCCTATTAAGCATACGTATTTTGAGACCCCCTTTAGAACCTTGCTCTTTCAACGAAGCTCTATACTTATTCTGCTCCTGCTCACACAGATCTTCTCTTCGGTGATTATTAAGTACTACGAAACACTGCTGACAGGGTTCCTTTTCTTATTCATGACGATGATTCAGAGTACCGGAGGGAATAGCAGTAGCCAATCGTCAGCTTTTGCTATCCAGGGAATCTCATCAGGTGAATTTACTAGCTTAAATATACATCGTTTTCTGCGACGAGAGATGCTGATGGCGGCTCTCATAGCGCTTATTCTTGGGGTTGTCTCATTTGTTCGAATCTATATTTTCACCCCAGGAAGTTTTTTGGCTGCGTTAGCTATTAGCGTTGCCCTAGGAATAGTAGTATTGGTATCTAACCTTCTGGGAAGTTTGATTCCCATTGTGCTTCGCCGCTTAAATCTTGACCCTGCCTACTCTGCAGGACCATTTCTTGCTACGATTATGGATATTCTCGGGTTATTTATCTACTGCCAGGTAGGGCAGTTGTTCTTAAGCCCCAAGTAAGCCAATAGGTGCCTGGAGAGCTTCTTTGATGCGAATAAGAGAAAAGTTGCATGAAATCGACTATTTGATATGCTAGTGAGGGCTTGAAATTCCTCCTCACTGCCTTGACAAAATACCCTTAAATAAGTACTTTTAAAGGTATATCTGTAGAAAGCGAGCCGTTAGCTCAGTTGGTAGAGCAACAGACTTTTAATCTGTGGGTCGATGGTTCGAGTCCATCACGGCTCACCAAAGCATCGCTGTCCCTATCGTCTAGCCTGGTCTAGGACGTCGCCCTTTCACGGCGGAGACAGGGGTTCAAATCCCCTTAGGGACGCCAGTTTGTTCATTTGCAAGCACTTTGTGCTTGTGCCAGGAAGAGTTGAGATTATGGTTAAGATCACATTGAAGAATGTCATGGCAACCCTTATTGCCGTGGCCGTTGTGGTAAGGGTATGTGCAATGTATAAGAGTTTCTCACGCCTGCTTTATCCTGCCCAGTGCTCGATCTATCTAGAAAGAGACCTATGAAAGCTTTACTGTCGATCCCACCATTACTCGCCTTGCTTAACAAACTGACTCTTATCCCCTTAGGGACGCCAATTTGTCAATTTGCAAGCACTTTTTGCTTGTGCCAGGAAGAGGAGTTGAGCTTATGATTAAATTCACATTTAAGAGTATCTTAGCAACCCTTATTGCCATGATCATTGTTGCGTGGGTATGCGCCTGGCCATGGCGTGTTTCGGGCGATTGTATGGAGCCCGCAGTTAAGGATGGACAGTACTGCTTTTTGAATCGACTTGCTCCCTATCTAAGACAGTATCAGATTGGCGATATTGTCTTATTTAAGCATGAGGGGAAAGTGTGGATATCCCGCATTGTAGGCTTAGCGACAAATACTCTGCAGATTCGTGAAGGTAGTGTTATTGTGAATGGGGCAGCGCTCGAAAATACCAAAATCCAGAGAAATTGGACCGGTTGGAAGCAAGGATCCTATGCTATCGATACACCGTTGGAGATTCCCCAAGGGCATGTCTTTGTACTTTCAGATAATCTTTCTGCTCAGCATGATGATAGTCGCGTTTTTGGGCCGATATCAAAGAGTTCGATTATAGGGCTCGTTTGGTAAACAACTACCCAGAGAGAGTACGTTCTAATGGCAATAAATGGTCATTGTACCTTAGTTAAGGTCAAAGTAACTTTGTATCACATGTAGGTCATCAGAATCAGCAAAAAGGAATGCTATGCGCTATGGTATGTTTTTTATACTGCCGATATTATTTTTTCGCATTGCTCTTGGTGATCAGCTATTTCCTTACGCAGTGATTGGCGCTGGTCCTGCGGGGATAATCACTGTTGCGAAGCTTATAGAACAAGGAGTGCCAGAAAAATCTATTGTGTGGATCGACCCAGAATTTAGCGTCGGAAGCCTTGGGAAATATTATAGCACTGTGCCCAGCAATCTAAAAGCACGTCGTTATACGTTCTTCCTAACCAGTTGTGATCTATTCAAAGCGATGTGCTTTCCTTCGTTTGAAAGGATATTTCACTATGATCAAAATCAAGAACCGCCTTTGCAGCTAATAGTTGATCCACTACAGGATATTACAAACTACCTGAAAGAGCGTGTTGTATCTAGGCAGGCTATGGTTAGTGAGCTGAAATGCGCTGATCAAACATGGCATATCATGGCAGATGGGCTAACTATTTGTGCTGAAAAAGTAGTCTTAGCCAGTGGATCGCACCCGAAGAGATTAGGATATGAAGGATTTGATGAAATTCCGCTTGATGTAGCTCTTGATGAGAGGTACCTCAAGCAGGTGCTTACGCAGCAGGATAAAGTGATCGTCATAGGTAGCTTGCATTCAGCGTTATTAGTGCTGAAATATGTATCAGAAATTCCGGTACGGCAGGCGGTAAACTTTTATACAAAGCAGCCCACCTATGGCCCATATGGAGGACTAGAAGGTATCACTGCGTATTGGACTAGAGAAGTTCTTGACCAGCAAAAGGCGACTAATGTTATTCGGCTTTTGTATGACCCGCGAGCAATTGAGCAATACAAAGATAAGGGCTATAAGATAATATATGCCATTGGCTATGAACCAAATTTGATCAGTATCAACGGCTCAACGTTGATAGACTTCGATCCTGATACAGGCAAAATTTATGACAATCTTTATGGTATTGGTATCGCCTTTGCTGAAAGATATACAAAAGAAGATGGTGTGGTTATATCATTGATTGGAGTGAACTCTTTTATGCAACGAGCTAAGAAAATAGTTCCTGAGTTATTAGGTTGTGCATAGAGCTTTGAGTATATAGTTGCACTCAGCTTTCTAGTCTATAAGGCTCTCTCATTCCTGCTTCATCCTCACTCATACTTTTTAGAATATCTTTGGCAAACTTATAGGTTAGATCGGGATTTTCTTCGGAAAGTTTTCCTATCTTCGCCCAGTGCTCGATCTGTCCAGAAAGAGACCTATTACATGCTCTTGATGCTCTACGAACCGCCTCAATCAACTTTTTGAAAGTTTTACTGTTGATGGCATTATTACTCCGTTTAATTAACAAACAACCTCTTACATCAAGTTACAGAATACATCAAAATTGATAAAAAATTATTATCCTCGTCCAGTGATTGGGGTCCAGCTTACACCTTCGTTATTTAACATGTGCAAAAATAGCTCGGGCGAGATGTTTTAAACAAGCGAAGTGTTACATAATCCCAAATATAACCCCGAATTTGCGTAGTTGGCAGACTGAGCAAATCTGGGCATACTAGCTAAAATTATCAAAAGTTCCAGTCTTGTAGGAGTATCGCAATGTATAATAGAGTTCTATTTTGTATGTTTGCTTTTTCTTCGTGGGAAATTTTCTCCAGCGCTATGGTGTTACTACGCATTGAAGCGGATGAAATGATCGCAAAGACAGAAGTGGACAATATAAAGCAGCAGAATGCGGATGAATTAAAGCCAGTGATAGAACATGCAAAATTACTTGTCCAAGAAAAAGGTATGGGTGGAATTCCTAAGATACTAGCAATAGCAGGTTGTTCTGCTGTGGGAAAAAGCTTTTTTGCAAACGAATTAGCTGAATTGCTCAAGTCTGAGGGCATAAATGTGGTTATATTAAGAGCTGATGATTTTATAAATCCCGATTTGTGTGATCGCGAGCATTTCCATGCCCGATTTGACTATGCGAAAGCCCATTCTACAGTGCAAAGAATTCTAGATGGTGAAAAATCTATACGGAAGCCAGCCTGGAACCCGGAGCGAAAGCCTCCTTTTATAATAGAAGAGGACTTTTCTGTACAGGGAATTGATCTTATTTTGTTTGAAGGTGAGTTTACGCTCTGTGACGACGAACCCTATGATTTTAGGCGCTATTCAGAATTCGGGATTTTTGTCGATGCTGATGGTGATGATATATTGGGATGGGATTGGATTAGACTACGGCGCAGGGCAGAGAAGACGAAAGAAGAGATGATGGTTAACCGAAGGCCATACCAGGAAAGGTATCGTACGTATGCCCGCTCTTCTAGGGACACTGCAGCATACCTATTGCTGAAAGACCGGGATCATCGTTATACCTTACAGAAAAGATAACATATTTGAGAGATTGTTGGGGAGCACCTTCATTACTATGTTCAAAAGATGGCACGGGCAAGATGTTTAACGAAATCAAAGCGTTCCATAATCCCGGACTTAATCCCGAATTTGGGCAGACTGAGCAAACCTGTGCATACTATCTAAAATTACTTATAGTTCTCGTATTATAGGAGTATCTCAATGTACAAAAGGGTTCTTTTCTGTATGATTGCTTTTTCTTTATCTGAAATTTTCTCAAGCGCAGCAGTGTTAACGCGAAATGCTGATACTGATGAAATTTTGGCCAAGACAGAAGCGGAAGTGATAAAGCAACAGAATGCTCTTGAATTAAAACCAGTTATAGAACATGCAAAATTACTCATCAAAGAAAAAGGTAACGGAGGGGTGCCTAATATGATTGCAATAGCAGGTTGTTCTGCTGTGGGAAAAAGCTTTTTTGCAAACGAATTAGCTGAATTGCTTGAGCAAGAAGGCATCAAGGTTGCAATATTAAAAGGGGATAATTTTCTTAACCCGGATCAGTATGATCGCGAACATTTCCATCCCTGGCTGGATTATAAGATAGCTCATGCTACAATTCAGAGAATTTTAGATGGTGAGAAATCTGTTCATATGCCTGCCTGGATTCCCGAAGAGCTAAGACCTCCCTCTAAGACGGAAATGGATTTCTCTGTACAGGGAATCGATCTTATTTTGTTTGAAGGTGAGTTTACGCTGTGTGATGACGAACCCTATGACTTTAGGCGCTATTCTCAATTCGGGATTTTTATCGATGCTGATGGCGATGATATATTGGGATGGGATTGGGTAAGACCTCGTGGCAGGGTAGAGAAGACGAAAGAAGAGATGATGGTTAACCGAAGGCCATACCAGGAAAGGTATCGTACTTATGTCCGCTCTTCTAGGGACACTGCAGCATACCTATTGCTGAAAGACCGGGATCATCGTTATACCTTACAGAAAAATTAACATTTTTGAGAGATTGTTGGGCTTGTTTGGTAAGCAACTACCTAGAGCACCTTTATTATCTTAACATGTTCAGAAGAGACATGAGCTCCTCATTATGATTGCAGATGTACAGCTCTTTGCGTATGATAGAAGACAGAATTCGTAAGATGTGAAATGATATGCGAGGTGAAATATGTTATTCAAGCGGGTATTACTAGGGATCTTTGTCTGCAGTGGTTCGTGCAGTGTAGGGAATCCTTCTTCGTTGTATGCAACTCAACTTAATGAGAAAGCTGAACTGCTTTTTAACTATAATCCTTCTATAGAACTTATATACCGTGTATCTGAAGTCATGGTTACGTGTCATGGGTATGGAGCAAACAAGGATATCGGGCAATTTGTAGCGAAACAGGTAACGCTGCCGATCATCACGTTTAATTTCCCTGATCATGATGTGAGCAGTGAAGATGATATTCATACAACCTCATTTGGCACCATCGATGAGTATTTGCCATTACTGTATCTTCTAAAAGAGCTTATCGGTAAGGGTGTATCCACAATACATCTCTATGGGTTTTCAGCGGGTGGTGGAGCAGTTATTGCGGCATTATCTATTCTTAATACACCCTCATATAAAGATACATTGCAACGTATAGGAATTGCTCAAGAAGATGCACGTGCTATCCTTGATGCTGTTTCGCGCGGAACGGTTATACTGGATGCTCCCTTAAAATCGGTTACTGAACTACTTGCTTTCCGTCCTTATGAAGAAATGCTTAAAGTTCTCGCTTCACGCTACATTACCAATGGGTTTCAGGCTATAGATTGCATTGAGGGCCTTAAGGGTCTTACCCTTTCATGCTTGGTGTATTTTGAGGAGCCAGATGATGTGCTCTCTAATCGTGATGATGCACTTTTTTATCGCAAGCTCAAGGCGGTTAATAAGGGTACTACGCAGCTTGTTACCGGCTGTGATGGTGGACATACGGGATTTCATAAGAAGCTCTGGGATGCCTATAAGGCTCTTGAAAAAGAGCGGATAGCGAAGAAGTTATGAGCGATAGTCCCGCTTAAATTTCTTTTCAAGGTCGCTTGTCTTTAGCTCCCACACGGTAGGGCGCCCGTGGGGACAGGTTAATTTATTATCACAGCTATAGAGCTCTGAGATGATTGTATGCATGGATTCGTCTGAAAGCTCGTCACCAGCTTTTACGGCAGCTTTGCAGCTTAGGAGAGCATGAATCCGTTCTTGAATTATCTTTCTTAAATCAGCTTCATCAAGATACTGATGTTCGTGAAGTACGGCGATCGCTTGCTTAATGCAGTCATCAAGAGACTGGTTTTTGACAAAGAGAGGTGTCGCATTAATAACCAGCTCTGTTTTGGCCATGCGCTGTGCTTCGATACCAAAGCTTTGAAGAAGCTCAAGGTGAGGTTCAATCAGATCAAGATCACTTGTTGTGAGATGCACAACTTGAGGGAATAGTAAACGAACACGTGCTATCTCATCAAACTGAGATCGTAGACGTTCATACATAACACGCTCATGGGCAGCATGTTGATCAACATAGACTAAGCTCTCTTCTATCTCGATGAGAATATACGTATTCATGATTTGACCAATGAGGCGATACTGTAAATCAGAAACAATTGTAAGGTTCGTTTCCTTGGGAACTTGTGGTCCCTCCTCATGCGTAAAATAGGCGGTAACTGCTTTTATAAAGGCATCTTGGTTTTCAACCGATGGGGGCGTTTGGTGAGCTACTTTTGCATGCCCTTCGCGATAAGGTTCTCGTGTAGGCGATGGGCAAAAAGTCTTAGGGAGCGGTTCGGTAAACTCACGAGTGCTTGCCTGGGGTAGCGACTGTGCTGGACGAAAGAGATTTTCTTGAGCATGTTGCAGTGACTCGTTGACCGTTCGTTCGATGAGATCGGTAACCATACGAGGGTGCAAGAACTGTACCTCTTCCTTGCGTGGATGAATATTAATATCTACGTAAGGGGCGTCGAGTGTAATAAAGAGCACACCTGCAGGATACCGCTGTGGCTGCAACATTCCCTGGTATCCTTTAATCAAAGCTTGACCAAGTTTATAGTTCTTAACCCACCGATTGTTCACAAAATAAAATATCTGACTGCGATCAAAGCGAGTATAGTCCGGTTTGCTTACTGCTGCTTTGATTGAGAGTCCCATGCGCTCTTCATGGGATTCAGACACGATGAGCTTATTCTTTAAAGCAGGCTCAAATACTTGGCAAATACGATCTTCAAGAGTTTCTGCTTTAGGCACGGTATAGAGTGCTCGATCATTATGAAAAAGTTTAAAGGAGACATGCTTATGAGCGAGGCACATTGCTTGGAACAGTTGTACAATGGCACGCCATTCCGTTTCTGATGATTTTAAGAATTTCTGTCGAGCAGGAACATTGTAAAAAAGGTCCTTCACCGAAATATCGGTCCCGGTATTAGTTGCAACGATTGTTTCTTGTACAGGAGATCCTGATTTGATGAACAAAGAGATTCCTGCATCCGCGGATGCTTCTTTAGTGATAAGAGTCATCTGACTCACTGCAGCGATACTTGAAAGTGCCTCTCCTCGAAACCCAAAGGTAGCTATAGAAGCAAGGTCTTTTACTGAGGTAATTTTACTGGTTGCATGGTGCTCAATACAGAGATAGGCGTCTTCTCTGCTCATACCGCAGCCATTGTCGGTAATGCGTATGAGCTTCTTGCCGCCCTCTTCAATATATATGGTTATATCAGTAGCACCTGCATCAAGGGAGTTTTCAAGAAGCTCTTTTACGACGTTAGCAGGACGCTCTGCGACTTCACCGGCAGCAATTTTTTGGGCTTCCTCGGGAGCCAGGCGATGTATTTTAGCCATGTGATTGACCTCTTATTCAATGAGAAAGGGTACTATTGTGCCTTAGTATAGTAAAACGTATCGGTGCTTAACTAAGGAGCTTTTTGTAGTCAGTACTTATTTTCTAGAATACCATTAAAATGCTGGATAAACAAAAAGATATCGCTCGGTTGCCTTAGCGCAGAGCAGAACTTTTTGCTGCGCATCGTGGTGTGCGTGAATTTTTACTGGGAGTATTACATGGAACTTGGTTCCATTGCCACGCATCGCGGTAGCGGACATCTGAAGGAGACTTTCCATAACTGCCAGGCCCTTTGGTTGTTTGACAGGGGCTTGAGCAGAAAGGAGAATAAAGGGTAACGGCCCAGGAATAGCCTGGTAAAACGACTAACATAGCTAATATATACCGTATGATCATCGCATTCTACCATCCTTCAGTGGGCCTTGATCATTGCTTCTTATTTAAGCCTACCTAAAAGGGCTGATCATATGCAATGGTTACGTGATTTTCTTTCAAAGAGTATACAGGGCTCTCAACTGAATGCTTAGAGAGGGTGAGTCCGGTGCTCAGTCTTGCTTGCTTAAGCAAGGATTGATGTGGGAGGTTTCCGCAATTGATCAGAGAGCATGCGCTTGAAAGGAGGATGGAACTTTTATGGGGAGCAGGGTGAATTTCTTGTAGGTATGCTTCAACGCACTAGGATAAGCTTCTTGTGTGCAGTTGAAGGATCTACTATATCTATATAGGTGCTATGGCGAGTTTTGCGTAAGGTGTTTGGGAGCTTTTTGGTTACGAGGAGCTCTTTTTTTTGATGTACTTTCTGATGGTATCTCAGTGCTCATCTTAAAAAAAATCACCGGGTGCAGAGCATAGGACTGCTTGAGATGCATCTGAATATCACTTTTAGCAAGCTGATGCATGAAGAGCCCAAGCTCTTCTAATGACTCTGCATACCCTTGTAGAGTAAGAGTTTCTGGTGCCTTAAATTCAAGCAAGGTGAGTAAAGTATGCACCGGGATACTCTCCGAAACTGATTTTAGGTAGGGTGCAAGCTTGTTGTGTTCAAGTAACGAGTGTTCTTTGGTAAGCGCTTTGAGCTCTTTAGCGGACTTTTGTAGGTGGCTCCACTTATAGGCCAGCTCTTTGTGTTCAGCGAGTAACTCCTCGTTTTGTGTACGAGCTTTGGTAACACGATACCAGGCTATACTCGAAATAGTCCCTACTGAGAAGGTAAGCAGACTTATGCTTGCAATAAGAAAGAGAGTCCAGCGTCGAAGCCTTTTTTCTTGGTATCTTTTTACGTGCTCGCTCAGTGTATTACTCACGGGGTACCTCACCGGCAACCATACGATCTTTATCTGCAAGATCGCGGTATACGGTGGGGACAAAGCCTGATTTGCGCATCTGAGTACTTACCCTCTTAGCCTGATGTTCACCGATTTCTACAGCGAGCTGCGGCACGTGCTGTTCGGTAAAGAGAGGATTTTGGGTAAGCCAGGACGGTGATTCTTTAATAATTTGGGTAAGTATCGAAAGCCCTTCATCTTCGGCCCGGAGTGCTTTTGGATCTTCCCAAAGTTTTACATCGGGATCAAGCTGCTCATATTCAGAAGGTGAGATATAGGGTGGATTGCTTACTATGCAGTCAAAAGCGAGCTCTTGGGGTATGTGCTTAAAAAGATCTGACTGAATGAAAATAATATTTGTACATCCATTAAGGGAGGCATTTTCTTGGGCAAGCTTAAGGGCTTCTACTTCGATATCCACAGCATAAATAGTTGCTTCAGGAAAGGCTTGTGCGAGAGCTATAGCAATGCAACCAGAACCGGTACACATATCAAGGAGGGTGAGTTTTGGTTGGGGAACTTTTTTGAGAAGACCGATCATAAGGGCAATCCACCATTCTGTTTCAGGGCGTGGAATTAAGATGGGAGGGCGTACTTTCAGGGTAGCTGTTATAAAAGGAACTGTTCCTAAACAGTACTGAAGTGGTTTGTGCTCTTCTAGATGCTCACCCAGTATGTGAGATAGCACAGCAAGAGTTTTTGTTGGGACTGGTTGCTGTGGATTGGCAAGAAGGTGAGCAAAGGATTGTGATAGAGCCCAGCTTAACAGCTGCTGTGCAAGCATTTGCGATTCGCTCGGTGAATACTTGCGCAAGAGCTCTTGGGAAATCCACGAACGTGCTTCAATGATGGTCATACTGTCTAGTCTAATGAGGAGAACTTGATAGGTATACTACTCAAGGGTGCATGAATTGTAAAGTGATGTCGGCTTGCGATTTGGCATCAACTTAAAAAATAGATCAAATGTTTAGATGATTTCTCCCAGCTCATCTATCTTCAATGGCCCTTGTGCCATATGGTCGCGATAGAGGCCAAAGTCTTTACCAAAAAAATCGTTTTCATATTCACTTTGCAGAACTTCTCCTGCATCTTCAGCAATTCTCTGCATAAGGTGCGCACAGGCTAGTCCTACGACCTCATTGCCAAGAAACGGCCGTATATAGTCTTCAAGTTTTGAGATGAATCGGGTTTGCTGTTCGGGATCTTTTATCATACATCGTATGGTCTGTTCCCACAGAGGATACAGCTTATTGCCATTGCGTTTGTAAAGATATAACACTGCAAGAGAATTTCTTAATGCTTTAGTCCAGTCTGGCGCAATAGTGTTTCCCTCTCTATCCTTCATTTCTCCAGTTGCAAATAAGAGTATCTCATAAATAGCGTGAGCCGGAAACTGCGTGCTCAAACCGTATATAAGCTGCGCAATATGTTGCATTGCTATTTTTGCTTCTTTTTTTGAAGGAGCATATCTTCGTATACTTCCCTGAAGAAGCATTTTACAATAGGAATGTTTGCCTAAAAATAAACTCATCAGACCTTTCTGAATATTGTCCGTATCTTCAATTCTAGCGCCTGCTTCAAAAAAGAGTTGAGCCATATCAATTAACTTCTTATGGCAGGCATTATTAAAAGGTGTGACCTTTGAATACCAGGGTCTCTGGTTGACAGGCGCGCCTGCATCAAGTAATAATTTTGCCATTCTTGTTTTACCAAGCTCTCCAGCAAAGTCAATAAGAGGGGTTTCAATTGCTGGGCTTGAGCTTTCGTCGCTGTAAGTTTTAGTAAGATCTGGTTTCGTAGCAATGAGAGCGGTGAGAAGATCTTCATGCTCCTCAGCGATAGCAAAACGCATGAGCGTATGAAAATGACGCTCTTTAATAGTCTCTTCAGAATACCAATTTAGCCCCATGCCATTTTGAGCAGGGCGAGCTCCAACATAGAGTAGTGCCTGCCGATATTCCCGAGAGTGGCAATAATCATCTTGGGGGTTGTTTATAAAAGCTTTGATTGCCTGATAAGGATTATCGCTAGCACGGATTGCTCCGGCAGATAGTAGAGCCTGCTGCAGAACCTCGTTACCGGATGAAAAACAGGTCAGAACAACGTTAAGTGAAAGTTGAGTTTGCAATCTCCAAAACACCTTTGAATGTATTTTACGGCGACCGGGGATATTATCGACCCACTCCCTGCCGCTGTCATACATAGTTAAAATGCAGCGGGCAAGCTCACTCAGTTCTGTGCTCTTACCCTCTCTTTTGAATATATCGAACTCAACGTTGCATCTCTTCATGGTTTGTAGAGTTGCATAGTAAGAAGAATCGTCTTTGCTATCGGGTGGCGGATTGCTTTCCAATTCATCGAGGAACGTATGTAAGCATGCAACGTGCCCATAAATAGCTGCCCACTCAAAAGGTGTATAACCACAATTATCTTTCTCATATAGTAAAGCACCTTGTGCAAGAAGAGTTCTTATACGCTCAGAATCACCGGCTTTTGCAGCACTGATGAGCTGTTGTTGTACGCTCTCTACTGCTGGAAGCGCAACGTCCTCTGAACGCTGTGCAGCCATAGCACAAAGGGGCCATAGAATTATGAGTAGATTGCTGAGTGTAGCGGGGCGAAACTTCATGAGATTCTCCTAACGAAATACCTAGTTCTAGAACTTATGGTAGCCATCTACCTTCAACGGCCTTTGTGCCATATGGTTGCAATAGAGGCCAAAGTCTTCACCAAAAAAAATCCTTTTTATATTCACTTTGCAGAACATCTCCTGCATCTTCAGCAATATACTGCATAAGGTGCGAACAGGCTAGCCCTATGACCTCATTTCTTGTGCATTAAGGTGTCCTTGCCCAGCATGCTGAGTGGGGTTAAGTCTATTCTTCGTCAAAGCTATTTATCTGCAAATACTCGTCTAAATGGTCGTAATAGAGCTTGTGGTTGTCGACAAGGATTTCGTTTTTATTCTCTTTGTTCCGCAGGATTCTTTTGCCTTCAGCAACTTTATTCATAATACTTAGGCATACAAATCTCTTCACATCATTTGCAAGGAATGGCTCTAGATAACTGCCTAACCTTGACATGAGCCTAAACTGTTCTTGTGGATCTTTAGCAATGCACCTAATGGTTTGTGCCCAGAGAGGAAAGAGCTTATTGCTATTACATCGGTAGAGATAGAGGACTTCGAGATCTCTTTTCAATCTCTGAGTCCATTCTGGTGCAATCGATTGTCCTTGGTCATTATTCTTTTTACCTATTGCGAAACAGATGATCTCATGGATGACGTAAAAGGGAAGATTCAGTTTAATGCCCAAGAAATAGATCAGGAATGCAACATTTTGAAGAGCAATTCTTGCTTCTCTTTGCGTGGGCGCGAATCTTCTGATGCCAGCCTCTAAAACAATTTTAATAGCCTCTTGTGAATCAGTATCATGGATCCTATACAAAGGATCGTCTTCTAGTGTGGCCCCCGATTCAAGAAGAAGTTTTCCAACTCCAGGACCAATCAATCCATCATTGACATATAGAGGTGTATCATTGACATACAGAGGTGTTATCCCACTTAGATCTTTAGCATCGACAGGTGCTCCTGCACGAAGTAATATTTTTGCTGCACGGATATTGTCAGATTTTGCTGCAATATGAAGCGGTGTACGTTGCACCCCATCGACCGTAGTAACATCAGCACCTTCATCTATGAGAGCCTTCACCAGCTCATCATCCGTTTTAGCTGCAAACAGCAAAAGTCTGTCAAGGTGCTCTTGCTTATCAAGACGTATTGCATGAGGAGCATGAGTAAGTTGTTGTGCTCCGATAGCCTGAAGTGAAAGCCGGAGAGAATTATTGTGTGCTGAGAAAAAGGTAAAGACAATATCTCGAGAGAGGTCTACTTTTAAGTGCTTTGCGATATTTCCAACAAACGACTTAGCTTTTTCTAAAGAAGAACTCTCACAATAGAGATCAATCTTTTCAATGCACCCTATCTGCTCATCTAGATTTCTGACGTCTCTTTGAAAAAGGGGAACAATGAGCTGACGGTCTGCATTCACTTCTCTTAGTTCTGCATATCTGAAGTCAATATCTTTAACCAGATCTTCATATGACATGCCCTTATAGTCAAGATATGCTTGGTCAATTTTGGTTTTTCTAAATGCGATTGCACGTTCAAGTTCATCAAGAAGAGTGTTCATGACTTGACTATTTCCCTGTATCGCTGCCCATTCAAATGTTGTGAGCATAGACCTATCATGAGCGTCTATTAAAGCGCCCTTTTCTAGGAGCTCTTTTACCAGAAGTGCGTCACCTGCTTTTGCTGCTCTGATCAGTTGTTGGTTCAATCTCATCAGTTCTAGAAATTCACGGAAACTTGCCATCGGCTTCTTGTGCTTTGCCTGGTCTGTACCTTCTTTTAGGTTGAAATAATCTTCAAGCAGTTGGAGAAGACCCATGGCTACTTCATGAGGAGCATGATTCTCATTATAATGAAAGCTCGCATACTCTTCATGTGTGTCTTTAAGAACGCCTTCCTTAAGGAAGGCTTTTATATAGTCGGCATTACCGTTTATTGCAGCAAGTGCGAGTTGATTATGCAAGTAGTGATATTGTTCTTCTTTTGTAAGCGTAGCCGTCATAGCTGCACTGAGGCTCAGTGAGCTAACAAGTAAACCAGTCAGCAGAAGTATCTGTTTTTTCATGAGTTGTTCCTATAACAAATAATTATTTCAAGTTAGGTCAGAGTATCTACGATTTAGTGTATACCATTTTCACAAACTTTTAATTGTGAGAGAAACCAAACTAAGATCGCATATGCCGCGCTATTGGTACGTTAGAAAAAGTTGCCTATTGAACTCGTACGTCAAGGTCAGACTAATGAGAGCAACTTGTAATCTATTACCTGATCTAAAGATTAACAAATTTATTTGTTGTAGGGTTATATATTCAATAAACTTATTGTGTATAACTTCTGAGCATCCCTGTTTCCAAGAGGTTATCTAATAAATCTATGTGCTGGCGCCCAGCCAAAGGTATGAAAGGCTTGTTCTTTTGCGATAATTCATACTACTTAGAGCTATCATCAGATGATTAAGCCTTTGATACACTCACCTTCAAAAAGTCCATCTATATGAAGATATTCTTGCAAGTGATCCAAATAGAGCTTGAAATCTTTGCCAAAAATATCGTCTCTATTTGTACCTTCAAATGTGCCATTGACTAATGCGGTGAGCAGAGGTTCATTGGCAGCTTGATTCATAAGTCTTAGACAGACGAGTTTTTTGACCTCGTTTGCTAGAAATGGTTGTATAAAGTTCTCAAGTTTTGAAATGAGCAAAGCTTGAGAACTTTCGTCTTTTACTATGCATCGAATGGTTTGTGACCACAGAGGATGAAGCTTATTGCCGTTACATGCGTAGAGATAGATAACCGCGAGGGAATTTCTTAATGATCTAGTCCATTTAGACGCAATCAGTTGTCCTTGCTCAGTATGCTGATCAGCGGTTGCAAATAAAAGAATCTCATAAATGATATAAGCTGGAAAATGCATACTTAAGGTATACACTAGTCGTGCAATGTTTTGAAGAGCAATTTTTGCTTCAATCCTTGTTGGGGCATATCTTCGTATGCTTGCCTGTAGGAGTATTTTAAGAGACGCTATGAGATCATCTTTGAGCCTTAAGCCATCTCCTATTCGGCGAATGTTAGCACCCGATTCAAGAAGGATCTGCAATGCGCCAAATGACCTTGTACCGCGGGCATGATGCAATGGTGTTAACCCATTTTTATCGTCAGACTCGATAGATGCGCCCGCATCGAGTAATATTTTAACGGTGCGTAGATTATCCAGCATCGCTGCAATATGCAGTGGTGTTAAATTATTGCGTGTGACAGTATGTATGTTTGCTCCAGAGTCTATAAGAGCTTTAACAAGCTCATCATCTACTCTCGCTGCAAACAGCAAAAGTTTATCGAGGTGCTTTTGCCTTTCGGCATGACTTACCGTATGCGCATCGGTAGCAAGCTCTGCGCCGGCAAGTAACAGTATGGAACGTAGGTTTTCATCAGAATAAAAACAATTGAAAACAACATTCAGTGAAAGTTGCTCTTTTAACTTAATTAAAATCCTATTAAGTGTCCAGCGCATACCGAATTCAGGGTCATTCTTCTTGTAGTTACATTTCTCAATACACATGGTGAGCTCAGCTAGACTCTTTGGATCTCTTTGAAAGAGTCGCACAACAAAAAGACGGTTTTCCCTTACTGTTTGCAGTTCCCGATACGCACCTGAACGTTGTAGAGCTAAGGGAGTATTTTTTTCAAGCGCATCAAGAAGGATGTCTAAGCAGTTAATATGTCCCCTTATTGCGGCCCAATGAATAGATATATAGTGGAAAGGGTCTTCATCAACTATCAAGGCTCCTTTTTTAAGGAGCTCTTTAATACCCGAAGCATCACCAGTTTTTGTAGCACTGATGAGCTGTTGATTTAATAGGTGTTGTTCTTCCTTGGTGCATTCAACGGCTTTCTCTTGCTGCACAATCATAGCTTCCAGACTCTGTGAGATCAGGAGTAGACCACTTAGTATACGAATGTTCATGAGATGTTTCCGATACAATTATTTTCCCAATAATTCTTTTCTTTACCGCGGTTGCCATGTCAACCGACACGTAATGAGTTTAGCCATCCTATACTCATAGAGCATCTAATCAAGCTATCACGGCAGCTGTTATAAAGGAAATGTTTCCTAACCAGTATAATCTCTGAAGAAGGAGCAAGTGATTCCAAGCTGTAGAGTGGAGGGCATATGAAGGTTTGTGGAATTTGTTCCATGTGTTTTTTCCTTCTAGCTCAAGGGGTATCAAATCCATCTACGTTTAGTGGCCCGTCTTTCAAATGGTTGTAATAGAACTCAAAATCATCACAAAGTGCATTGGTATATTCACCTTTGTGTTGGGGACCAGCATCTTCAGCAACCCTTTCCATAAGATATAAACAGGCGATCTTAATGACATCATTAGCGAGAAACGGTCGAATAAAGTTCTCAAGTTTTGAAATGAGCAGAGCCTGCCGTTGTGGATCTTTTTCTAGACACCTCATGGTTTGTTCCCACAGGGGAAAAAGCTTATTGCCGTTACATTTGTAGAGATACAACACTGCGAGGGAATTTTTTAATGCCTTAGTCCATTCTGGTGCAAGCGCTTGTCCTTGGTCATCATTCTGTTCTCCTGCTGCAAATAAGATGATCTCATAGATAACGTAAGCTGGTAAGTGGTTCAAGGCGTATATGAGACGTGCAATGTTCTGCATAGCAATTTTCGCATCGTTCTTTGTGGGAGCATATCTTCGTACACTTCCGCGCATAAGTGTTTCAAAATAGCGCCTCTCAAGGTAATAGCTAGGTGATAGAAAGTGGTGTTGTATAGAAGCGCCTGACTCAAAAAGGAACTGTCCCATACAGAGCGCATTATTGTTGAAGGCTTCAAAATAAGGGGTGGATGCTCTTGCGCTTTTAGATTTATAATTGATTGGTGCACCTGCAGTAAGCAAGATCTTTGCCATAGGCACCATATCTCTTGTAGCTGCAAGGCACAGGGCCTCGTGCAGAGAATCGATGCTTGTATTTGTGCGTATAAGAGCTTCTAATAGCTCTTTATTTTCCTCTGCAACAGCAAGCCTTAAGAGCCTATCAAGATGCTTTTGTTTGTCGCTAAAATGAGAATCTGTTACATATTCTGCTCCCGCAGATACGAGCGCCAGCCTAAACTGAGGATTATCAGAAGAAAAATGGCTGAGAACGGTGTTAAGGGAATATTGGTCTTCCAACTTATCCACTAGCCTATAAAGCTGGGCAAGGTAACTCCTTAATTTGATAGTCTCTATAAGTAGCCTGAGTTTAGCCAGGGATGTGCGTCGAAGATCTTGTTGAAAGAGAGGTACAAAAAGATTCCGGTGCTGTTTTACCTCTTGCAGGGTGCGGTAATTTTGATGGCGGTTGGTATATCCTCTTCCTTTGGCATCCAGGGGAGTATTATTTTCAAGTTCATCAAGCAACAAATTACAGCATTCAGGGTGTCCCTTTAGTGCTGCCCACTCAAACGCGGTGAGATCAGATAACCTTGGACTATCAGACTCAACTATTAAAGCACCTTGGGCAATAAGCTCTTTTATACGATCAGCATCACCAGCTTTAGCGGCACTGATGAGCTGCTTTTGAATACTTGTTACTGCTGGAAGGGCAATTTCTTCTGCACGTTCTGCAGCTATAGTACAAAGGCTCCACGAGATGAGTAGACCAAGTACGGTAAATATTCGAGTGCTCATGAGGGTTTTCCTATAGTTATTTTCAGGACTTAAGGTCCATCAAGATAACCTGACTCTTTTAAATGGTTATGATACAACTCGAAATCTTTTTCAGCAACTTTAGGCAGGGGCTGACGCATTAAAATAATTTGATAGTCTGTATTTCCTTTACCAAACTTTCAGATGCGACAATTCGTACTATTTCATTAATGGCATTCCATTTTTTAGCCTTAGATATACACCCTATTCAAAAAGCCCATCTACGTGAAGATATTTTTGCAAGTGATCCAAATAGAGCTGGGCATCTTCGCCAAAAATATCATCTCTATTCGTCCCTTCAAATCTGCCATCGACTGCGGCAGTGAGTAGAGGTTCATCGGCAGCTTGATTCATAAGTCTCAGACAAACGATTTTTTTGACATCGTTTGCGAGAAACGGTTGTATAATGTCCTCGAATTTTGAAATGAGAAGAGTCTGCTTTTGTGGATCTTTTACAATGCATCTTATGGTTTGCTCCCACAGAGGACGAAGCCTATTGCCGTTACATGCATAGAGATAGATCACGGCAAGATCTCGTTTTAATGCGTTTGTCCATTCTGGTGCAATAAGGTTGCCTTGCTCATTGTTCTGTTCTCCTGCAGCAAATAAGATGATCTCATAGATAACGTATGGGGGAAAATGCCTGCTCAAGATATACACGAGGCGTGCGATGTTTTGAAGAGCCTTTTTCGCTTCAATTCTTGTAGGTGCATATCTTCGGACGCTAGCCTGGAGCAGTGTTTTAAGAGATGCTGTAAGCTCATCTTTGACTCTGTATTTAAACCCGTTTCGATGAATGTTAGCACTCGACTCGAGAAGGACCTGCATCGTACCAAATGATCTCATGTCGCGAGCTTCATGCAATGGTGTTAACCCCTGTTTATCTTCGGAATCGATAGACGCGCCCGAATCAAGTAATATTCTAATTGTGCGCAGATGTTCATACCTTGTCGCAATATGCAGTGGCGTTCGATTATGTTGATCTTCAACCGTATGTACGTTTGCTCCACAGTCTATAAGAGCTTTAACAAGTTCATCATCTTCTCTTGCTGCAAAAAGCAAAAGCCTATCGAGGTGTTTCTGCTTTTCGGCATTACTTACCGTATGTGCATCGGTGGCAAGCTCTGCTCCGGCACGTACTAGTATGGCACGTAGGTCCTCATAAGAATAAAAACAATTGAAAACAACGTTCAGTGAAAGTTGATCTTCTAACTTGTCTAAAATCAGATTAAGTGTCCAATGTAGATCACAATCGACATCAACGCTCCACTTATAGTAATTGATTTTCTCAATACACCTGGTGAGCTCAGCAATGCTCCTAATATCTCTTTGGAAGAGTGGCACAATCCGATGATGGTTTGCTTTTACTGCTTGTAGTGTGCGATGTATGTCTTTTCCTTGTAAAGCTAAGAGAGTATTGCTTTCAAGCGCATCAAGAAGGATCTCTAGGCATTCAAGATGTCCCCTTATTGCAGCCCAATGAATAGACAAATAGCGAAATGGGTCGTCTTCATCAGCTATTAAGGCTCCTTTTTTAAGGAGCTCTTTAATACGCAAGGCATCACCAGCTTTTGTGGCACTGATAAGTTGGTAATTTAATAGGTTTTGTTCATCTTTGGTGCATACAACGTCTTGCTCTTGGTGTTCGACCGTGGCGTCTAGGTTATGTGAGATCAGGAGTAGAACACTTAGTGCAAATATACGAACTTTCATGAGATTTTCCTTATCCTATAATTATTTTCAGAACTTAAGGTGCATCAGCTCCGTTAATCGCTAGATATCCGGACCCTTTTAAATGTTCGTAATAGAGCTCAAACTCTTGGCCAAAAAAGTCATTTTCATAGACACTTTGCTGTTCCGGGCCAGCATCGTCAGCAATTTTCTGCATAAAGTGCATACATGCTAGTCTTATGACATCATTACCAAGAAATGGCCGAATAAAATTCTCAAGTTTTGAAATAAGCAGAGGCCGCTTTTGTGGATCTTTTTCTAGGCACCTTATGGTTTGTTTCCACAGGGGAAAAAGCTTATTGCCGTTACATTTGTAGAGATACAGCACCGCGAGAGATTTTTTTAATGATCTGGTCCATTCCGGTGCAATCACTTTTCCCTGCTCATCTTTCTGCTCGCCTGTTGCAAATAAAAGTATCTCATAAACAATGTAAGCTGGAAGATTACATGTAATGCCCAAGATATAAATGAGAGATGCAACATTCTGCATTGCAAGTTTTGCATCATTATAAGTGGGGGCATATCTTACTTTGCTACCCTGGAGGAGCATTTTAAGATAGGAGCTTTTACCCAAATGCATAATGCCTAACCTGCGTGCGGAACTACCTTCAATGGTAGCACCTGATTCAAAAAGGAGCTGCCCCACGTCAAATGATTTATATTGACAGGCCCAACAAAAAGCATTATATCCATGGGTCCGGTCAATGACGCCTGCTTCAAGTAATAATTTTGCCATTCTTGCTTTGCCATACATTGCTGCACAATGAAGAGGTGGTATATCGAGATCGAATGGGCCCTGGTTACTAAGTAGGGTTTTACCTATTCGTATATTCATAAGTGAACGTAGAAGATTTTCATGATCCTCACGAATGGCAAAATGCCTGAGCTTAATAAGATGACGCTCTCTGATTTTTTCTTCCGAAAGAGTTGCGGTTTCGGGGTTAGGATCAAGTTCTTCTTCACGACAGAGTTGTGCTAGCCTAAGTATAGAGCGCGGGCCTTGTAAAGGGTTGAATAGGTGATCAAGATTTGCTGTTTCACGATGTGCCCCTGCGGCGAGTAGGGCTTGCTGCAGAACATTGTCACCAGATGAAAAACAGTTCAGTACAATGTTAAGTGAAAGCTGGTCTCGTATTCTGTTGTAAATCTCTGTAAGTAAATGTTGGCAGCCAGGGATTCCATGACCCCAGCTGACTAAACGGTCATACATCCTCAAAAGGAAAGGAGCGAGGTCTCTAATCTCAGCACTCTGGGGATTTCTTTGGAATATACCCAAATCAAGGTTGTGCATCTTTATGTCTTTTAGAGCTTCATAGTACTCATCTCGGCGATCAAGTGGTGTATTATTTTCAAGTTCATCAAGGAAAATCTGTAAGCATGTAACGTGCCCATATATGGCTGCCCAGTTAAAAGGGGTATGGCCAGAACTATCTTTCTCAACTAGCAAAGCACCTTGTGCAAGAAGAGGTCTTATGCGATTGGCATCACCAGCTTTTGCAGCGCTGATGAGCTGTTGTTGCACATTTTCTACTGCTGGAAGTGCAATTTCTTCTGAACGCTGTGCGGCCATAGCACAAAGGGGCCATAGAATCAGGAGTAGATTGCGTAATGCAAATATAAGAACTTTCATAAGATTTTCCTTTCTATATACATATTTCTATAACTAAGGAGTATCGGATCCATCTATTTTGAGCGGCCCTTGTGCCATGTGATTGTAATAGAGTCCAAAATCTTCACCAAATAAATCATTTTCATAGGTACTTTGCTGTTGTGGGCCAGCATCTTCAGCAATTTTCTGCATTAGATGTGAAGAGGCGATCTTTATGACATCGTTGCCGAGAAACGGTCGCATGAAATTCTCA
>Ga0207145_1031_pt1 | contig 21783 bp, 23 predicted proteins | sample Alteio_BWMinHeat_35_FD_153578 | JGI IMG/M metagenome (GOLD analysis project Ga0207145, IMG submission 153578) | Enriched cells from forest soil in Barre Woods Harvard Forest LTER site, Petersham, Massachusetts, United States -... | ecosystem: Environmental > Terrestrial > Soil > Temperate forest >...
TTAATCCGCCGGTTGCTACGAATACGACGGTGATCAGTGGCTACCGGATCGATCCGGTCACCGGCGGCATTGTCACACGCCAGAGCGTACATGCACCGCGCTGGCAATTGAAGTCCGGCTATCGCTTTAATTCGTTGACGGGCGTCTTCACGCAGGTTGGGAGTGACAGCAATGCGGTACCCGAGGCGGGCAGCGCGCAAGAGGCCCTGGAGCTTAAATAACGCCGTGAGAGCCGAGGACACACGGCGAAAGGCTGAATACAGAATTTTACTCGTTTTCTGTGTCCTCTCTGTCTGTGCGGTGATAGGCGCTTCCGCCGCAACCTGGTATGCGGACAACGGGCTTGGTAACAATGGATTCGACGGGTCCAGTCAGGTGATTACCAATGGCCGCGGGCCGAAGCGCAACATCGCGAATGCGATTGCGGCCGCGTCGAGCGGGGACGTGGTTTCGGTCGCCGCCGGCTACTATCAAGAGTCCCAATGGACACCGGGCACGAAGACGTTGACGTTTCCCAGCGGGCCAGTCACGCTGGTCAATTACGACCCCGGCCAGACAGACACCGATGGCGACCGCATCCCCGACTGGTGGATGCTCAAGTATTTCGGACACCCGACGGGCCAGACCAGCGATCAATCGTGCGCAAGCTGCTATTACAATGGCAACCCGCTGACGAACCTGGAGGAGTACCAGAGGGGCCTAGATCCCACGAATACCTGCCCTGCCTTGGTGCTCTACACCGCCAACTACCAGACCAACATCGTCTGCAAGGCCGTTAGCTGGAGCGGTGACTTTGTGGTTGGGTCGAATTCTTTTGCCGATGTGTTGCTGATCCAAAACGGGGGTGTGCTTTCCAACACAGGGATCGGCTATGTTGGTTATGAGACCAGCAGCAGCAACAACAGCGTCCTGGTCACGGGCGCAGGCTCGGTCTGGAGCAATGCGTCCTACTTGGTCTTCGGCGCCTCTGGTGCGGGGAATAGCATGGTAATCAGTGGTGGCGGCCGGGTAGTGGTCTACAACTACGCCTATGTGGGCTTCTCCGGCTTGTCTGCCCCCGGTAGCAACAACAGCGTGTTAGTCACAGACCCCGGTTCGGTATGGGATACCGGCCCCAGCCTGGAGATCGGCGTCGACAACGTTGGAGGCAATAGTGGAGGCAATAGCCTCGTCATAAGCAATGGTGGCGAGGTGATCGGTGGCAGCCCGGAAGTGGGCGGTGGCGATAGCAACCGCGTCGTGGTCACAGGCGCAGGCTCGGTCTGGAACAATAGCGCTGCGGTCAGCATCGATGGCGGCGCGAGCAACAGTCTGGTGATCTCCGATGGCGGCGAGGTGGACAGCACCGACGCTATAATAACTGGAGTCGCCAGCAACCGCGTCGTGATTACGGGTATCGGTTCGATCTGGAACGCTAGCGGAGGCCTCGTAGTTGGTGGCGGCCCGGATGGCTTCAGCGACAGCCTGGTGATCGCCAGCGCTGGCCGGTTGGTTACCGGCTACGGCGTTATCGGCGATGAGGCGGGTGGTGACACTGTGTTGGTCACCGGCTCCAGCTCGGTTTGGAGTTGCAGCGGCGATCTGATCATCGGCACATCTAGTGCATACAATAGCTTAGTGATCAGTGACGGCGGCAAGGTGCTAAGCGACAACAGCTATCTGGGGGGCTTGACCGGTGAGGATGGCGATGCGGGCGAAAACACAATGCTGGTCACCGGCCCCGGCTCGGTCTGGAGCAACAATCACGATCTTGTTCTGGGCAATTACGGTGATAACAACTCGCTGGTCATCAGCAATGGAGGCCTGTTGGTCAGCGGCGGTGCTATGGTAGTCGGCGTGTTCGCCAATGATAACACGGTGGTCATTAGCGATGGTGGCACGGTAGCGGTATCCACCAACCTGCTTGTCGGGGACAACGCCGGGTACGTCGGCAATTGCGTCACGCTTAGCGGCGGTAGCCTGACGGCGACCAATGCGCTTGGAGCCGGCCTCTTGAACGTAGGGTATGGCACGCTGACCATCAATAATGGAACCTGTGCAGTGGATACACTCCGCCTCGAGAGCGGTACACTCGCCGCACTGGTTTTCAACGGCGGCACACTGAGAACAGAACGCGCCGTCATCGCCAATGGCGCGGAGTTGTGGTTCGCCCTGGGCACGAACAGCCATCCGATCCAGGTTACTGGCAACATGGTTCTGGGCGCATACCTCAATATTACCGATGGCGGCGGGTTCACTAATGGCACATACACGTTGTTTACCTACGGCGGCACCCTGATGTATGATGGGGTCATCGTTGGGACAGCGCCTGCCACAAATTTCGCCTATATGGTCGACACCACAACGAATGGTCAGGTCAATCTGGTCGTGACCCTTCCAGGTATCACTGGTATCACGATTCTGATGGCACAATCAAACACCATTAGCGGCGTGACGAATCTGCCAGTTCAAGTGAGCCTGTTCGGCAACCAGCAACTGGCAGGGGTGACCTTTCTACTAGATGGCGAAGGATCAAGAGCCATGATCGATCCTCTGCCTCCGTTTTTTTCGCAGATTTCCGGCTCATTCGACACGACGCTGACCACGAACGGCTGGCATACGATACAGGCGGTCGCTACATATCCTAGTTCTAGTTTGGGTGGCTCCGATATTTATACTAGCCAAGTGGTGGTCGTGCGGACGCAAAACCATATCACTTTTCCGGACATGCTATTCACTTGGGACACCGCTCTCAATATCCGAGCGACGCTAGATACCCAAATCACAAATTGGACTGCAAGCATTTTTGGCGGGGACTACGACGGTTCTCCGTCCAATCACCTGCTCCGAACATACAGCGGTATCACGTCAAATGGGCTAATCGATTTCTTATGGGACGGCAACGACTCCAACGGGGTCGCATTTGCTCCCGGCGTCTTCACCAATGTTACATTTGTGATCGATGATCCGGCGGGGAAATCCGTTTGGCGAGAAGGTGTCCAGCAACCATCAAACTTTTTAGTCAGTTACATGACTCTTGTCAACGAATTCAGTGCTGGGAGCCCAAACTTTATCGATATGATTACGCAGGTTGCATATTACATAGCTATCAGCGAGCCTACGTATTATTTGGACACTTCCGGAACAGGCCTCCAGTCCACGTGGAAAATCACTGATTCACATTCAGGATGGAACGACTGGGCAACAAAAGTGTCTTCAAATCAAATTGCGAATCTCTTCTACTTCGGCCACGGAAGCGCAGATACTATCGGGTTTCGCCCTACAAACCCAGATAGCGGATTCAACATTGACGAACTTGAAATCTTCACTGCCAATACAGTCGTGGAGAGCGGCTTTTTTTTCAAAAGCAGGACACCGAAGTTCAAAGTCCCTTATCATTTCGTGTTCTTTGATGGCTGCGAAACGGCCAAAGGGAATTGGTGCGAGGCATTCGGCATCGAGCGGATAAAGACGACCACGGCTGCATACCAAACCAACGGGGTAGCAGTAGCGCCGAAGGCTTTCCTCGGTTGGCAAAAACTTGTGCCCTACGCAAGTGCCGGCACTTTCAGCCTCGAACACGACGATTTCGTCGTAAGCCTATTCTCATATTGGTCAACGCACAACGATGGACTTCAGGATGCGCTTAACCACAATCCGCGCCAGACGCTCGTGGCGAACGTTCGTATTTGGGGAGCACAAGACCTCCTTTGGAATAGTCCGTAAATGGAAACTCAAATGAAGGCGTTAACGATTCTCATCGCATCACTGTTCGTCTTTGTTGCGGACGCGACTGCGCAAGTAACCGAGAATCTCCAGGATGCGCTGCCGTACATCGAACAATTCGCAAAGAATCTAGACTTGGACTTGCCGTTGCCTCTAACGACCAACCGCGTGACGCGCTTTATTCTAGCTCGCAGAATTCAAACAATGGCGGTCTGGATCGACAACCGGTTTGGATTCAGCTATGAAGTCAGCAATCGTTTCGTCTCCGTTTTCAGTGACAAGAAGAATAGTTTGGGGTCGTTGACCCAGACGCTCCAACCTCCCGAAATTCAGAAGGCGATGTCCACTCCGCCATCCATCACCGAAGGGCAGGCGTTGGATACGGCTCGCAAGTACCTTGCGCGCTTGGGCTATGATGAGCGTCATCTGGCGGTAGGGCCTCCGCAGATCAGGCAAGAAAAGCCATTTCATTGGTTCACCGTCGAATGGATGTGGACGCATGACCCCGTCGAATGGGTGCTGAAAGAAAAGCCACGACCTCTTTTCACAATGGAAGTCGACGGTCTTCGCGGGAAAGTCACCCATTTCGAAACCCTGATGGGTTGGAAAGCGGCAGACAGTCTGAGCAATTTTCCGTATGCGGATAGTCTGACAAATTTCCCAGAGGCAGGTTCGAAGGAGAGCGCACCATGAATAAACTAGCCACATCATTGTCCCTCAGACTCGCCATACTCGCGTGTTTGTTCGCCACCAGTCTTCGCGCGCACGCCGACACACTCTACGTGGCGAATGACAAGAACGATACGATTGTGAAGATCGATTCGAGCGGGAACGCATCGGTCTTCGCCAGTTCGGGTTTGGACGATCCCGAAGGGCTGGCGTTCGACAGCAGCGGCAACCTATTTGTCGCAAACTACGGTAGCGGTACGATCGAGAAGTTCGATCCGAGCGGGAACGGATCCGTGTTTGCTTCCACGCTGTTTCCTTTGGGTCCGATACACCCATATGGTCTGGCTTTTGACAGCAGCGGCAACCTCTATGCGGTAGACCCAAATCGCGAGAGAATTTTGAAATTCGATCCGCAGGGTCATGTGTCGGTGTTTGCCACGAACTCGAGCCTGGGCTTCGGAGCCGAAGGCATGGCCATTGACGGCAGCGGTAACGTCTATGTGGCAAGGTATTATAACAACGCGGTCATCAAATTCGACACGAACGGGGTGGCGTCGATCTTTGCGAGCCCGGTCTACACCGACACGAATCGCTTTCCCATACCCAACTACCCCACAGGTTTGGCTTTTGACAGTAGCGGCAACCTTTACGTCGGGAACGATGGCACCGGCATAATTATGAAGTTTGACGCGAACGGAAATGGCTCACTGTTCAACCCGGAGAGTGTCGAGGGTGGAGGAGACATCAGCGGTCTGGCCATTGACGGCGGCGGTAATGTGTACACGTCGGTCTACGGACTCGGTTATATCCGCAAGTGGGATCCGAGTGGCCACGCGACTATCTTTGCCAATGCCAGCGCCGGCTTGGACGGCCCAAGTTTTATCGCCGTGCAGGTGCCTGAGCCTTCGTCGCTGCTGCTGGCCGGCGCCGGTGCGCTGCTGCTCTGCCCCCTACTCAAACGCAAGCGGGCGTGAATTTCTCACAAGGCACCCACCCCTTAATCCCCTCCGTGGAGGGGAACATAGCTGTTTGGGATCTCGTGTATCGTTAAGCGATATGTTTTGCTGGACGAGAAGGTGGTGAGTCTGATAGGGTGGGCGCGTGAATTATGAAGTAAAGCCTGGTGGCTGCGAACCGGCGGGACCCTCCGACGCGAGAACGCTATGGAGGACAGGCTGCCTGTTCAACGCGGAGACGGGAGGACACGGGCGGGAACCTACTTCGCGAGGACGCTACGTCGGTCAAGCTGCCGGCGCGACTAAGGGCAAGGGAGGGGTTGGTTCTCGCTTCGCTCGGTTGGCTCTGCTCGTTCCCCGAGCTGCGCCCTTCGGGCGTCGACACGACGCGACGCCTTCTCGGTGCTACCCGCGCACCTCGAAACTGCGAAACGAACCCAAATGTAATGTTGAAGAAATTGTATTTATGTGGCACGGGGAGAATAGGTTGGGCAGATTGCAGAAAAATGACAATTGGGTTCGTTTTTCTGGAGAAGTGCTTGGTAGCGGTGGATGTCGGTCACTGAGTGGGGAAACTGATAGGGAGAATTCCTACCGGAGGCGTTGGAAAATTCTCCTTGCTAATCGGAATGATTTGCGCTTAATTTCCCGCAGCTAGCATATGGAAGAAGAGCGCAGTGAGATTGGTGGAATGTCAGTCACGCCTTGTTTGCCTGGTGGCAGTCCGAAACCCGACGAGCGGGAACAGTCACTGAAGCCTCCCTACCGCAGCAGAAGGAAATACTAAACCCCTATGGCAACCAAGCTATTCGTGGGCAACCTGTCGTTCAATACGACCGAAGGCGACATTCTGGACCTGTTCAAACAGGCCGGCAATGTCACCAGTTGCGAACTCATCATGGACAAATTTACGGGCAAGTCCCGCGGATTTGCGTTCGTCCAGATGGGCACGCAGGAAGAAGCCAACAAAGCCGTGACTGATTTCAACGGCAAAGAACTCGACGGTCGAGCACTCACTGTCAACGAAGCCCGTCCTCGTGAGGAACGTCCCCGCGGTGACTTCGGCGGCGGCGGTGGTGGTGGATTCGGCGGCGGCGGCGGTCGGGGGGGTGGCGGCGGCGGCAAACGCGACTTCGGTGGTGGCGGCGGTCGCGGTCGTCGGTAGGCCCGACGTAAGAATGTGATCAAGCGAAGGGCGTCTTGCGCAAGCGAGGCGCCCTTCTTACTTTGTCAGCAGCCGAGCGCGTTATCCGTCGTCGGCGGATGGATTCGTTTGTCGCCAAGACGTTTTCAACAGTTCGCACCGTCCTGGCAGAAACGGTTGGGAAGTTTTCAGGAGCGATGGATACATTGAAGTCCTTCATTACCAGTCTGATGTTTCTCGCCTTCCTTGTCAGCGGCTGCGGCAAGACGCAGACAGCGGTTTCTTCTTCGAAGACGGCGCAGGATACCGGTCAGATGGAGAACGCTGCGTTGGCCCTGGTCACAGGTTCAGAATCGAAGATTGCGGGGACGAGCCCGGCGGTCGGTGGCAATTCCAACGTGGTCGAGCAGCAAATCTCCGCAGGCGGTCCGACCCAGGCGGATGTGCTTACGGCGGCACCGTTGGCGAGTAACGTCCCCGTGCAGAATCTGGATTCCAGGTTGCAGGACATGCTTCACAATTTCCACACGACAGGCGACCGGGCCCAGCGGTCGGCGATCGCCACCGAGATGCGTAAGCTGGAGGATGCGGGAGTTCCCAAACCGCAGATTGCCAGCGCGCTGGGTGATCTGTTTCGGGACGAGAATAGCGCGGAGGTCAAAGCGGATATCCTGAATGAACTGGGCAACCTGGAGGACCCGTCGACCTACGATCAGATCGTCGCGGGGCTGGATCAACACCAGCCGGATGAGGTTCATGCGGCGGCGATTGAGGAACTGGATTCCTTGGGCGATAAGCGGGCCATCCCATTAATTCAGCCGTTTCTGACCGATCGCGATGAGGACGTCCGCAATGCGGCCCAATCCGCCACCGATTCACTGAACGATCAGTGAATCGTCCGTCGTCTGGTTACCAGGTGTTGTCGCTGTTTTGACGAACGACAGGTCGGGGTCGGATAGCTGGTTTTGGTCGGTACCTGGTAACCACGAAATAAAATACGCGTACCCCCGGAATGTCTTGACGAGGACCTTGGCTTTTGAAATTATTTGCGCCCAGGCGTTGACCAACTTAATAAAATTGCCGCATCGGTGGCGAGGGTCGGTGGTATGCGCGCACCCAAGCCTGTTGTCCGGCACCAATTAGAAAAGGAAAGCAATTATGAAGAGGCACTCACGGATTATTTTTGTCATGGCAACATGTCTGGCGGGGTTCATTGGGCAGTTGGCTGCGGGCGGCGCGACCACGAACTCGGTCTGGGATTTGACCGCAGTCTCGACACTTAAGGCCGGTAAGATTAAGGATGCATCGACGAATGCGGCGACCGCCGTGTTTCTAAGCGACGGAACCTGCAGTATTCTGGTCGGGAGCGATGAGTTCGATGGAACTTATACGAACACGACAAGGTCACTCAAGATCACCTTTAGCGCCGGCGGGGTGGCGGCACTGGCAAGCAATGCCTTTGATTTCGCCACATCCCTGGTTCCTTCTGGGATTACCATCAGCATTAAGAGCATTTCCAAATTGCCCAGTATTCAGTTGAAAAACGGAATTCCGGTGAAAGCGACGGAGAGAATTAGTGGCAAGGGTAGTGCAACAGTCAGAGGGCGGACGGCGAGCAAGAGTTTTACTGTCACGGATCTCTTGATAAATTGGACGCTCTCATCGGGCACGATTTTTTAGGCGTATAAGACGCTTCGCCGGCGAGAGCTTGTCGGGCAACGCCAATAACATCTCGGTATTGAGGCTGGAGATCGTTGCGGGTGGGGCGACGAACCACGCGGTGTTGCTGGTCGCGGTTGTCGGTAAGGATTTCACACAACTCTGAGAGACCGATTACGCAAAGGGCGTCCTGCAAAGGCGGGACGCTTTTTTTTGTGAGGTCATTGCCGCAGTCATCGATGGCGAATGAGGTTTATGGCCGCAAAGTACGCCAGAGTGGTAACCATTTATTACCGAATTGTAATCCAAATTATATGGCTCGGTAGCTTGACACGCTGGTAGACCGCAGTTAGCATCTGCGGCCAAGGGGATTGAAAGGCAGGCAGTTTGGGCCGCAACGCGCGGTTGCAGCTCTGCCCAGTTAACAAAAAACATATTGAGCAGGAGGAAATCGGAATGAAAGCAATTCGTATAGCAGTTGTAACAGGAATGCTGGTTGGCTTGGCGGCAGCGACGGTTCAAGCCGGTTTGTTTAATGCACGCGTCACCGGGACAGTCACGAGTCTGAAAAGTGGGGTGGTCAGCTTCAAGAGTTTCTCGATCTCGGACGTTCCCGGTAGCGGTACTAACAAGACGAACAAGCTGGTGCTTGATTCGAGCACGGGTTCGCTCGAGGTGGTTGACAAATGCGGGAATCTGGTCGTCAACGTCGTGACCATCCTTAGCACCGACTTGACCATCGGCCCGGACTCGAAGAGCAACCAGGTTCAAGCCGTGTTATTGTCATTTCAAGGCACCGGCGCGACGAATGGAGCCGCCGTTATCGCGATCTCGAACGGCAAGACGTTCAAGGCAACTGAGAACTTTGAGCTCGCAGTCGGCAGCGTAATCGTCCAAGGCAAGGTCACGACGAGCTCGGCGTTCAAGCCGGCCAGTACCTGCCCATAATTAAGTTGTTTGTTGTACAAAAGGCGGTGGATTGATTCCACCGCCTTTTTCTTTAGGGATGACCGCCACGCAGCGAAAACTGGCCGTCAGCGCATCAGGGGAAATGGGCTTGCGGTTGGCTCGGTCTTTTGCGCCAACGCCTCCTGGGCCGCCTGCCTGATTTCCGGGTCGCCGTCGGAAAGGAGCTGTTGGAGGGTTGGCACCGCCCAGGTATCGTCGTAGCCTCCCAAGACTGAAATGGCCGCTTTACGCACCTCCTGCGGTTGGTTGGGATCGGCACCCTGGACGATGAGTTGGTAGGACGAAGGATCGTCGAGGTTCAGTAGATTATTGAGAATGTTTATTCTTACCTCAATGCTCCGTTCCTGATGGAACATCACCCCCAAAGCCTCGACCACGTCGCGGACCGGCACTTCGTCGTCGACCAGATTGGCGACATCATCTGCCAGGCCGCTACGGTCGTCCTTGTCGTCCAGCGTTGCGTACTGCTTGAGGGCGGCCTGTAATTTCGGATGCAGGTGCTGGATGGTGATCGTCTGCGCCACATCGGTCACATTCGTTGCGCTGGCTTGTAGCGGCATCGACGGGGGACCCTGATCGACGGGAACCGGCGCGCCTGCCGGCAATTGGCTCCGTGACGGTTGCTCGATCGAAGATGGCGCGGGCGGATGAGTTGGTGCAGTCTCTACTGGAGAGTCTGGTGATCGCGATTCGAGTATGCCGCGGACCGCTCCGAGTCCCCACGCAGCGATGATGCCGGCGACAAAACCGCCGGCAAAGAGCATCAAACTTTTTCGCATTTAGTGCAACATCCGGAATGTAGAATCGGCTGTCAACATTCAATTCAACAGGGCCAGTACTTCTTGAGGTTTTGACACGATATGCTCCGCGCCGCTTTCGGTCAGCTCTTCACGGTCGCGAAAACCCCAGAGCACGCCGATCGCGTGCATGCCGGCTCCGCGGGCGGTTTGCATGTCGGTGTTGGTGTCGCCGAGGTAGAGCCAGTGCGCGGGCAAGATGCCAAGTTCCTGGGCAATGTGCCGCGCGGCGGTCGGATCGGGTTTCAGGGGCACGTTGGGCAATTGGCCGCGCACGATGGCGAAGGGTGACGGATTGAAATAATGCGCGACCATGCGCTTCGTAAAATTGTCGGGTTTATTGGACAAGACCGCCAGGGGGTAGTGGCGTTCCGCCAGCATGGAAATCAGTTCGGGGATTCCCTCGTAGAGTTTCGTCAGGTCGAAACAGTGCGCGTCGTAGCGTTCGCGCATCAAGCGCAACGTGTCATCCACGAGGTTCTGCCTGTTCGCGGGCAACGCGCGGGCGCAAAGCTGCCGCGCGCCGTCGCCGACGAAGTAACGATAGTTTTCCAACGGGTGCGTGGGGCAACCGAGTTGTGCCAGGGCCCAGTTGGTGGCGTTCGCCAGATCGGCCAGCGAGTCGGCCAGTGTCCCGTCGAGATCGAAGAGAATGGCGCGGAAATCGTGTTTCACGAGATCATCCTACTCAAGCGGGCGGCGCCGGGCGATTTTTTTGTTGTTGTGACGGCAGCGCGCTTGCTACGGTCAACGCCATCAACAAAGGAGAACGAGACATGAAGGCATTGCGGATTTGTACATTGATCGTGGCGGCGGCATGCCTGACGACGCCGGTGGTCTTCGGGCAACGCATGATGGGCGGCGGGATGCGCGATTTCGGCGGCGCCCAGATGGCGAAGATTTTTGGGCAGAACCAGACGTTCACGGCCACCGCGGAGGTGACGATTGCGGACAAATCGCGACCCGAGCCGATGCAGATGGACACAGCCTACGCGGTCCTGAAGGGCAATGTGCGTACGGAGATGGACATGACGACCATGAAAGGCATCAACATGCCACCGCAGGCGCTTGCCCAGATGAAGCAGATGGGTATGGATCGCACGGTCAGTATTTATCGGACCGACAAGAAACTGTTGTACCTGATTTATCCGGGGCTCAAGGGATATTGCGAAATCAATCCGGCGTCGATGCAGCCGACGGACAAGCCCGAGCAGAAGGAGCCGAAGATTGAGACCACGCCGATCGGCAAGGAAACCGTGGATGGACATCCCTGCGTCAAGAACAAGGTTACCTTTACCACGGATGACGGCAAGCCACATGAAATGATCGTGTGGCAGGCCAGTGACATGAAGGATTTCCCGCTCAAGACCGAGATGCAGGCGGGCGGCGCGACCGTCACGACCCACTTCCGCGACATCAAGATGACGGCGCCGGACGCAGCGCTCTTTGATCCGCCGACGGACTACAAGGCATACGGCAGCCTGCAGGAAATGATGATGGCCAACATGCAGCGCATGATGCCGCCAAGCAGCGGGATGCCTCCGCAAGGCGGCGGTAACTAACAGCGTGTTTACGTGAAGAAATCGGCACAACAAACGTGGGGCGGACGCTTCTCGGCTGGGCCGGCGGAGGCCGTCAAGGCTTACACCGAGAGCGTCAGCTTCGATTGGCGGTTGTTCAACCACGACATCGCCGGCTCCATCGCGCACGCGAAAGGGTTGGCGAAGGTCGGCCTGCTTACCCGGGTGGAAGCGAAGAAGATCGAGCGCGGCCTGCGCGCCATTCAACACGAGATTGAATCCGGCAAATTCAAGTGGGATTTTGATTGCGAAGACGTCCACATGAATATCGAGGCGGCGCTGATTCGCAAGATTGGCGCGGCGGGCAAGAAGTTGCACACGGGTCGCAGTCGGAACGATCAGATCGCAACCGATATTCGCCTTTGGCTCATCTCGAAAATCCGCGCCACGAACTTCGAGATTCGGCATTTGCAGAGCGCGCTCGTTGCGTTTGCGGAGAAGGAATGGGACGCAGTCATTCCCGGTTACACGCACTTACAGCGGGCCCAGCCGGTGTTGCTGGCGCACCATCTTCTGGCGTACGTCGAGATGCTGGAGCGCGATGCCGGGCGCTTTGCCGATTGTTCCAAGCGCGCGAACGTCTGCCCACTGGGCTCGGGCGCGCTGGCCGGCAGCACGCTCAAGCTCGACCGAGCCTACGTCGCCAAGGTGCTCGGATTCGCGGGCGTCACACAGAACTCGATGGACGCCGTTAGCGACCGCGATTTCGTTGTGGAATTTCACGCAGCGGCGGCGCTTACGGGAGCGCACTTGTCGCGGTTGGCGGAGGACCTGATTCTCTGGTCGAGCGCGGAGTTTGGCTTCATCACCATTGCCGATGCCTACACAACGGGTTCGTCGCTCATGCCGCAGAAGAAGAATCCTGACATCGCGGAGTTGGCGCGGGGCAAGACGGCGCGGCTTTACGGCAATCTGGTGCAGGCGTTGACGCTGCTGAAATCGCTGCCGTTGACCTACAACCGCGATTTGCAGGAGGACAAGCAACCGCTGTTCAAGTCCGCCGACACCTTGCTCTCGACGCTGCATATGATGGCGGACATGATGCGTCACATCCACGTCAACCACGTCAAGTGCGAAGGCGCCGCGAGCGACCCGATGATGCTCGCGACGGACCTTGTCGATTTCCTGGTGATGAAAGGTATGGCGTTCCGCGAAGCCCATCACGCCGTCGGCGCGCTCTGCGCGGAGGCGGAGAAGACCCACAGTTCGTTGCCGAAACTCGCCACCAAGAAGTACGGCCCCGCTGCCGGCAAGGTGTTTGACGTCCGCCGCGCCCTTGCGGCCCGTACCGCCATCGGCGCACCATCGCCAAAGAATGTGGCGGCACAGATCAAGCGGTGGAAGAAGCTGCTGAAGTAAATCTGGTCACTGCGGCGTGCGGTGAGGGATTTATAGATAGCACTATCTATAACCAGCAATGGGGAAATTCTTGGTGCAAAGGTGGATCCGCCGCGAATACAGGTCTGACCCCCGCTTGCCTACTGTAACCGTACCAAACTGTAATGGGATTGTCATGACTACGTTACCTGGTGGTTGTAGAATCAATTCGCCGGGCTGCTCGCGTAGGTAACGAGGTTTTGTGGCCACCTGCTACGCAGTCAGCATCAGCGGAAAATGAGATTGTTGCGCAAAAAAAGCCGCAGTACTGGCAAATAGTACTGCACACATTGCTGACGCACACGGGCACGAAGAACCGCACCACCCGCGCAAATACGTCTTGATGAGATCGTGTCTCATTGTTTTGCGATCACATGCGCACCGTACCAGTGGCGACCGATGACAAAACCAAGACCAGCCAGAATCGGAGCTGTCGACGTCACCGCACGGGGTGGAAACACGACAGGGATAGCGTGTGACCAGGGATGTAGGCAATCATGCCAAACGCTTCAATAACCAATCTAGCGGATTCGAGCGTCGACCTGGGAGCTGGAGTGGAAACACCAAATCGGGTATTGAAGCGGTTGTTCTTCCCGGGACTGGATGGGCTGCGAGGCTTGGCGGTGGCGTTCGTCATGTTGTTCCACTTTGTCGGTTACATAGACCCGGCCAAACTGGGAACGAGAATCCTGCATTCTGTAACCTCTGCCGGATGGATCGGAGTCGATATCTTCTTCGTCCTGTCCGGTTTCTTGATCACGGGGATTCTTCTTGATGCAAAGGGTCAGGCGCATTATTTCCGTAATTTCTACGCCCGACGCGTGCTGCGTATTTTCCCCCTCTACTACGCAGTGTTGTTCTTGCTCCTGATATACTCGGCGTATTTCTATTGGACAGCATCGTTTCTACCCATAGCTGTGAAAAGCCAGGTCTGGCTGTGGCTCTATGCATCCAACATCCCGATGATGCGAGGCGGCACAGCGTTCCAATGCGACCATTTCACTTTTACGCATTTCTGGTCCCTCGCAATTGAGGAGCAGTTTTACCTGGTTTGGCCAATTGTCGTGTTGCGCTGTAGCCGGCGCCAGCTCTGGCGTGTTACTCTGGGAGTTTTCATTGTGAGCTTTTTTGTCCGAGCATTGCTGTACCCTGTAATCGGCGAGGGAGGGCTTTACCGTTTCACACTCTGCCGAGTTGATGGATTAGCTCTTGGAGCGTTTCTCGCCTTAGTATTTAGGAATAAGACAACTTCGGGTCTCGTTCTAAACATCGGCCGCGCCGCCCTACTACTCTCGTTGGTGGCGCTCTGGACGATTGCTCTATGGCGGAGCGGCTTGCGCCTCAATGATAAAGTCGTCCTGCTGTTTGGTTCTTCCCTGATTGCCATGGCGTCGGCCGGCCTTTTGATTGAGGTGGTTTGGGGGAATCCCGCAGGGGTCGTGCAAAGAGCAGTTATGTCTCGTGGCCTGAGATTTCTAGGCGTTTACAGTTATGGCATCTATGTGTTCTCTGGTCTCTTGCGGCCAATTTTCGCATCCATGATACCGCATCTCGAAATGTACGTTAACTCGTATGCACTGGCTGCCAGCCTGTATCTCCTCATCAGCATCACCTGCTCGGTCCTTTTGGCAATGGGTAGCTACCAGCTGTATGAGGTACGATTCCTCCGTCTTAAGCGGCACTTTGAGTGAGTCATGCCTGGTGCTTTTGGCTTCGGACAAAATGAACTGGCCGCATTGGTCTCCAGAACCAATCACTTGCGCAGAGCGGTCGTGGGTCTTTCCGGCCCCATCGGAACATTGGTAGTGGGACGCTGGCGATACGAGCCGCGCACGGCCCGGTGGCTACATGACACGTGTACTGATGACGCCAGCGCCCAACATAAACTCCTTGGAAAGCGTGCGACCCTTGCGGGCAAAACGCAGAGAGGATGAAGCATGCGATACATGGTAGTACCATGTATCGATGGAAAACAGGCGGGGTGGAAGTCGTGGTGAAAACACGGTTGCGAGGGACGGGCGGAGCCGGTGTGCCGGAAAGAGTGGAGAGCGAAGCGTTGACCCCTTTACTTTACGGCCCCGCCGACGGCAAGGTGTTTGACGTCCGCCGCGCCCTGGCCGCCCGCACCGCCATCGGCGTACCGCCACCAAAGGATGTTGCCGCGCAAATCAAACGCTGGAAGAAGTTGCGGAAATGATCTGGCAGGACTCTATTTGGTTCTGCTTTCGCAGTGTCAATACTAAGGACTGACTGCTTTCCCTTTCCTTGATCGCAAAAAAGGATTTGCTGGTGGAAGTCGGACCCAGTATTAACATAGTGCTACGAAAGCAGTTGGCACGATAGCGGGTCTTGGACCCTTCTAAACATAAGGATTAGCAGACTATGGCCACACAAATGCCCTGGGCAATTCTCCTATGCAAATATCAAGATGACGGCAATGATCCGAATCTCACGACCATTGCCGACTTATATATACAGTATCCGGGGGCCTTTGATAATCCGGCGGCCGCAGGAGATAATCGAACCATTCTGGAGCTATACAACGAACTCTTCACAACAGCGGGAACGGGCACCTATAACGCGGTAGCCTATTGGGATGTCATGTCACACAGCAATATTGATGTAAGCGGATCGCGCGTCTTTCCGTGTACCCTCAACATGACGAGCGCCGAAGCCGCATCACTGTATCAAACAGATCTGCAGAATGATCCTGTAAATGGTGGTTTCCAATACCAAACCGCCCTCTTCCAAAAAGCAAAGGCTGCACTTCTCCAGCAATACAGTATTGACTGGAAGAGCTTTTATGGAGTTGCAGTGTCGTTCCAATCTCCGGATCAGGGTTCGCAAGGAGGGTGGTACGATGGGGGACCCGGAGTATTCATGGACGCTCGTTACGTAAGATGCAACGGAATGATGCGTTGGGGGCATGAGATGGGTCATGGTTTTGGATTAGATCATTCGCGAACAAACGGAGAACCCGGCGGCCCTGAGGGGCCTAACAATCCTGACTACACGGATCCTTGGGATGTGATGAGCGCCGAGGTTACATCCTGGTTTCCTGATCCGAATTACAGCAAGACCGGTCCCGGTCTCAACGCGTGGAACATGCGCAGCCGCCAGTGGCTTGATGAAACGCGGATATTCAAAGTGCCAGTTATGAACAACTTTAGTGAAACCATCGACTTGGTGCCCCTGCATCGGAAAGACTTGTCAGGATACCTTGGGGCCGACCTGCCTGGCGTCGGCACTGATAGTCACTATTTGGTCGAATTCCGTGTGAAGGAGAATTGGGACTCTGGCATTCCCGCTGCAACGGTCATGATTCATCGGTTTGAAGGGACAATCGGCCAGTTCTTGGGCACGCATTCTTACATCATGAAGGGAACGAATGGGCAAAAGAGCTTGGGTGACGGAGATGTCTTTGAGGTTGGGACAGGGATATACGCAAAGATAGAGGTGTTATCGATTGATCCGGGGAACCGGACGGCCTCAGTGCGCTTGAGCTATTCCTCGCCAACCGTTAAGATTGATTTCTTGGACCTGTACGGCGGAACCTGTCGTATTGGTTTCCCCGTCGAAGGGACAAAAAGTGCGTTCCGCTATGAGCTATCCAATACGAACTACCCCCATAGCTACCAAGTCACCTGGGGCGTAACCGGCGCTACCCCGATTTCTGGACAAGACCTCCATGCGGAATCGTTCTTAATAAACACACCAGATCCATCAGTGTTAGTGACTGTTTCTCTTACGGTACTATTCGACAATGGGGTATCAATTAGTGATTCATACACGTTCCATTCCATCCTTGAATATGAGGCCGTCTGGACGCTTTTTGTGTGTAAACTACGTCACAGGTTCAGACCCATACCATGGTGGGAATGGAGTCCGGACGATATGCAGCGAATTGCAAACAATCTTTCCAAAGAGGAGTTGGAGCTGATTCAACAAAGAACAGAGCTGCTATTGCAGAATATCCGTCGCCTAGGGGAACTCCGGCAACGGTAGCGTCCACCATGCAAGCGCGGAGCCGGAGTTTTCGAGGCATGATTGTGCACCGGGTCAGACCTGTACAATGTGCATTGCTGGTCTCAAGCAACTGAGAATGTCATGAGTACAGGTCTAGTGCTCTCGAATCGCCGAATTATGAACATGAGACGTCACACCGTGGTTCTCTCATGTGCGGTCGCTACACCTTGACTGCGGATTTGAAGAAGGTGGCGGGGAAGGGAAGAAGGCATTTTAGATTGTCGATTTTGGATTTCGGATTGGGGATTGGGCGAAGAGAGCGATGAAGTGAACGGTGTGACTGAATAGGTTTAAGCGTGCTTGTCAAAGTCATGTGGGACTGCTGATAGACAATTGTGAAACGGGCGATCTTGATGGGGCTGGCATTGACCTGTTTGGCGCGAGCTTCTTACGCCTGGCTCGACGCGACTGAAAAACAGTGTGAAGAGCGTTACGGCAATCCATCACCCCAGCAACCAACCCTTGGATCTGACAAGACCCTCTTCTATCGGAAAGACGAAATGCGCGTGACGGCGGATTTTGTGAAAGACAAATGTTTGCGGATTTCGTACGGAACCCCGTCGTGGACAACGCAGGGGGAGATTGACATCTTCTTTAAGGCAAATGGCGGCTATTCGGTTTGGACGCATTTCAAGGGAGGCGGAGGAGGGGACTACGTCAGAAGCGATGGATTGGCGAAAGCCAAGGTGGAGATGGGGCTTGGAGGTGGTGTGACCTTTACTGCCTATGCTTGGGAAAAAGCCCACGCGCAAGCCATCCAAGACGTCGAAGCTGCCAAGCAAGAAGCCGAGAAAGAACGGCTCAAGAAATTAGAACACGATTTCTGATGCGAGCGTGGGCCACACAACTCCCCCTATCTTAAAGTGGCGTCGCCGTGCGTGGACGCCACACCCCAACCGCAGATTTGAAGAAGGTGGCTAACCGGTTCGGGGCACCGATGCCGGAAGGAGAGGGGAAGACGGTGAGTTTCGGGTAGAACGACCGGAGTACGACAGCGACTCTTCGACAAGTCCCGCAATTCTGCGGGATCCCGTCGGATGGCGGGACTCAGAGTGACAGAGTGGGGATGGAACCCGTGCCGAGGGAACAGAGATGTCTCGACAAGCTCGGCATGACCCAGTTTGGGGAGGCGCGCCGGGGACGCATGGGCGAGCGGGAAGGACGCGGGGAGGGGAACGAACGAACCCACCCCTTTATCCCCTCCAGGGAGGGGATCAGTATGTGCCGACCGCGGTACAATTGTACTCGCTGAGCTTCCTTCAGTTCGGCCTTCGGGTTATTGCCACTCTGACAAATGGTCATCGGATGAACCGAGGAGGATTCTTTTCGCCACGGTGGCCGTCTCCCAATTGATTTCCTCTCGTTTCACGGCCGCGTCGATTTCACTGGCGATCCGTTTTTTCTCATTTGTAAAGCAGCGGGTCACATACTCGACAACCTGCGCGGGAAGGACGGGTGCGGGAGCGGCCTTCGGCTGGTCAATGGGCGGGCGTTTGGGTTGCGGAGTTTTGACTTTGCCGAGTTGCGGTGAATTATCTCCAGACGGTGTGATGGGTACGGGACTCATTGATTTATCTCCCCTTCTTTGATGGCGACTATAACCGCGGGGGTTACTGTTTGCACTTGTGAACTTCTCGGACACGGTCCGTCCCTTTGACCCGGGCGCGATCCGGGTGGGTGAAAAGTCCTCGAAGAAATACGGGAAGTAGTCGGTCTTCCAATGCCGAGACCAGACGGCGGGCGAGCCGCCCGCCCCACAAGTCACGACCGATGCCGAAACACGCCGACAGAGCGGCGTGGTTACAGCGCAGGCTGTGACAAGTGTGGAATGGAATATTGGCAAACGATATTTCTTCTAGACATCGATCTACGATAGTTGTATAATCTGAAGCATGTTCTTGAACCGGAAGAAGTGGTTGAGTGGGAGGTCGATCGAATTGTTTCTTGCGGTAAACCCTATGACCGTTCGGCGGGAAACCCTTCGGGCTTCCCGCCCTACAATCCGAACCGAATGGCGGGCGAGACGCCCGCGCCACTATGGGAAGGGGGATTCCAAAAACATGTGTTTCTCCGAAACGAACCCACCGTTTTTCGGATGGGAAACAGTCTTTATCTATCATGGCAACAAGGGCTTGTGCCAAAAAAATCTCGGCAAAATCGGTGGGTTCGTTTTCCAAAACGAACCCACCGGAGGGGTGTTTTTGAGCTCGTTCATGCGCTTATGAGTCACAATTATGCCACATTTTAAGGACGGCGACCGAGCCGGTCGCCCTACAATTGGGAGACGGCAGTGTCGGCGCATGGAGCGCATGTCCTGTAATGGACTATGTGGAAGCATCCTCGCGTGCTACTGCAGGGCCGAGAGGACGGAGTCGAATTCGCTGATTTGGAAGGCGCGGAGGACTTTGGTTTTGAAGTCGTCCGTGGCGGACGTGCTGGAGGAGAAGGCGGCGATGGCATCTTCGCTGGGAGCTTCGGCGACGAGGACGCCGTCGTATTTGCCCATGGTCCCGAGGGACCCGAGAATACGGACGCCGAATCGGCTGGCCATTTCCTTGGCGGCAGCGGCCCGTTTGATCGTGTCGACGACGTTGCGGATTCCCCGGTCGGTGTATTGGAACAGCAGGACGTAGTCCGTCATGATGAAGCCTCCTTTAAGGGTTGACGGAAATTTTCCCATAGGCGCCGGGTGGGGCGCAACCATTTTTAGATGGATAAGATGGAAATAATTAAGATGGGAAAAATTTGCCGGGTGAATCGGGCGAAAATTGGCGAAAAGGGGGGGATTTATCGCATATTATGAGTGCGCTTCCAATCATTGTGGGGGGCGAGTAGAATTGCGCGTATCTTCCATGTTTCTCGGCGTTGAAATCGGTGGGACGAAGTTACAGGTCGGCGTTTGCGACCGACGCGGGGGCATTGTGCAACTGGTGCGGGTGGCGGTGGTGCGGCGCGGTGGTGCGCGGGGGATTCTCAAGCAACTTTCCATCGTCATTCCTCCGTTGCTCGCGGCGCAGCGGGTGAAGGCAATTGGGGTTGGATTCGGTGGGCCGGTTGATTCAGTGCGCGGTCGAATTGTCCGCTCGTTTCATATCAAGGGTTGGGACGGATTTGCGTTGCGGCGCTGGTTTGTGGGGCGGTTCAAACTTCCGACAATTATTGAGAATGATACAAATGCGGCGGCGTTGGCGGAGGCGTTGATCGGAGCGGGTCGGGGACGGCGGGCTGTGCTATACTCGAATGTCGGCACGGGAATTGGCGGTGGATTTGTTGTCGACGGAGTCATCCACAACGGCCGCTTTGGTGCGACGGAGATTGGGCATACGCGTTTTTTTGTTCGCGGTCGCTGGCGTATTTTGGAAGAGTTGTCGTCGGGATTGTCTATCGAACGCGGCAAGACCACGTTGGCGCAATCGGCGAAGTATTACGGCGTGGCGCTTGCCAACGCGATCACGCTACTCAATCCGGACATTGTCGTGGTTGGCGGGGGAGTGGCGCGAGCGGGAGAGACGTTTTTAGGGCCGGCGCGGGAGATTGCCCGGCGGTTGGTGTTCGTACCGTACCGGCAGAATTTTCAAATTGTTCCGGCGAGGTTGGCGGACACGGTGGTAGTAGTGGGCGCGGCGTTATTGGCGGCACGAGAAATCTGAAGCATGCGATACCTGGTTTTTGGAGATGTTCATGGCAACGCGTTGGCACTCGACACGGTGCTGGAGGCTGGTCGCGCCCGTGGCGCCGAGGGCTATCTCTTCGTCGGGGACCTGGTCGGGTACGGCCCGGATCCGTTGGGGTGCATCGAACGTCTCTTGCCGCTGGCGGAGTGTGGAAGCCTGGCGTGGGTGTTGGGAAACCACGAATTAGTGGTCCGCGGTGAGGTTGAGCCTGCGGGCTATAGCGCGGAAGCCCTCCAGACACTCGAGTGGACCCGGAAATTGGTCGAGGACAATCCGGCGGCGAAGAATTTCCTGGCGTCGGGCCATCTGACCTCGGTCGCGAATGATCTGATCTGGCTAGCGCATGATTCGCTGGCGGAGCCGGGCAGTGGGAATTATCACCGTTGGCCGAGGAATGCGAAAAGTGAGTTGGCGTGCTTGCGGTACGAGCAAGGGCGCGTTTGCTTCTATGGACATACGCACAAGATGCGGGCGGAAATGACCAAGGGAGATAAACCCGTCGTGCTGACGCCGATCACCGCGCACGAGACCGAGGGGATCGATCCGCATCCGCTGCATTTGGAGCCACGAGACATGGGGTGGGTGGGCACCGGCTCCGTTGGTTTTCCGACCAATCCCCAACGCCGGCCCGAGTTTCTAATTCTCGACGAGACCGATGGCAACGACTGGCGGATTGAAAAATATGAAGTGGCTTATAATCGGGAAGAGGCGCGCGAACGCGTTCGTGTAGGACTGGGAATGGGAAGCGATTGCAGCAAGGAAGTCGTGGAGCGAATCGCGCGGTGGCTATAGGCCCCTTAGTCGAGCAATTGCTTGAGGCAATTGATCAGATGCTGAATGGGGAACGGCTTGACGAGGTATTTTGAATCGGTCTGTGTCAGGAAGAGGTTGATCTTGGCGTCGGCGGCGAAACCGGTGATGAAGATGAAGCGGTCGGCCAGATGGGGCCGCACCTCGCGGGCCCGGAGGTAGAATTCGTCACCGCGCAGCTTCGGCATCATGACGTCGCAAACCACGGCGTCATACTCGTTGGCCCTGACCTTGGTGAGGGCCTCTTCGCCATCGTTGGCGACATCGACGAGGAAATTTGCGTCGGCGAGGATCCATTGGAGAGCCTGGGCCAACTGCTTATCGTCGTCGACGAGCAGAATGGCTTTAAATTCAATCGTGTCCGATGGGCGAACCGCTAAGTCTGGTTGGTTGTGCAAATCCATAGCCTGGCCTAAG
>Ga0207145_1025_pt2 | contig 21544 bp, 19 predicted proteins | sample Alteio_BWMinHeat_35_FD_153578 | JGI IMG/M metagenome (GOLD analysis project Ga0207145, IMG submission 153578) | Enriched cells from forest soil in Barre Woods Harvard Forest LTER site, Petersham, Massachusetts, United States -... | ecosystem: Environmental > Terrestrial > Soil > Temperate forest >...
AGGCGACGATGGCGTACGCCGCGCTATGCGACTTGTTGAAGCCGTAGCCGGCAAACTTCGCCAGCGTATCAAAAATCTGGTTGGCCTTGGGGCGAGGGATCTTGTTTTTCTCGTGGCAACCCTTGATGAAGGTTTCGCGCTGCTGCTCCATCTCCTCGGGCTTCTTCTTCCCCATCGCCCGCCGCAATACGTCGGCACCACCGAGCGAATAGCCCGCGAGCATGTTGGTGGCCTGCATGACCTGCTCCTGGTACACAAAAACGCCGAACGTTTCCTTGAGGATCGAATCCAACAACGGATGGTCGTAGGCCACTTTGACCTTGCCATGCTTGCGGTTGACGTAGTCGTCGAGCATGTTCATTGGCCCGGGCCGGAACAGCGCGATGAGCGCGATAATGACATCAATGGAGTCGATACCAATGCGGCGGCACAAGTCGCGCATCCCTTGAGATTCAAGCTGGAACACGCCAATGGTATTGGCCTTGGCCAGCATGTCGAACGTCTTCTTGTCCTCGAGCGGAATCTTTTCGATGTCGAGGCGCTGCCCGGTGGTCTCCACGATAATATCGAGCGCGTCCTTAATGACCGTCAATGTCTTCAACCCGAGGAAGTCCATCTTCAACAGGCCGAGGTCTCCCAACGGATTCATCGAGTACTGGGTAACGATTTCGTTCGAGTTCGTACCAGTGGTGAGCGGGACGATATTGGTGAGCGGCTCCGCGCCGATCACCACGCCGGCCGCATGTGTCGAAGCGTTGCGGGAAACTCCTTCGAGAGTGAACCCGTAATCAATCACGCGTTTGACGTTCGGCTCGTTCTGGTAGGCCGTCTTCAGTTCGGGATTGATATCGATGGCCTTTTTCAGCGTCATCCCGATATCGGGCGGGATCATCTTCGCGATGCGGTCGCATTCGCTGTAGCTCAGGCCCATCACGCGGCCAACGTCGCGCACCACCATTTTCGCGCCGAGCGTGCCGAAGGTGATGATTTGCGCAACCCGATCGTCACCGTACTTTTTGCGCACGTAATCGATGACTTCCGGGCGGCGGTTGTAGCAAAAATCCATGTCGATATCGGGCGGCGAGATACGCTCGGGATTCAGGAAGCGCTCGAAAAGCAAGTTGTAGCGGAGCGGATCGATGTCGGTGATCTTCAACAGGTACGCCACCACGCTACCGGCTGCGCTGCCGCGGCCAGGACCTACGGGAATCCCGTTGGTCCTCGCAAAGTGCACAAAATCCCAGACGATCAGGAAGTAGCTGACGAAGCCCGTCTTCTCCATAATCTTCAGCTCGAACTCCACACGTTCGACAATCGACTTCTCGTGAGCGTCTTTCGGCTTTTTCCACTCAATACCGTACCGGTCGTGGAGCCCCTGGACGCATAAATGCCGCAGATAATGCTCGCGCGTGAAACCGTCAGGAGGCTGGTAAACGGGAAACCGCAGCTTGCCAAATTCCAGCAGAAGATTGCACTTCTCGGCGACGGCCACGGTGTTCTTCAGCGCCTCGGGCACTTCGGCGAACAACTCGTGCATCTCCTCGGGCGTCCGGAGGTAGAATTGCTCGGATACATACCGCATGCGCTTCTCGTCGGCGAGCAACGACTGGGTCTGCAAGCAGATCAGGCAGTCATGCGCCTCCCAGTGTTGGCGCTCGACGTAATGCACGTCGTTGGTTGCGACCAGCGGGAGATTGAATTCCTTGGCCCAGGGAATGAGCGCACGGTTGACGGTGTTTTGCTCCGGGATTCCGTGGTTCTGCAACTCCACATAGAAATCGCCGGGCGCAAAGATCTGCCGATAGTCGTCCAACGAGGCCTTGGCTCGATCGAGTTGGCCTTCCTTGATCTGGAAAGGGACTTCGCCCTTGAGGCACGAGGTGAGCCCGATCAGCCCCTGCGAATGTTTCGCCAGGATCTCCTTATCGATGCGTGGCTTGTAGTAGAAGCCATCGAGGTGCGCCATGGAAACGAGCTGAACGAGGTTCTTGTAACCAACTTCATCCTTGGCCAGCAAGACCAGATGATACGCAGCATCGCGCGCGTTCGTGGATTTCTTTTCGAGGCGGCTGCCCGGTGCGATATAGGTCTCACACCCGATGATCGGTTTCAACCCCTTCTCTTGCGCGGTCTTGTAGAACTCAATGGCACCGTACATGTTGCCGTGATCGGTCACGGCCACGGCCGGCATCTTGCACGCATGCGCTTTGTCGACGACATCGGAAATACGGCAGGCCCCGTCGAGCAGGCTGTACTCCGTGTGCAGGTGAAGATGGACAAAATCAGAGTGCTTCATCAAAAACTCTCGGGTTCCGCTGTTCTCACTCTAAGTGGGTCGCTCATCGCAATCAAGACTTCTGACGGGGACAACGTACTTATTTAATTGCGGGCGCCAAATCCGGCCCTTGACGTTCGTAGAGAGCAATGAAAAGTGTTGGAGAATTGTGTAATACCTGCAGCAAACGATGATGTTGATCCATCCAATTGTGAACGACCGCATCCGAACCTTGGTTCTTGAAATCGGAATAAAGAACCAGCCAGATCCGCTTGAAGGCCGTGCCATTTTCCGGCAAACGCTCATCCCCAATTACCGCAAAGAGATGCGTCAGGTTTTCAGGCTGTCCCACGACACCCTGAACTGTTTCCTGAGCCAAATAATATTGAAATGGACGATAACTAAACTGCGTAGAGTGGACGATAACGTCGCCCGCCCGGTAGTCCTTGGCCACTTCATCGGCTCCCTGGCGGAGATCGGATTTTACCCAGGCATTTGCTGAGAAATGATAGTGATCCAAGGCGAAAAGATTCGCGGAAGCCAAAGTGACGCCCATCACCACACTCATCAGACGTCCAACTCCTTTTTCAGCGACAGCCAAGGCGCAGCCCACCAATAAGGCCAGCGCGGGCGTCGTGTAAACCAGCGTTCTTGGTAAAAAGAGGTTTTGTCGCAACGATAGCACTAGCAGCGTCAAAATCGGCAAAATGAACCACAAGGCCAGGAGACAAAGTGTTTCGCGGTTTTCCCGTTTACGCCACAGAACTGCAATGGCGGTGACCAATGCCAGCATCGTTACGAGAACCGACGGGATTCGACCCCCTGAATCCCTCAGACAGGATCCACTAAAAAGCGATATAAACTTCAAAACTTGGAGCAATTCCAATGGTTGAATCCAGGAACGCCCCGTGACTCTGGTCGTTTGCCACAACAACAGCGGAAGACAAGGCGCAAAAAGAAGCGCTACTGCGCATTGCGAGAGCAACCAGCAGCGAACGGTTCTCGGGTCCTTTCGATGACAGATAATCACGAACGCATTTTGCGCCAGAACGGCGAAGATCGACGTGTATTGCAGATAAATCGCCAGTGTCGTGCAGATGATGTAAGCTCTCCAGGCATTCCCCCACCCCTCCCGCGTTCCCTTGAGAAGAAAGAGAAACGAGAGTGAGATTAGCAGCGTTTGCACGCTGTACATCCGTATCTCCTGCGAGTACCAGACGTGCAATGGCGACAGCCCCAAAAGCCCGGCACTCAACAGCCCGGCAACCGGTCCTCCCAAACGAGCGCCCAAGAAGTACACCGTAGCGACGGTCGCCACAGCCGCGAGCACCGATAACATTCGCGCCGCAGTCTCGCCGGCAAAGACAGATTGCCAGAAGTGCAGGACCAGATTGTACAGCGCGCTATGCACATCGTCGTGCGCTGCGTCGATGATCTGTGCTGGAGTTGCCCGGGCGACCAACAACGAATTCGCTTCGTCAAACCACACGACGCGTTGCCCGAGATGAAACAGGCGAATCCCCAACGCCGCCGCGAGCACGAGGATGAGCAAGACGACGGATCGTTTACTATCGATATTCACAATTTAGGGAAATCTTACGGGATCGCACACCATCGTTGCCCCACGAACAGCCACAGCAATGCTCCCAAAGTCAGCAGTCCGATCACCCACCAAAGCCATTGCTTCTTTGTCCGTCCTGGCGCATGTCCATCTACCTCGCGACGTTTCCAATCGTCATAGTCGAACTCCTCTGGGTCTTCGATGTCAGTCCCATCATAGACTGTATTGGGAGACCAGCCTGTCTTTTCGTCCGCGCCACATTCCGGACAGGCCGGGGCATTGCCGGGAACTTCGGCACCGCAAGCCGGGCAGATGAAATCATCGTGTGGCATGGCGCAGTAGCTCATCCACGCGCTTCTTCACACCCTCATCCATTTTAATGATGGGCGGCCAGGCGCGCGAATTGGCTTCGCCTTTAATCTTGTGTGTGGCATCAATGCCGATCTTGCTGCCGAAACCCATCACCGGCGTGGCGTGGTCGAGTACATCCGCGGGACCTTTGGTAAATATGATATCGCGGTCGGGATCGATGTTGGCCGTGAGGCGGAAAAGTACTTCGCTCGTATTATGGACATCCACGTCTTCATCCACGACCACGATGATCTTGGTGAACATCATTTGCCCCATGCCCCACAGCCCGTGCATCACCTTCATCGCATGATACGGAAATTGTTTCTTGATCGAGACCACGACGAGATTGTGGAACACGCCTTCGGCGGGGAGCGCTATATCCACAATCTCGTTAAAGTTCATTTGAAATACCGGCAGGAAGATCCGCACACTTGCGGTGCCCATGTAGAAATCTTCCATCGGCGGCATGCCCACGATCGTGCTCGGATAAACCGCGTCGCGCCGATGGGTAATGCGTTCGACATGAAATTTCGGGTAGGGCTCAGGGAGAGTGTAATACCCCGTGTGATCACCAAATGGGCCTTCGAGATCGAGTTTCTCTTCCGGATCCACGTAACCTTCCAACACAAAGTCGCAGTCCGCCGGCACTTCCAGGTCGTTCGTCCCGCACTTCACCATCTCCACCGATTTCTTGCGCAGATACCCTGCTAACATCATCTCGTCGATTCCATCCGGCAGCGGGGCCGTCGCCGCAAAGGCATACACAGGATCACCGCCGAGCGCCACGGCCACCGGCATGCGTTTCTTCAGCTCCCTGTAACGCCGCCAATGCCGCGCACCCGTCTTGTGCAGTTGCCAGTGCATGAAGGTTGTGCGCCCGTCGATCATCTGCATTCGGTAGCAACCCACGTTGCGCGCACCCGTGTCGGGATCGCGCGTGATGACCAGTGGCAGACAGATAAATCGCCCCGCATCCTGGGGCCAGCATTTCTGGATTGGCAACGCGGCAAGATCAGGCCCTGGTTGCACAACTTCCTGACACGGCCCTGACTTCACGCTTTTCGGTTTAGCATGCCGCAATTCGAGGGCGGTACCGAGCAACGCAATGGCTTCCTTGAACGAGGTCGGCGGCTTCGCCTTGAGCAATCCTCCCAGTTCCTGCGCAATGTCGTCGACATTTTCAACCCCCAGCGCCAGCGCCATTCGTTTCGTCGAACCATACGCATTGATCAGCAAAGGAAACTGTGCACCTTTACACTTCTCGAATAGCAACGCCTGCCCGCCTCGGGGTAACTTCATCTCGCGGTCAGCGATCTCGGTGATTTCGAGAACCGGATCGACTTCGACAGGAATCCGTTTCAGTTCCCCTGCCGCAGCCAACTTCTGAACGAAGTCGCGCAAAGAGTCGTAGGCCATGCCGTAGATTGATAGCACGAGTACGCAAACAACGGAAACCTGAAATCGGCAAATGAACTCCGTCGTTTCGAAGCCGAGTCCGACGAGACGCGACCATGTAGTGCCTAGGTCGCAACCCGAAGAGTGCCGCACGCGGGAGCGGATGTCGTCCATCACGCGCCGCACCTGATCCCGCGGTAAGGACCCGCCGCCGCACGTCCGTTGGATGTGCCATCATCAACTCCGGCACCGCATTAACCCCGGCCGGTTTTTGACCCCCGCCGCGGTAACCCCTTGTAAATCCGCATGTTAACAGGGGGGTTCGTTTCGTAATTTGTGTATTTTTTGCGCCGCCCCTCGGCCACGGCAGCTCTGCCAAAATGGGCTCATGCTCCTTCTGGCTACTGACTTCTGGATTCCGGATTCCATCTTCATCCCTCATCTTTTCTACTTCTACCTCTTCCACCACACCGTGTCCAGCAAAATTATCGTTTCACGATATATAACCGAGGCCCACTCCCAGATGTCGTCGCCCGGCCCTGTCGACACGGCTCGCAAATCCGATCAATTCAAGCCAAATCATTACTTCGCGTACTTTGTCGAATCAGCAATACCTGCGACTTTAAACGCCTGCTGGCGTTCCGCGCACTTATTGCATCGACCGCAGTGCAGGCCGTGCCGCGGGGCGATACACGAGAAGCTCAGGTGCAGCGGGAGCGATTTGCCGCGACGGAGCACTTTTCTCTTGGGGAGCGCCCGGAACGGGGCGATAACTTTGACGCGAAAATTGAGCGCCTCACTGGCGACAGTTGCGAATTCGCGAAAGAACCTTGGTGTCGCATCGGGAAATGGGTTGTGGTCAAGAGACCCGATGGCCATCGTGTCCACCTGGTTAAGCGCACAGAACACAGCCGCTTTGGACAACAGCAGCAAGTTGCGTCCGGGCAGATACACAGCCTCGTCAGGCGTTCGGGCATTGGGCACCTTCCGACCTGTGGTACTCCAGTGCACGCCGTAGAGGTCATGGACAGGCAGGCCGAGAACCGTCAACGATTGGACCCGCGGGATCTTGGCGCCACGAAGAAACTTCTTCAGGTGCTGCAACTCCGCCGCCTCCCACACCAGGCCGTAACGAATGAAGACGGGATAAACCTTGCGATACCGGCGCGCCAACTCGGCGAGCATCACGCAACTGTCGAGGCCGCCGCTGACAAGGGCACAAACGTCGCGTTTCACTTCCCTTGCCGCGCCGCTTCCTTTTCGGCGTCAAGTTTGCGGCGCAACTTCTGAACTTGCGTGCGCAAGGTTTCCTCAAGTTTCTGCGCGCTTTCCAGATCACCCGCCGCGCGGGCCGCGTCAATCTTCGGGTTCAGCGACAGCTCTTCCTCGGCGATTTTTGCGGAGTAGACCCGGTCAATTTCCGCAAGTTTCGCCTTTTGCTGTGGAGTGAGCTTCTTGCCAGTCTGGCCGCCCATCCGCTCCAGCGCCAATTCGTAAGCCGATTTAATTGCCATCGAGCTTCACCTTCACGTCGTTACCTTCGATCACGCACTCAAACTTTTCCACCTTCGCTGTCGGAATGACCGGCGATTGCCCGGTGCACACGTCAAACCGCCACCCGTGCCACGGGCAAGTAACGATCGAACCATCCAGCGTCCCCTCGCCCAACGGTCCGCCGCGGTGCGGGCAGACATTGTCAGTCGCGCAAAATTTCCCACCCACATTGTAAAGAGCCAGCTCGCGCTCGCCGACCGCCACGGTTTTGCATTCACCGGGCTGCAGGTCGCCGACCTCGGCCACTTTGATCAAATCACTCATGCGTGTTGCCATCCTCCCCGCTATTCATGGCCAATAGACTAGCGGATTCCCATCGGCTGCGCAACGAGCATCGACCCGTCTTAAAAGTATCAACTGGGCTTCTCGAATCGCCGTTGGTATTCTCGCCCGGAAGGGAACGAGAGCGCGCCGATGATCAGTATTCGCCAATTGTCGAAGCGATTTGGAGACCAGGAAGCTGTCCGGGCGATTGATTTGGAGATTCCCGCCGGCCAGTTGGTCGGTCTACTTGGACCCAATGGCGCCGGAAAATCCACCACCATTAAGATGTTAACGGGGATGTTGCTGCCCAGCTCAGGGATGGCGGAAGTGTTCGGATTCGACGTGGTACGCCAGCCGCTGGAGGTGAAGCGGGTGGTCGGCTACGTGCCGGAAAGCGGCGCGGTGTTCGAGTCACTCACCGGCTGGGAGTATCTCGAACTAGTGGCGGCGCTCTATCACATTCCCGACGGCGAAGCCATCGCCCGCATTCGGCGGTTCGGCCAGTTCTTCGAATTGGACGAGGAAACGTTGCGCGGCAAACAACTGTCCGCCTATTCGAAAGGAATGCGGCAAAAGGTGCTAATCACCTCCGCGCTGCTTCACAATCCGCAGGTCATCTTCTTCGATGAACCGCTCAACGGTCTTGATGCCAACGTCGCCCTCAGCGTCAAAACCTTAATCACCTCGCTCGCGCGCGATGGCAAGACAGTGGTGTTTTGTTCGCATGTCCTCGACGTGGTAGAACGGATGTGCCAGCGCATCGTGATCCTGCACCAGGGGCGGATCCTGGCGGATGGGACACTGGCTGAGTTACAACAGCGCTGCGGGGAGCAATCTCTTGAACACATTTTCAACCAACTGACCGGCACGCGCAACCTGCTGGCGCGGGCCGAGGAATTTGCCCGCGGGCTCACCCAATGACTACTGTGGGTACACCGCAACCTGGTCTGATCGATGGCCGGCAACTCCGCGCCTTGCTGCGATGTTACTGGCGCCTCAGTACGCGCGGCAAACTGGCCGGATCGATGCACCGCCGGCGAAGCGGCAAACCACGCGGGTTACTATTCATCGCTGCGATGTATATGCTCGTCGGGTTGACGACCAGCTTCTCGGTCTTCGCGCATATGAACGTCTTCACCTACGCCATGATCCTTCACAGCATGACGTTCCTCGTAGTCGGAATGGCCATCACCTCCGAATCGGGGGACATACTCTTCAGCACGAACGAATCTGATGTGTTGCTCCACCGACCGATCCACTCGCGAACGCTCTTGCTGGCGAAAGGATTAAACCTGATTGGATTGGCCTTATTTCTGGCGGGTTCGCTCAATTTTTTCCCGACATTTTTCGGAATGGGAGCGGACGGGGCGCGGTGGTGGTTCCCGTTGACCCATATCGCCTCCATCACCTTGCTCAGTATTTTCTGCTGCTCAGCTGTCGTTTGCACTTACGGGTTGATCGTCCGCTTCCTCGACCGCGAAAAATTCGACAATTTCGCTGCTTGGACCCAGGTTGCCATGTCCTTCTTGTTCGTCGGCGGGTACCAACTGGTACCGCGTCTCATGCAACGCTTCGACGGACTGAACCTGGAGAACTCGCCGTTTCTGTTACCGCTACCACCCGCATGGTTCGCCGCTGTGGATGCGGTCGGCAGCGCACAATCAGCCCAACACTCCATCCGGTGGCTGATGATCATCGGGTTCGTGGTCACAGGCGCGTTGACGTACTCCGCCATTGGCAAGCTGGCTCCCAGTTACGGCGAAGCGCTGGCCCGGCTTGGCGAGTCTCGCCAGCGAACCGCCAAATCGAAGCCTGCGCCCCTGGAAACGACCCGAAGCCGCCATTCCTTTTTCCGTTGGTGGATGCCCGATCCCATTGAGCGGGCCTCGTTTCGCCTGGCGGCTGCCTACATGCGCCGCGATCGCGAAATCAAATTGCGGCTTTATCCTTCGCTCGGCTCATTCCTGGTCTTCCCGTTGATGGGCTTGTTGGATCGTCGAACCGGGGCCTCCCCGTTCATCCCATTGTTGACGGTCTGGATGCTTGGCCAACTTCCGATCATTGCGATGGAAACACTGCGGACTTCGTCGCAAGCTGCGGCCGCCGATATTTTCGCCACCGCGCCCCTGGAGACCGGCGCGCCCATTTTCCTCGGTGTGCGCAAGGCAACGATCTTCTATCTCATGTTGCCAGCCCTGTGCATTGCGACCGGCCTGCTCGCATTTGTAATCCGCAGCCGGTCCGCCCTATTTCTGGCATTGCCCGGTCTGATCGCAATACCGATCGTGTCACTCCTCCCGGCTTGCGTGGACACCTATCTGCCGCTGTCACGGTCGCCACAGGTCGGCACACAAAGCGCGAAGAACACGACCTTGATGTTCGGCACGATGTTGACCATGGGAATCCTGGCCGGCATTTCCTACGTCGCATCCGAGGCGAATTTCCTGCCAATCCTGTTGCTGGTGGAAACTGCCATCGTAGTGACTGCGTACTGGGCGCTCAAACGCCATATCCAGAGCCGACCATTGCGCTGGAATTAGTTCGTTTGTCCGGATTGCCGCCCACAGGGATTTCTCGTATGTTCGGGTCATGTCCACGCCCACACCGTCCCAATTTCATACCGCGCTGGAACAGTTTGACGCTGCCAACGCGCAGGATCCGCGCGGCCTGGAACTGCCCTACGCCCAGCGCCTTAGCGCCTGGGTCGAGCGCCTCGCCCCCAATGCTACCGAAGAACTCCGCCTGGCGGCGCGCGCACAGCATATCTGCCGCTGGGTGATTCCACGCGAATCGTATCCACCAGGGCGTATCGGCTATCTGAAGTGGCGCGAAGATTTGAAGCAATTTCACGCCCGAAAGGCCGCGGAGATTTTGAATGAACTCGGTTACCAAGAGACGGTGGTAACACGCGTACAAGACCTGATTCGCAAACGCAACTTTCCCCGCGATCCGGAAGTTCGCGTGCTCGAAGACGCGCTGTGCCTGGTGTTTTTAGAGACGCAGTTCGCTGAGACCAACGCCAAAACCGGTGACGAGAAAATGCTCGGCATCCTGCAAAAGACCTGGCGAAAAATGACGCCGCAGGCGCGTGAAATCGCGCTGACTCTGCCGATGAGCCCGGAACAGCACGCGCTCGTCGAGAAAGCGCTGGCAGGGTTTACCAGTTAGAGTAGAATGACCGTCATGCCTGCAGCTTCCATTTCCATCAGCATCAACGATCCGATTAATGCGAAGATTCTCGCCGTCTCCGAGGATCGGCTGCAAGGCTTCCAGCCTGATCCGTTGGGTGAAATCGCCCGGCAATCCGGCGTCGAATTACCCGTGGTCATCGAGCGTGTGCAGGCAATGTTGGGGGCGGGAACGATCCGTCGAGTACGGCAAACGTTACTGGCGACCAATCTCGCCCAAGGCGCGCTTGTGGCCTGGCAGGTGCCAGCCGAGAAACTCGAGACAGCCTTCGATTACATGTTCCAGCGCGACCCATTCAGCGGACATGTCGTCATTCGGACGACCGATACGGTCACTGCCGGATCGAAATACCGGCTCTGGACGACCGTAAAAGTGCCGCAAGGGTTTTCGATGACAAAACACTGCGAGTTTTTGTGTCAAGAGACGGGCGCCGAAAAGTTCCTGTTGCTGCCGGCGAAAAAACTCTTCGCGCTGGGCGTCGGCCATGTGCGGCGCCGCGGACTCGAGCCCGGCAGTCGCGCCGAAGTGCCCGCCGAGGTCACGGACGTATCGGTCGCTACACTTGACGAGTTGGAATGGCAAGTCCTCGTCGCGCTAAAACGCGAATTTACACCGGAGGAACTTGTCTCCGACATCTGGGCCGCCCGCGCTAAAGAGGCGACAGTGCCGCTTGACACATTTTTGGAAATTGCGGACAACCTGAACCGACGGAAGATCATCGGCCGCTTCTCGACGTTTTTGGAACACGTGAAGCCGGTCGGGAACGGCGAGGCCGTGACACGATACAACGCCCTCTTTCACTGGGCCGTCCCGCCCGGGCGCGAAATCGAAGCCGGCCGCGAGGTGGGCCGCCACCATATCATGACCCACGCCTACTGGCGCGAGGGCGGCCCTGAATTTTACCATGTCAACGTCATGGGCGTCGCCCACGGCACGGACAAGACGGTGCTCCTTGCTCACAAGACCGCGATTGACGAACACCTCGAGCAAGCCGGCATCCCGGTCTCTTACACCAACGTCTTCTGGGGTGGTCGCAGCGAGATAAAGCCGAGCGAGATTTCCCCGTTCGCGTATCGCGAATGGTGCCAACGTGTCGGACTCAATCCGGGATGATAAAGTGAAGATCGCATTTCTCGAACTTCACGATTGGGAAGAGGAGTATTTGCGCGGGCGGCTTGATCACGCGCATGAGTTGGTGGCGTTCCGCGAAGTTCTGGAGGACGAACAATTTGCGTCGCTCGCCGACGCGGAGATTATCTCGCCGTTCATCTATTCAAAGTTGACGGCGAAGCGGCTGGCAAAGCTTCCGAAGTTGAAGATGGTCGCCACGCGATCTACCGGATTCGATCACATTGATGTGGCGGAATGTACCAAGCGCGGGATCACGGTCTGCAATGTGCCGTTTTATGGCGAAAATACGGTAGCGGAGCACACGTTTGCTTTAATTCTGGCACTATCCAGAAAAGTCCATGAGGCCTTTGTCCGGGTCCGCGCGGGGAATTTTTCGTTGGACGGATTGCGCGGATTCGATCTCAAAGGGAAAACCATCGGCGTCGTCGGCGCGGGGCGCATCGGATTGCACGTGATTCGCATCGCCCGCGGGTTTGGGATGAAAGTACTGGCCTTCGATGTGAAGCGCGACAGCTTTTGGGCCGAGGTGCTGGGGTTTGAGTACGCCGAGTTGAATGAAGTGCTCGGCCAGTCTGACATCATCACCCTGCACGCGCCGTACAACCGTCACACGCATCATCTCATCAATCGGGAGAACATCCACCAGATCAAACGTGGCGCCGTCCTGATCAACACGGCGCGCGGTGGATTGGTCAACACCGAGGCGCTGCTGCAGGCGCTCGATGAGGGCATCCTCGCGGGCGCTGGCCTGGATGTGTTGGAAGGTGAGGAGTCGATCTATGAAGAAAGCGCGCTGCTGGGCGACGCGGTGAATCCTGAAAAATTGCGCGTCGCGATCCAAAATCACGTGGTCCTGAAAAAGCCCAATGTGGTTTTTACGCCGCACAACGCCTTCAACAGCCAGGAGGCGTTGGAGCGGATACTCGACACAACTGCGGAGAATATCGCGGCGTTCGTTACGGGCGCGCCCAAGAATGTCGTACAGTGACAGGCTTGGCAGCGCTAACCGCTACGTCACTGCTGCCTTCCAGATTGGCACCTTCTGTTTCAACTCGTCGATGATGAACTGCGCGGCGGCAAAGGCTTCACCGCGGTGCGCCGCCTCCACCCGGACCAGAAGTGACGCTTCGCCAGCGGCGATGATGCCGAGACGATGGATTACCCGGATTCGTTTCAATCTCCACTTCCGGTGCGTTTCAGCGAGCAGCCTATGGAACTGGTGCTCGGCCATCTCGCGATGGGAGGTGTATTCCAGCGCTCGAATCGGTTTCCCGTCCTCGATATGGCGCACGACTCCCCAAAATGTCACCACCCCGCCCACGTCGCCGTCGAATTTACCGAACGTCGCTTCCACATCGTCGATCGATTCGTTCGTGAGAAGCAGTTCGTCCGGAGACGGTTCGCCCCCGCCCTGCAATGGGGGCATGAGGGACAACACATCGCCATCATGGAGCTGGCTGTGTCCCGTGGCGAACTCCATGCCGATGGCGATGAGTGTCGTCTTCTCCGCTTCTTTGAGTCCCGGGAACTGTGTGTAGAGTTGCGCCAGGGCGTCGGCCGCCGTGGCACCGTCAGGCAAATTGAGGACCACCTCGTTTTGACCGGCCAATTGGCGGAGGAAACTGAAAAACTGAACGGTGATTTTCACAGCTTCGCCGCAATCGCCTCGGGACGTAGCGTGCCGACATAGGGCAGATTCCGGTAACGTTCGCGATAATCAAGCCCGTAGCCGACGACAAACTTGTTGGGGATGTGAAAGCCGACGTAGTCCGCTTGGAAGTTCTCGCGGTGCGGAATATCTTTTTCAAGGAAGGTGCAGAACTTTACGCTCCGTGGCTGCAGTTTTTGGAGCATCGCACGGATGTTCACGAGGGTAAGTCCCGTGTCAAGGATGTCATCCACCACGAGAACATCGCGGTCGCGTACATCCAGCTTCAGCGCTTTGGTCAGGATCAGTTCGCCCGTCGAACGAGTCTCACCGTGGTAGCTGGACACCCCGATGTAATCGAGGCGCAGTTGCATCGGCAGTCGCCGCAGCAGGTCGGCAATAAACATCACGCTGCCCGTGAGAATCGCCACCAGCGTCAGATCCTTCTCCGCGTAATCCCGCTGAATCTCCATCGCCAAGTCATTGAGCCGGTGCTGAATCTGCTCTTCTGTGAGGAGAACTTCCTCCAAATCCTGCCGCATTGGGTGCATGTTTTGGTAATCTACCGCAACGGACGGCGATGGGAAAGGAAAAGCACGACTTAGAATCGCGGTTACCAGGCACGCCAACCAGCTTTACCATGTCTCAATCGACTCAAGCTCGGGCGGGATTATCCGTGAAAAAGTGAATCTGCGCACTTGACGAGGCCGGCCGGTGGGGTTACTTTCAACGCGTCGGCATAAAGTTGTCCAGGCTCCTTGTAGTTAATTACCCCGAATCACTGGCACTCAATCGGTTCACTATCCCCATGAATTCGGCTGCGAAAACCTGGTAATGAGACAACTGATCAAGGTCGGGCTTACGGGTAGCATCGCCACAGGAAAATCGGTGACCCTCGATGATTGGCGACAGGCCGGGGCCGTGGGCATCGACGCCGACGCGTTGGCACACCAGGCCCTGATACCCAAGACGCCAACATGGGACGAAGTCGTTCGCACATTTGGAACAAAGATTTTGAACAAGGACGGGACGATCAATCGTCCCAAGCTCGGCAAGATTGTGTTTGCCGACGAAAAAAAGCGCGAGACGCTAAACCGGATCATCCACCCAGCGGTCGAAAAGATGTGGAGGGAAGCCATCGAACAATTGGAGCGTGAAAATGCAACCGCCATCGTCGTTGTCGCAATTCCGTTGCTGTACGAAGTTGCAGCGGAAACAAAATTTGATTGTGTTGTCGTGGTTGGGTGTAGTGAGCCGACACAGCTCGCCCGCTTGAAAAAAAAGAGTTTAAGCAAATCGCAGGCGCAAGCCCGCATCCGTGCCCAGTGGCCTTTGCAAATGAAAATAGATCGTGCTGATTTTGTAATTTGGAACGATGGCCGGTTGGAGGTGTTACACCAGCAGGCGGAGACGATTTGGGTGAATATCAAGGAGACTTACCATGCCCCGAGCAAAAACTAGCCCCGAAAAGATCGAGGCCGGCAAGAGTGACGAACGAAAGGCGATTGCAACCAGCGCTGCTGCCGAGGCAGCGACCAAACTGGATGAGGCGCAGAAAAGCGCCGGTGTTGCCCTGGCCATCGCTGAGAAGGATGAAGCGCCCGGCACGCCCAATGAACTACCGCCAGGCACAACTTTAAACCTCGCCGACCTTCAGGCCATGAGCATGCCGCGCTTGCAAAAGATGGCGCGCGATGGCGGTGTGGAGACGGTAGCGGTGCTCAAGAAGTATGAGATCATTTTTGAGATCCTCAAGAAGAACGCCGAGCGCAACGGCGCCATGTTCGGCGAGGGCGTCCTGGAGATTCTGCCTGACGGCTTCGGCTTCCTCCGTTCGCCAGCATACAATTACCTCCCTTGTCCCGAGGACATCTACGTTTCGCCTTCGCAGATTCGGCGTTTCGAACTGCAGACGGGCGACCTCGTGGCCGGTCAAGTGCGCCCGCCGAAAGACAAGGAGCGTTTCTTTGCGCTGTTGAAGGTGGAGGCGGTCAATCGGGACAATCCCGACAAGGCCAAAGACAAGATCATGTTCGATAATCTCACTCCTTTCTTCCCCACCAGCCGCTTCATCCTTGAGACGAACTCGGAGGAAATCAACTCCCGCGTCATGGATCTTTTCACGCCCATCGGCAAAGGCCAACGCGGCCTCATTGTCGCGCCGCCGCGCACGGGCAAAACCATCCTTTTGCAGAAGATCGCCAATTCCATCATCACCAATAACCCCGAGGCGATCCTCATCGTATTGCTGATCGACGAGCGCCCCGAGGAAGTCACCGACTTCAAACGCACTGTCAACGCCGAGATCATCAGCTCAACCTTCGACGAAGCACCGGAACGTCACGCGCAGGTCGCCGAGATGGTCCTCGAAAAAGCCAAACGCCTGGTCGAACACAAGAAGGATGTCGTCATCCTGCTCGACTCGATCACGCGTCTCGCGCGCGCTTACAACACGCTGCAACCGCATTCGGGGAAAATCCTCTCCGGCGGTGTGGACGCCAATGCGCTGCACAAGCCGAAACGGTTCTTCGGCGCGGCGCGCAATGTTGAGGAAGGCGGCTCACTGACGATCATTGCCACTGCGCTGGTGGAAACCGGTTCGCGCATGGATGAAGTCATCTTCGAAGAGTTCAAGGGCACGGGTAACATGGAATTGTGTCTCGACCGTCATCTCGTCGAGAAGCGCATCTTCCCCGCGATCAACGTCGAGCGGAGCGGCACGCGCAAGGAAGAGTTGCTCTATCATCCCGATGAATTGGATCGCATTTATATCCTGCGAAAGGCGCTCGCGGGCGTGCCGCCTGTTGAGGCGATGGAACTGGTCACGGAAAAACTTAAAAAAACCCGGTCCAACGCGGAGTTTCTGCTCGCGATGAAGTTCTAAGCGCGGCAGCCTCTGCCCATGCGCCACCGATCTTTCATTCCCAACCTTGCAGCCTTGTTGTTAAGTTGCTTCCTCAGCGTCTGCGCCCTGGCGGAGGAGACCAACTCCACGTCCCTCGTTGTCGCCAAGAGCCGCGTCGTGCTTATACGTGACCCGAGTTCCGTAAACAGCTTCACCGCCGATACGGCCAAGGTTCGCACGATGGTCGCAGCGGGCATCGTCGCGCTCACGGGTGAGACGAACGAAGCGGCGGCTTGGCGGCACTTCGTTACCAGCGGCGACGTCGTCGGCATCAAGATCAACACTCAGGCGGGTCCGCTGCAATCCACCCGGCGTGCCGTAGTGGAAGCGATTGCGCAGGGGTTGCGCGCGGCGGGCGTGATCGCGACCAACATCTATGTGTTCGACCGCGATCCCCTGCAGATGCGGGCTGCGGGCTACCTCAAGACGCGCACGACCAACCAAATGCGGGAAGTTTCCATCATCGATGGGACTGGCTGGGAGCCGATCGCTTATTTCCAGGACAATCTCGCCGGCAAACTCATCTGGGGCGACCTGCTTTTCGGCAAGGATCTGGACCAGGACCTCAGCAAACGCTCGCATCTGCCGAAGCTCGTGACCGAGACGATCACCAAGCTTATCAACGTCCCCGTGCTGCAGGACCACGACGCGTGTGGCCTGGCGGGTTGTCTCTACAATCTCTCCCTCGGCATGGTGGACAATACTCGCCGCTTCGAAACGGGCGGCCAGCACGGCGACCCGATGATCGCGGAGATTTGCAATATGCCCGCGGTGCGCGGGAAACTCGTCCTGAACGTCATGGATGGATTGATTGCTGGCTACGCGGGCGGCCTGGGATTCAAGCCGCGGTTCTCCTGGAATTACGGCGCGCTCTACTTCAGCGCCGACCCGGTCGCCATCGACTCACTTTGCGTCGACGTCCTCGAAGCCAAAGGCCGCGAAGCCAGGGTTCCCTCGATCCGCCCCCTCGCCACCCACATCGCCACGGCCAACCGTCTCGGCCTTGGCCAATCCGATCCCGCAAAAATCGATCTTTCTGAAGTTAAACCCTGACTACTTCGATTTGGTTGACGGCGGTTCCGTCTTTTCTTCCGTCGCTGGTTTTTCCTCGGGTGCCGGGCTCTTGGCCGCCAACGCCTGCTTGGCGCCGTCGACGATGTCGGAGGCCGGCAGGATAATCGGCATCATGCCGAACACATTCAGGTTGCTGAACATAAAGCCGCTGGCCTGATCGGTCTGTGCTTTTGCGCTGCGCAGAAAGAGAATGCCCACGAGTTTGCCATTGAGCGAAAACACCGGCGAACCCAGCGCGTAACCCCACATCGATTGACCGAGCACATAAAATGTCCGGGGCTTGTCGACGACCGCCTCGATGCGCCCAATCGAAATCGCGGGCACGCGATTGGCCACCTGGCTCAGGCGATTCACCACGATTACCTCGTCCAGGATCTGTATCTTCGCATCCTGTGCAAGGTCCACAAAGGGCAGTGGCTTCGCCGGCTTGTCCGACGGACGCAGAAATGCCAAATCGAGATCCTTGTCACGTAAGACGACTTCCGCCGGAATTTCCGTCCCGTCCGTAAGCACAATCTTCACATCGGTCAGCTCACTTTCAAATTTGAACTGCGAAATATCGCCCCCGCGCGCCGCGATCATTCGCGTGTACGTGTCTTTCATCGCGCTACTGGGATCCGTGACCGACAACGATACGACCGTCAGCCCGGACGCATCGATCACTGTCCCGGTTGTTTCGGTCTTCGTTTCCGATTTCTGATCGTGCCCGCTCATCGAGACGCTCTGTTTGATCGCTAATTTCACCGTGACCACCGCCTGCTGGCATCTCGCCAGAATCTCGCGACCGGATTTCGCCGCGTCGTCGGCGCGCGCGGGAAATGCCGCTGAGCCGCCAACCACCGCGAGCGCCATGAACAAAACCAACGTACAATGTCTTTTCATTTAGTGATTTCCTTTCGCGATCTCCTTGTGTCCGTCCCAGTTTGGTTCCAATTCCAAAAATATCGTGTGAATCCCCCGCGCAACTCGCAAGACGATGGTCTTCCGTTTCTCCGCCGCCACGCGTTTCATTTTCTCCTTCAACGACGTTACATCCGTCACCGGCTCGCCATCGACCGCTGTGATGATGTCTCCCGTATTCAATCGCCCGATCGCCGCCCAACCCCCGTCCTTGACCTCCGTGACCTGCGCGCCCGGCCGCTCTTCCGCCCATTCCTCATGCACCTTGTCAAAAAATGTCATGTCCCGCACCGTGAACTCAAAATCCTCATCGCGATACTTCTTCATCTCGCGTTCGAGTTTCGGCGACCGCACCAACTCCACCGGCACACTCAATTTGTCCGCGCCCCGCATCACGGTCAGCGTCGCCGCCGTGCCGATCTTGTATTGCCGCACCATCGTGTTGAGAATTTCCTCGTCGCCGGGCTGCGAGGCGGAAATAGTCTCGCCGTCGAGCGCCAAAATCAAGTCCCCAACCTTCAGACCCGCTTTCTCCGCCGAGCTATTCGTATAAACCTGCGTCACGCGCACGCCGTTCAACCCCGGACTTCCCAATTGCTCCGCCAGATCGCGCGCGATCGCCTGCGTCGCGACCGGCAGCCACGCTTTCTGCGCCTCCAGCCCCGGGTCCTCAAGCTCTTGCAGGCCCACCTTCACCACCGTCAGCAACTGCTCCGTCCCGCGCAAAAACCCAAGGCGCGTCGGCACGGGCTTGGTCTTGCCCGTGGTAATTTTGTCGGTGATCTCCATCATCTCCGCCACATTGCGCACGGGCGCGCCGTTGATCTCCACCAGCACATCGCTGCCTTCAACCTGCGGCTTCGCATCGTTGCCCGCCCCACCAGAACGCACCGACGTGACGAGCACCCCATCGCGACTCTTCAACTTCATCTCGCGCTCCGCCAACGCCGAAATGTCCCGCACCGTGATGCCCCACTGTTTCAATTCAAACGTCTTTGGCTGGCTCGGCTCGCGCTCCGTCGTGCGCACCTTCAGCGTCTTCTCCTTGCCATCGCGCAGCACCACCGCCTCAAACTCCCGCCCAATCGGCAAATCCGCCAACATCTGGTTCAACAGCGGAATCTCCTCTGCGTACCGCACAAACACAGGCTTCCCCGCCACCCGCACCAGCACGTCGCCCGATGCGAACCCCGCCCTCGCCGCCGGCGAATCTTCCACCACGCCCCCAATCAATACGCCGCGGTCATCCTTGTCCTCTTTCAGCAACGGCTGGATCTCCACGCCCAGCCAACTTCGACTCACGTGCCCTTTCTCCATCAATTGATGCGCCACCGCCTGCGCGAGATTGCCGGGAATCGCCCCGCTTAACCCGAAACTGATCTCATTGATCCCGATCACCTGCCCCTTCAAGTTCACCAACGGCCCGCCCGAATTACCGGGATAAATATCCGCGTCGTGCCCGATCCAGCGCACCAGCGAACCCACGTCCTCTCCGTCCAGCGTAAACCGCGACGAAGCGAACGCCTGCGGCATCACCATCTTCACATTGCTTACGATCCCCAGCGTGACCGATTGCGACATCGCCAGCGGACTGCCCATCGCCAGCACCGACTCCCCCACCTGCAACAAATCCGAATTCCCAAACTCCACCGGCGTGAATTCCCGCGGGCTCTCCGGCTTCAGTTTCACCACCGAAATGTCCGCCAGCGCGTCCGTCCCCACCAACTCCGCCGGCACTTCCTCGTTGCTCGGCAGGATGACCACGATCCGCGTCGCATGTCCCGCCACGTGATGGTTCGTGATCACGTCACCTTCTTTCGTGATGATCACCCCGCTCCCGCTCGCCTCATACTTCAACTCCCGCCCCTGGAAATACTGCGTCGCCACCACCTGGATCCGCACCAGCGACGGCTTCACCCGCGCCACCGCCTCATCAATCGCCGCCTGCTGCGTATCCACCACCTCCGCAGCAAACGCCTTGACCGCAAGTGTGGTGAAGAGCGAAACGACAACGGTGAGAAACAAAGACCGCCGGAGTTGAAAAATCATCCGCACACTATGCCAGAAGGAAGTTCGCACGTAAAGGGAACCGAGCACAGCACCAAGCCTCCTAATTGGAGGGCCACGCTCCGTCGTGGCCGCGTTATGCGATCGGACGCGAAGTAACGCGTCCCTGCAATCAAGTGCATGTTCCCCCAAAGTTGTCACCCTGAGCGAAGTCGAGCCGAGTCGGACGAGACGCCGCTGTTGTTTGCGGCAACGGTCTTGCCGGCCCACCACGGAGCTCGCGCAAAAGCGCAAATCCGTCTTGCTGCCACCTCCATTTCCAAAAAAACGAAGCCATTTGTCATTTTTCTGTAATCTGCACATCACTCTTCCGTATAGAGACTTACGCTCGATTTTGCCGTCCGGCAATTTGGGTTCGTTTCGCAGAAAGCATGTTTTTCGACCTGCTCCTTCCCTCGAAAACCGAGTCCTCAATACGCCTCCCCTATTCCTTCTGCCTTTTCACTTCCCGGTCCGCTGTAGGCTTGGCGAAGGTGGATACCTTTCCTCATGCCCCGATCATACCCCGTCCAAAGCACCGCGTCCAGTAAAATTATCGCTTTACGATATACAGGCACAAACTACTCTGCGGGCCAGATCCCTTCGCGGTCGAAGCGGGTGCCGATTACTTGATGATTCACTCCAAACCGAGGCGCAACCTTCTTGGCAATGAAATCGCGTGCGCCTTCGATCTCGCGCCAGCCGGCCTCCGCGCTGGCTAAATTCTTGCAGGACAGGTCATACTCGCTCAACAAAACCTCGCGCGGCACAAGAAACCGCCCCGCAAACTCGTTCGCCTGATACTCCGCGCTCCCGTAGTTTGACGGCGCGGCCGCCCACTGCCGAAACTGTTCTACCGTCTCAAACCGGTTTGCCTCAATCTCCTCCCGATGCAGCACGTAATGCCCAAGCTCATGCGCAAAGGAAAAACGCAACCGCTGTTCGACCCAGAGGACCCCGCGCTCCCATGACATGTACGCGTCCTCGTCGATGTAGAACCCCGTCAAATCGGGCAACAACGCTGCGTCGATATTCTGATCGGCGCGAAGGTTCAGCAGCGGAATCACATCCAGCTTGAGGATGATCTCCGCGATATAGATGACATCAATCGGCGGAATGTTATGCCCGCGCAACGCGGCAGACTCACGAAACTCATCGGCAATACGCCGGATTTCAGCGTCATCCCTGAATCTTACGTTTCCGTTCACCGGGCGAATGAGCCTCCTTGACCTTCCGAATCAAATCGTCCAA
>Ga0207145_1023_pt2 | contig 21529 bp, 17 predicted proteins | sample Alteio_BWMinHeat_35_FD_153578 | JGI IMG/M metagenome (GOLD analysis project Ga0207145, IMG submission 153578) | Enriched cells from forest soil in Barre Woods Harvard Forest LTER site, Petersham, Massachusetts, United States -... | ecosystem: Environmental > Terrestrial > Soil > Temperate forest >...
GTCCATAGGCGCCGATGAGGCCGCGGTCGATGCCAACGTCGGCAGGGTGCGAAGCGGGAACGAGCGAAAGTTCGGCGCTGACAAGATCTTCTTCTTTGAACTTGTAAGTGGAAGTCAAAAGCCGCGTTACTTCGACGGCGACGGATTCTTTTTCGCCGGGAATGCTGCCGATGACGGGATCGAGTTCCTCGCCCTGAAGCACGTTGGTATAGGTTCGGGCGCGCATATCCGTATCGGAGTGTGGCGCCTCATCGGGAATCACAAAGACGGGTTCGCCGGGATTCAGGCCGATGGACACATCGATCGTGCGGCCGTCGGTGGTGTCGATGCGGCCGACAAGGGCGAGGGGAAGATTAGACCACTGATATTTCTTGATGCCGCCATAATATTTTGTCTTGAAAAGCGCGAAGCCGCCAGCGGGATAAATCGGGCGGCCTTTCAATTCGATATGCGGGCTGTCCTGGTGGGTGCCGACGACGCGCGAGCCATCCACGATGGGGTCGTTGCCGATCACGGCGAGAATCAGGCTGCGATCGCGATTCGGGACGATCAGACGCGCGCCAGGTTTCACTTGATCGGGCTTGGTGAATTCGGTGAAGCCAGCGGCGCGGGCGCGGCGAATCACTTCGCGAGTGGAGCCGAGCGCCGATCTGGCGACGTTTAAATAATTCTTATAATCCTCGGCGAACTCTTGCACTTGCGGGCGCTCCGTCGGAGTCATCAAGAGCCAGGCGGATTTTTTCTTTCCCCAGGCGTCGCCATCATCCTGCGCGTTGAGCCGCGCAGAAAAACTGGCGGCTAGCGTAATGGCAAGCACCAGCACAAAAACGCGAGTTCGCACAAGGTTCATCGCAGCTTCTCCTCAATTGCTGGGTGCCTGGAAGCGATTCAAACCTGCCAGGCCACAGCGAATTGAGGATAGTACCTCAAATTGCGATGGCGAGGGTTCCGCCAAGCGGCGCGCCGGTTCGGGCCAGATCGCTGTTCACCGCCGCCGCGAAAAGAGATAACGTACACAGCATGTCTTCCGCGATCAATTTGTACGACAGCGTCCCTTATCCGAGCCTCGCGTTTCTGCAAACGCATCCGGATCGACTCGCGGTGATCGGCACACTGTTTGGAATGGCGGCAGTGCCCGTGGAGCATTGCCGTGTGCTGGAGCTTGCTTGCGGCAACGGGAGCAACTTAATTCCGATGGCGCACGGGCTGCCAGGGAGCGAATTTGTGGGGATAGATCTCGCCGCGAAGCCGGTGGAAACCGCTCAGGAGAGAATCCTGCGGCTCGGTTTCCGGAACATTCGCATCGAGCAGATGGACTTGATGGAGATCGGTGCGGACTTCGGCGAATTTGATTACATCATCGCGCACGGCGTGTATGCGTGGGTGCCGAAGTCCGTACAGGCAAAAATTCTTGCGATATGCAGGGCGAATCTCACGCCCAACGGCGTGGCGTTCATCAGCTACAACACGGAGCCGGCGGGCCACGTTCGTGAGATTTTGCGCGAGATGATGCGATTCCACGATCGGCATTCGGACGGCTCCAAGAATCCCGTGAAGGCAGGGCGCGATTTTCTAGAGACGATTCTGAAAGCGACGGATGCGAGGTCTCCGTGGAAAGCGCTGCTGCAAGATGAATTGAAAATAATGTTTAATCGCGATGAGAAGGTCGTCTACCACGACGATTTAGCGGAATGCTTCGAGCCAGTGTCGTTCAGCGAATTTGCACAACGAGCCAAAGATTGCGGCTTGCAGTTTTTGAGCGAAGCGCATATCAGCGACGTATTGGAACCGGAATTGGGGGAAGGTGCGCTGCAATCGCTCAGCCAGCTTGCCCGTGGGGATGTCATTGCGTTTCAGCAGTACCTCGATTTCGCGCGCTATCGAAGATTTCGTCAAACGCTGCTCTGCCATGCGGAATTGCGGCTGCGGCGTGAGGGAGTGGTGGCGCGCGCGAGAAAATTGCGGGTTGCCTCGCCGTTGCGAGCCGCTTCGGAACAGCCGGATGGCGGCGTGGAATTCAAGAACCTTCGCGGCCCCGGCACGCTTACGACGAACAACCCGGCTATCATTGCGGTTCTCCGGCGTCTCGAAGAAATCTGGCCTCACGCGGAGAGCTTTGAAGAACTCGTGAACATTATCTTGCCACTCGTTCCTGATGCCGAGCAGACTGAAACCGTCGAGGGGCTTGCGCAAACCATTTTGAAACTTGCGGGCAACACGATGGCGGACTTGCGAACCTTTGATCCGCCGCTGGCTGCGGGTATCAGCGAGAGACCCACCGCGAGTTCGCTGGCGCGCGTGCAGGTGCAAGAAGGAGGGGTGCTGACGACGTTGCTCCACACGCATCTCAATATAGAGGATGAGCAGGGAAAAAAGTTTCTGCAATTGCTGGACGGCACGCGAGACCGTTTTGCACTTACCGAGGCCATGGCGGCGGAATTTCCGAAGGAATCTCGCGAAACCATAGCCGCTCAAGTGGATGGAAACCTGGTGAATTTTTATCAGATGGGTTTGCTGGAGGCGTAGCGCGCGGCGCGGGGCGGCTTGAGCCTGGTTCTCGCATGGTGAGGCGGCACGAGGATTTGGGATGTCGGCGAGCTTTCTGTATGATTTCAAACCGTGAATATTGTTCTGAGCGACGTTGAGGCGAGAGTCCTCGGGTGTCTGGTGGAAAAAGAGATCACCACACCCGAGTACTATCCGCTTTCCTTGAACGCGTTGGTTCACGCGTGCAATCAAAAATCCAATCGCGAGCCCCTCATGAATTTGGACGAAGATGCCGTGCGCCATGCGTTGCGCACTTTGGGAGAGCAGGCGCTCGCCCGTTCGGCCAGTGGCGATAGCCGGGTCGCGAAATACGAGCATCGGCTATCCGAAGTTTTTAATTTCACGCGGCCGGAAGCGGCTATTCTTTGCGAATTGTTGTTGCGCGGGCCGCAGACGCCGGGCGAATTGCGCAGCCGCGCCGAGCGGATGCATTCCTTTGAAGATTTGAGCGTGGTGCACACGACTCTGAAGCATTTAATGGAGCGCGAGCCTGCGCTTGCGAAATTGTTGCCTCGCCAAGCTGGCAACAAAGAGGCTCGCTACGCGCATCTATTGTCGGGTGACGTGGAAGTGCGGGAGGCGCCGGCGGAGAAGGAAGTTCCGGTATCCAAAAGCGTGTCGGAGAATGGACGGCTCGCGCAATTGGAAAGCGAAGTCACGAGTTTGAAAAAAGAGATGGCGGAGCTAAAGCAGCAGTTCGCCGAGTTTCGCAAACAGTTTGAGTAGCCAGCCGGACGGTTCGAATGGCCGCAGCGACAGTTTTATTTTTCCAGGGGAGGGTTGACACGAGCCCGTCGGAGTTCATAACATGGGCTTTCACAAGTGAAGAGTTGATTCTGCTTGGGGCGGTTCGAAACGTTGTGCATCTCGCGGCACGAAACAAAAATACATGATCACAGTTAAAGAGCTTACGAAGAGGTACGCGCGCAACACGGCTGTCGACCACATCTCCTTCGAGATCGAAAAGGGGCAGATCGTCGGTTTTTTGGGGCCGAACGGCGCCGGCAAAACCACGACCATGCGCATGTTGACGTGTTTTCTGCCGCCCACGGCGGGGAGCGCGACAGTCGCCGGCTTCGACGTGCTCGAAGAGCCGATGGAAGTGAAAAAGCGGATCGGCTATTTGCCGGAAGCGCCGCCGCTTTATCCGGAAATGCTGACCGGGGAATATCTCTCTTTCGTCGGGAGCTTGAAAGGACTTCGCGGCGCTGAATTAAAACAGAGGGTCGATTACGTCAGCGAGCGTTGTTCGGTCGCCGACGTTCGCAACAAGCAACTTGGCAAACTCTCAAAGGGCTACCGCCAGCGCGTCGGCCTTGCGCAGGCCATCATTCACAATCCCGAAGTGCTCATTCTCGACGAGCCCACGTCCGGTCTCGATCCCAAGCAAATCAACGAGACGCGCGACTTGATCAAGAGCCTCGCCGGCGATCACACCATTATTTTGAGCACGCATATTCTTTCGGAAGTCGAGCAGATCTGCCAGCAGGTCATCATCATCAGCAAAGGCAAATTGGTTGCGACGGACACGGTTGACAATCTGCAGAGTCGCTCGCGCGGCGCGGAGTCGGTGTTCGTGGAAGTCGCCGGGCGCAACGGCCAGATTGATGCAGCCGCCGTGCAAGCCCGCATCGCAAAAGTTGCAGGCGTGAACCGCATCGTTCTCAAAGAAAAGCAGCTCACTTTTTCCAAATTTGAAGTCGAAACGCAGAAGGACCACTTTGTTCGCGGAGATCTGGCGCGCGCCATCGTGGAAGGCGGCTGGGACTTGAACGAAATGCACTCCGCTGCCGTCAGTCTCGAGGAAATTTTCCTGCAGCTAACGGGGACGCAAGAAGCTGCTCCAAAAGTAGAAGCTGTTGTTACGGGAGCGAGTAAATGAGAAACGTCTGGCTCATCTGGCGCAAAGAGATGCGCAGTTATTTTGTGTCGCCAGTTGCTTATGTATTGATTGTGGTCTGCGCTCTGTTCTTTGGATTTTTCTTCTGGAGCCTCTTGCAGGCCTACCTGCAATTCAGCATGGAAGCTCAGATGCGCGGCGAGGCGTTTCCAATGAACATGCCGGAAGAAATTTCGCGCCGGCTATTCGGAAACGTCCCTGTCACCGGTCTTTTCATAGTTCCGCTAATCACCATGCGTCTTTTTGCCGAAGAAAAGCGCAACGGTACGATTGAACTTCTTACCACTTCGCCCATCCGCGACGGCGAAGTGATCCTCGGAAAATGGCTCGCTTCCCTGACGATGTACTGCTGCCTCTTGTTCTTGACGGTGATAAGTATCGGATTTCTTTTTCTCTATAGCCACCCAGATTGGAAGCCGCTCCTCGTCGCCTATTTGGGACTTTTCCTGCAAGCCGCGGGTTTGCTCGCCATCGGCACCTTTATGTCGAGTCTTACGAAGAATCAGATCATTGCGGGGGCTTTAACGTTTTGTGTCTGCCTGCTGATTTTCGTGTGCGGGTGGGTCGGCGAATATAACAGCGAAACCTGGGCGCGCGTCTCGGCTTACATCTCCGTTTCCACGCATATGGAGTCGTTCATGAGGGGGACGCTGGATTTGAAGGACGCCATTTATTACGTCACGCTGATTTTCTTCGGATTGTTTCTCACGGCGCGCTCGATGGAATCGCTGCGGTGGAGGTCGTAAGTGAATACCGAGCTTCTGAAGGCGCGACAAACTAAATACGTAGCGTACGTCACGCTATATATTGTCGTGACTCTGGCGGTGGTGACAGTCGCCAACGTCCTTGCCAACCGCTACGACAAGTCCTACGACGCAACGGCCAATAAACGCTACAGCCTCTCCGATCAAACCATCAAAGTCGTCAAAGGCCTCAAGCAGGACGCCACGATCACCTACTTCGCGCAAGACTCGCAGTTCAGCGCCGCCAAAGACAAGCTGGACATGTATGCGAACCTTTCGCCCAAGGTTCACGTAGTTTATGTAGACCCGGACAAAAAGCCTCTCGTAGCCCAGCAAGCCGGCTTCAAAAATTTGAACACCGCCATCGTCCAAATTGGCGCGAATAAAAACGAAGCGAAAAGCAACAGCGAAGAAGACATCACCGGCGCGATCATTCGCGATTTGAAGAATACGACGCGCACGGTGTGCTTCCTGACCGGAAGCGGTGAGCACCAGATCGATGACTCCGGCCGCAGCGGCTATTCGAGGCTGAAAGAGTTGATCGGCAAGGACGACTATCAGGGCAAATCGATCGATCTGCTCCAGAAAACGGAAGTGCCAACCGATTGCACTGTGCTTGTCGTGGGAGGGCCGCGCGGCGATTATCTGCAGCCGGAAGTCGATGCGCTGAAAAAATATGTAGAGGATGGCGGCCGCGCGCTCTTCCTGCTCGATCCGCCGCTAAAAATCGGGACTCAGGAAATTGGCGAAAACGGGGCGCTTACGAGCTTGCTCGCGAGTTGGGGCGTGACGCCGAACAAAGATTTGATCCTGGATTTCAATCCCGTCGGACAGATGGTCGGGCTCGGCCCGCAAGTCCCCATCGTCACGCATTACGAATCGCAGGCCATCGTGAATGAAATGAAAGGCACCGCCACTGGTTTCCCGCTTTCGCGTTCGCTCGAAACAAAAAGCGGCGATAAAACTTCGGTAGAGAAACTGTTCGATAGCTCGGAGAGCAGCCTTTCCACCGCGAAATTGGACTCCGACAGGATCGATCCCAGCGATCCGAAAAACAAAAAAGGGCCGCTGACCATTGCCGCGGCAGGGACATACAAAACGGGCAAGGACAACTCGCAGGGTCGTTTTGTCGTGGTCGGCAGTTCGTCCTGGGCCGCAAACTCTTTCCTGGCATTTAACGGAAACCGAGACCTCGCGCTGAACACCATTAACTGGCTGTCTTCGGATGAGGATCTCATTTCCATTCGCCCGAAAGAGCCGGAAGATCGCAAACTTACAATGAACCGCGCACAAGTGCGGTGGGTTGGCATCACGAGTCTGCTTTTAATTCCTTTGCTTGTGATTGGCACGGGATTATCGGTCTGGTGGCGGAGAAGGTAAGGCGCAGCCAGAGCTGCAAAGAGCCGTTCGCAAAATGCCGGGGCAATTCCAATGAAAATGAATAGTCTGCTGGTCGCCGCGATTGTTTTGGCGGCGCTCTCGGGAGTGCTTTACTGGTCGAATCACCGCAAGCCCACTGAGGATGCGGTGAAAGTTTCCGCCGCCGCCCCTGTGAAAATTCTTACGCTCACGCAGGCGGACATCACGAAAGTGGGCATCAAGAAAAAAAGCGGCGACGAAGTAGAACTTGAAAAAAATAGCGCAGGCAAATGGCAAATTGCCGGCGCTAAGCCGCTCCGCGCCGACCAAAACGAAGTGTCGAGCATGCTTTCGACGCTTTCTTCGCTCTCCTCCGAGCGGCTGATCGAGCAAAAGGCGGCCAACCTGGCGGATTACGGGCTAGCGCAACCGGCCGTCGAGGTAAATGTCACTGAGAAAGACAACAAGACACAGAAACTGTTGATCGGAGACAACGCTCCGTCGGGAAATGCGGCGTACGTCGCGCTGGCTGGCGATCCGCGCGTCTTCACTCTCGCCAACTACAGCAAGTCAAGCCTGGAAAAGAGCGAGAAAGATTTGCGCGACAAGCGCCTGCTGGTCTTCGAGCAAGACAAACTCAGCCGTGTGGAGCTCAACGCGAAGAAAGTCGATATCGAGTTTGGTCGCAACAAAGACCAGTGGCAAATCGTGAAGCCCAAGCCTTTCCGCGCCGACGACTCTAAAGTGGAAGAGCTGATTCGCAAGCTCGGCGACGCGAAGATGGACCTCAACCTTTCCGCGGATGACCAGAAGAAAGCGGCGGCCGCGTTCAACTCCGGGACGGCGGTGGCGACCGCCAAAGTGATCGATGCTTCGGACACGGAGGAGTTGCAAGTGCGCAAGAACAAAGACGACTACTACGCGAAATCGAGCGCCGTCGAAGGAGTCTACAAAGTCACGAAGGATTTGGGCGCTTCGCTCGACAAGACCGTGGATGATTTTCGAAACAAGAAACTTTTCGATTTTGGCTTCACCGATCCCGACAAGATTGAGTTTTACGACGGAACGAAAGCATATTTCTTGACGAAGGGCGGCTCCGATTGGTTCGCTGGCGACGGCAAGAAAGTCGATGCGATCAGCTCGGAAACTTTTGTACAGAAAGTGCGCGACCTGGCCGCCAGCAAATTTCTGGATTCCGGATTCAGCGCGGCGCAAATCGAAGTGACAGCGACCTCGAACGGCGGCAAGACCATCGAGAAAATCTTGATCGCCAAAGACGGCGACCACTACATCGCGAAGCGCGATGGCGAACCCGCGTTATATCAATTGGATCCGGCAGTCATCAGCGGCCTGCAACTAGCGGCGCAGGATTTGAAGCCCGCCGCTGAGCCCAAGCCGGAACCGGCGAAAAAGAAGTAGCCGATGCGCAGCTTGTAGGGTCAGCCTTCCGAGGCTGACCGCTGCGGCACTAGCAGAACTAACAGCACTAACAGTTTCTCCGTTGTATCGCGCGATCCATCGCCAGTTTTTCCTCGCCCGTCAACGCGCGCACGCCACCTTTAGCGAGTTCGCCAAGCGCGAGCGGCCCGATGGCCACACGAATCAATCGCAGCACCTCAATATCCAAAGCCTCGAGCATTCGCCGGATGTGGCGATTTTTTCCCTCGTCGAGAATAATTTCCAGCCAGGAATTCCGCTCGCCTTGACGCAGCAGGGAAGCGCGCTTCACGTGCAGTGTTTCTCCTTCTTTCGTCCCGACACCATGTTTGAGCGCCGAGAGCAGCGCCTCATCCGCAATCTTTCCAATTTGCACGTGATACGTTTTGTCGAGATGCGTCTCGGGCGCGGTGACGCGAGCAGCCCACTCGGAGTCATTTGTGAGCAGCAGCAATCCTTCGCTGGCTTTGTCGAGCCGGCCAACGGGAGCAACCCAAGGAAGGTCCTCGCCGAGCAGTGAGTAAACCGTATCGCGCCCTTTTTCATCCGAAGCCGTAGTAACGATCCCGCGCGGCTTGTTCATCACCAGATAAATTTTAGCCGCAGCTTTAAGTTGGTGTCCGTCGACTTCGATGCGGTCCTTCGTGAGATGGACGGGAGTTTCTGGATCGCAGCGGAGAACACCATTCACTCGAACTTTTCCCGCTCGAATCAGTCCAGCAGCCCGCGCTCTAGAACAGTAGCCGAGCTTGGAGAGTGCACGGGTCAGGCCTGTCCTACTTGTGTTTCGGAGCACGGAGAGCCCTATTTATCCGGGATGCCCACTTCAGTGAAGCTGCCTGGTTCGGCTGCGTTAACTGCGGCTACGACCCGAGACAGCATTGGCCGAATCAGGTGCCACCGGCCTCTTCCAAGCACGACGATCGAGATCTTTCGTTTGGAAAGATTTTGCTGATACCTGATATTTTTATCGGTAGTCAGGAAGACTTCAAATCCGGCTGATTCAGCCGGGTCAAGCAAGTCGCCATTTTTCAACCTGTCCCAACCCAGTGACCTGCTCTCTGTGACAGTATGACCAAGAAGGGCGGAAGCGACACCTCGCGGCGCGCCGGTGTCCAGCAAGACACGCATCTAAGGCTGGCAGACGGGCGCATCCAGGCTTCGCGCCGCGAATTCAAGTACTGCCTTGACCTCGTCACGCGAGACAGGAAACTGCTCCATAAGTTCTTCAATGGTCATGCCATCTTCAAGATTCTCAAAGACGACGGAAACGGGCATGCGCGTTCCCTTGAAAACCCACGCACCGCCTACCTTACCGGGAATACTCTCAACGGCGGGGCATTGTGACCAATCGAGCGCCATAATTCACCTTCTCACTTTAGAGCCGAGTATAGCTTCTTTGTAGCATGACGGGGCAGCGAGTGTCATGGCGAAAGTTTTTAATTCACAGAAAGACTAAGCAAAGCGCGGAAAAATTCCGCACTGAAACCCGGCTCGATTATGTTGCGGGTGGGGTTGAAGCCGGTGCGGTGGTTGGATTTGTCGCGTTGGGAGGCGGGGGCGCGTCGTGTTTGACCGCACCGTAGCGGGCGGCGAGCCAGGTGCGGACTTCGTTGGGGTCATAGTGAAAAGGCCCCATACCGCCGCGATACGCGATGCGGCCGGATTCGTCGATGACGTAGAGGCGCTCGGGCCAGGCGGCGTAGGCGTCATTGGCGGCGTTGGTGAGGTCGTCGATGCCGAACGCGATGGGGTAGTGGAAGCGCTGGATGAAATCGTTGGCGATGGCGACGCGCTGCGCGAGAGTTTTCGGCTGGGCGTAGCAGACGTCGTCCTTCACGTTGGACTTCATTTGCCATTCGTCCGTTGGGTGAGCTTCGCGGACATAGACTGTCAGAAAGTCGGCGTGATCTTTGTAGTCGTTGTAAATCTGTACCACGTCACCGACGTGGCGGCGGAAGGGCGGTCAAGTGTAGCTGCCGAAGATGATGACGAGAGGGCGGCCGCCGGTGCGTTCGCGAATGTGGAAATGATCGGAGCCGTCGAGAGCGACGAGCCGCGCGTCGGGAGCGTCGTCACCAATCTTCAGATTGCCGCGGCGCATGTGCGGCAGGGCATAACGCACCATGCCGTAAACGTCCTTCGGGCTGCCGGCCATTTTGCAGAGCACGAGGAACACCGCGATCAGCAGCACCAGGAAAACGCCGATCGTCCATTTCCAGAAAAGACTCATCGCTATAAGTTCCATTCCCTTTTCACGGCGGCGAAACGTAACACCCTTACGCTACGGGATGAATAGTATTTTTGCATTAGTGGCGGCACCCTGGCTATTTGCGAGCATCTTTGGCCAGCAAGTGCTCGCGTTCGGCTTTGTAACGGGCGAGCGAGCGCTCGATCACGTTAAGCGCCGCATACGCGGGGCGAATTTCTTCGACTTCGACCTTTTTGCCTTCGAGCAGCTTGTAATCTTGAAAGAAGCGGCGAAGCACCAGCAAGCGGTGTGGGGGAAGATCGCGCGCTTCGAGATAGCTGCTGAATTCCGGGTCGCCGGTGGCCACGGCGATGATTTTGTCGTCGCTCGCGCCGGAATCGATCATCGACATCAGGCCGATGGCGCGAGCCTTGATCAGGGCGAGGGGTTGCACCGGTTCCTGGCAAAGAACGAGGACGTCGAGAGGATCGTTGTCCTCCGCGTAGGTCTGGGGAATGAAACCGTAGTTCGCCGGATAGAAAACGGCGGAATGGATAATGCGATCCACTTTCAGCAGGCCGCTGGGCTTGTCCAGTTCGTATTTCACGTTGGAGCCGAGAGGAATTTCGATCACCGCTTGGAAATCGCGGGGTAATTCGTCTCCTGGTGAGACATCATGCCAGGCGTGGAGCATCAGCACACATCCTTCAGTAGGGTTCTTAAAAATTGCTACGATCTATTATCGCTGGAATCAGTCCCCGCGCCAAAGGCGGTACAGGCAGGACTGCTTTTCCAACCGCACCGAAATCGCGCGTAGGGGCACGGCACGCCGTGCCCGTCTTCGATATGAGCCAGGTCCGCATACGGAGCAGGGTTGCCACACAAGCGCGGTGCGGCGCTAGGCTCGCGCCTTCTCGATCATTTCGTCCCAGATGCCTTTGGATTTCAGGATGAGTTCGATGGCTTCGCGTATAGCGCCTTTTCCGGCGACGGCCTTGGTGACATAATGCGCGGCGAGTTTCACTTCGAGCACGGCGTCGCCGACCGCAACTGCCAGCCCCACGCGCCGCAAAATCGGCAAGTCCGGGAGATCGTCGCCGACGTAGGCGACAGCGGATTCCGGGACGCCGGTTTTTTTCAGGATTTCTTCGAACGCAGGAGTTTTTGTCGGTTGCTTCTGGTAGATGAACTCCATTTTCATCTCATTGGCGCGGCGCACTAGAGCCGGGCTTTCGCGTCCGGTGATGACGCCGGTGCGGATTCCCGCGGTGTGGGCGAGAGTCAGGCCCTGGCCGTCGTGAGCGTCGAATCTCTTGATCTCGAGGGCCGTGCCGTCGGGCTGAGAGAGCAGAATGACGGAGCCGTCGGTCATTGTGCCGTCCACGTCCATAAGCAACACCTGGATCTGTCTTGCGCGTTTTTTGAGGCTAGCTGAGATTTTGGTCATGCCTTTTGCCACGGATCGCTCCTAATTGACGAATGCTGTGGCGGACCTTGAGGTCCGCTCTTTTTCCGATCTTCCACTCATTGATTAGAGGAAGTTTCAGGCCCAAAAGTTCCGTGCTAAATGAGTTCCAGAGTCCAGAGGTCGTGGAGGTGAACGACGCCTAGAACTTTTTTTGATTCGTCGACGACCACGACGCTGGTAATTTTTCGTTTTTCCATTTGATTCAGGGCTTCGCTGGCCAGAACGTGCGGCCCAATCGTTTGGGGATTGCGCGTCATGGCGGCGCCTGCGGACATCTCGAGAGTTGCGCCGCGGTGCTTTTCCATTAAGCGGCGCAGGTCACCATCGGTAAGTATGCCTGCGAGGTGGCCGTCGGATTCGAGAACCGTGGTCATGCCGAGACCTTTGCGGCTCATTTCGTGGATCACTTCGGGCATCGGCGTGTCGAGTGCGACGCGCGGCAGAGCGTCGCCAGCGTGCATGGTGTGCTCGACGCGGAGAAGTTTTGTGCCGAGGCGGCCGGCGGGGTGGAGGTCGGCGAAATCCTGGGGCTGGAATCCACGGCGCTCGAGCAACGAGACGGCCAACGCGTCGCCAACGGCCATCGCGACGGTAGTGCTGGCCGTGGGGGCAAGATTTAGGGAGCAGGCTTCTTCGCGTACGCTGACGTCGAGCGTTACGTCGCTGGCTTTGGCGAGAGTGGAAGAGACTTTGCCGGTTAGCGTGACCAATGGAGCTTCCAGCCGCTTAAGCGCTTCTAGGAGGCTAATAATCTCCTCGGTTTCACCGCCATAAGAAACGGCGAGGACCGAATCGCCGCGGGCGAGCATGCCCAGATCGCCGTGGAGGGCATCGGCCGGATGGAGGAAAAAGGATGGGGTGCCGGTGCTGGAAAGAGTGGCGGAGATTTTGCGGCCGACGAGTCCGGATTTGCCCATGCCGGTAACGACGACGCGGCCTTTGCAAGCGAAGAGGATGTCTACGGCTTTCTCGAAGCTGGCGTCGAGACGGGCGAAGACGTCCTGGATGGCTTGGGCTTCGATTTTCAGGACGCGGCGGGCGATGTCAAGGCTCAAGAAGCACCGCCTTGCTGTTAACAGGCACCCCCGGTTTTTCTGTAAGTGTTGCGTTTAAAGGACTTAGGATTTCTGTAAGTCGTTTATTTGCAAAAGTTGCAGGCAATTTTGTAAGTGTTGCATTTAAAGGACTTACGTTCACTGTCGGGGTGGGCGAAATGGAGAAGACGGGCACGGCGTGCCGTGCCCCTACGAACAGCGGCGGGGCGAAATGGCGCGGGGTGGGAAGACGAGGGCTTGGGGTCATTGGACGCTCCAGCGGCGGACGACTGTGGAGAGTTCTTTGAGGCGTTTGAGGAGGGCGGGAAGTTGGGAGAGGGGGAGAGCGTTGGGGCCGTCGGAGAGGGCTGCGGCGGGGTTATCGTGGGTTTCGAGGAAGATGCCGTCGATGCCTGCGGCTACACCGGCGCGGGCCAGGGGTTCGATGAATTCGGGTTGGCCGCCGCTAGCGTGACCTTGGCCGCCGGGGAGTTGGACGGAGTGGGTAACATCGAAGACAACGGGATAGCCCAGCTTTTGCAGGATAGGGAACGAGCGCATGTCCACGACGAGGTTTTGGTAGCCGAAGGTCGCGCCGCGTTCGGTGAGGATGATGTCTTTGTTGCCGGTGGTGGATATTTTTTCGACGACGTTGGCCATGTCCCACGGGGAGACGAATTGGGGCTTTTTGACGTTGATGATGCGGCCGGTTTTGGCGGCGGCCAGGAGGAGATCGGTTTGGCGCGCGAGGAAGGCGGGGATTTGGAGGATGTCGCAAACCTCGGCGGCGGGCTGCGCTTGGGAGGATTCGTGGATGTCGGTCAGGATGGGAAGGTTTAGATCGGATTTGATTTTGGCCAGGATGCGGAGACCTTCTTTTAGGCCGGGGCCGCGGAAGGCTTTGACGGAGGAGCGGTTGGCTTTGTCGTAGGAGGCTTTGAAGATGTAGGGAACGCCGGCGTCGGAGGCGATTTTCGATACTTTTTCCGCCATTTTGCGCGCGTGCGCTTCGCTTTCAATGACGCAGGGGCCGGCGATGAGAAAGAGCGGGTTGCCGATGCCGAGTCGCAGCGAGCCGAGAGAAATGTCGTGAGCGGGGATCATCGAAGTTATTGAAGATAGCATACGCGACTACGATTTGGAGAACTGCTCGATTGCCGCAGGTGAATGGCTTCGGAGCGCGGTTTATCTCGAGTTAGCCCGGCGCGACTTCCCAGAACCGGACTTCTGGGGAGTCGGCAAGATTTCACTCGTACGGATAACGTATTGGCCGAGGCATGATGGGGAATAAGTTTGTCCGCAACGAAAATGATGACGATTGCGAATCTAGAACTCAAGGTGTAATTGAAACGCGATCATTCGTGGCGTGCTGTCACCGCCTAAACCGACACCAAGTAGGCCGGTCGGCGGAGAAGTCGCGTACGTGAGCGCTCCAAAGCCAGTCTGCGTGGAAGGCTTTCCCGGAATGCCGGCGAGCACCATGCTCGGAAGCCCGAAATTCGGATGGTTGAATACATTAAAGAACTGGCTGTCGAACCGCAGCTTCACGCGTTCGTTGAGCGAAAACGATTTTGTCAGGTAGAAGTCGCTCCAGGCAAAATTTGGACCGCGCAACGCGTTGCGGCCGAGGTTGCCGAATTGGCAGTTCCGAGGATTATCGCCCCCGAAGCAAGCTCCGGTGCTCGGGTCAACGACAGAAACAAAAGCATTTGGATTGAGCCACTGCACCGTGCCCGGTTGCGTGACACCGGGAATGGATTGGTGAGCATAGAGAGACACGCCGGGAATGACGCTGGCGAATTGCGGCCCACTGCCGTTCACAATGCCATTTCCTTTTGCGGAGTACGGGGTGCTCAGAACGGAGAAGGGAATGCCACTGTGCCAAAAGACGGTTCCCGAGACTTGCCAGCCGTTTAGGGCGTAGGCGAGTTGGTGGCTATGGAACTTGAGGGGCAGTTGATAGACGTATTGAGCACTGAGATTGTTGCGGATGTCGTAGTCACAGGGACCATAGTCGCGAGCCAAATCTCCGGGGAGAGGGTTGAGAATTCCACCAGCGGAAAACTGCAGGAATCCACCGTTGGAGACCGTGTCCATGCAACGGCTCCATGTGTAGTTCACTTGCCCCATCAGGCCGTGGCCCAAGCGCTTCATTGCCGATAGTTGTAAGCCCTCATAATGACTGTTAGCGCCGGTGGAGAATTGCGAGACGGCGCTGAATCGCGGGTCAGTGGACTGAGCATAGGGGAAGGGCGCAAAGCAGCCCTGACAGACCGTCTGATATCCATTCACCTGCGTGAGATAGGGCTGATTCACGGCGCGGGTGCCGACGTATTGCGCCTGGAGTTTTGTTGTCGATCCCAACTCCTGTTCCAGGCCGAGGCTCCATTCCATGAAGTATGGCGCATGAAGTTCGCCGCTGGGCATCGCCGCGATGGCAACTGGAGGAAGGCATGTTGCAGGATCTGATTGCGCCGATGCACAGGAAAGCTGGCCCGACGCGAATCCGGAACTGAAGGATTGATTAGCAGCCACGGTTGCGTCAACCGCGCTGTTCGGCACTGCTGGCGCTATGGCAGTGCCACCAGCGGTTCCAAGGAGACCGCCTTGGAATGTTTTCACGTAGGGCGGATTGAAGCCAATCACATCGGCGATGGCGCCGGGCAGAATATCGCTGAAGAGTCCGAAGCCGGCGCGGAGGACGGATTTGGCTTCAAACTGCCAGGCGAGAGCAGTCCTGGGTTGCAAGATAGCGAGGGGAGTCGAGGAAAATGCGTGGCTGAGACCGGTTTGAATTGTTGCGTTCAAGGGCTGATTCGCATCAAGGGAAATGGAGGCGAACGAGCCGCTCAGACGTGCGATCTGTTGGTGGGGATTCAGCGGATTGGAATTCAATGTATCTCGTATCCCGACGGTCCACGTGAGCTTCTTGGTCACTTTCCAAGTGTCCTGGGCGTAAAGGTCGAGATTGAGGAAGTCATAAGGCTCGTTCGCCGAGGTGGGGAAAGTCCTCGTCGCCGTGGATGCGGCTCCATAAATGTATTGTGGGAGGCTGGTATAGCTCACTGTCGGGACGGAACCCTCACCGAAGTCGTAGTCGTTCAAGCGAAAGATTCGTGTGTTGGTTCCAAACCGGAGTTCGTGCGCGCCATGGCTCCAGGCGAGGTTGTCGTTGATGAAGAAGCGGGAGGCGCGCCTCCCCTGGACCCATGTGTTGTCCAGCCCGCCGAGAGTTGTGAACGGGGCATTGGCGCCGCTGCCTTGCAAGGCTATGGGAAATGCAGAAAGAGTTTTCTGAAAATCCGCGGGCCCGAACAGGCTCTCATACCAGGAGAACGCCGGGTTGAAGTAGTTCACAAGATTTTGCGAAAAGACGTGGGTGTATCCCGCCGCGAAGGAGTACAGCGGTTGGGGAGAGACCGAGTCGAATAAGGAATTGATCGGATCGGTGTAGGCAGCTTGCACGCCCGTATCGGCCTGAAAGCGAAACCAAGTGGTGTTCTCTTCATCGATGTTGTAATCGATGCGAACGGTTTGTACTTGCTCGTGATCATCGCTTGAATGCGAGACGCTCTGGCGATTGGCGCAGCCGTTCCCATCATTTGCGACTGCGGGAGCAACTCCGCCGGCATCGAACGGACAGCCGAGGACCGCGAGGGGCGTCCCGTTGGTATTGCCATAGAGAGAAAACATCTTTCGGTAGAAGGGCACCGATTGCGGTGATGGCTGATAGACCGTCCCGGTGACGGAATCCATTCCCCCAAGCGGGAGCTGTTGCAAAACGTAATTCTGGAACGCTGGAGTTGGGACGGTAGCGGGGGTGACAATGGGCAGGGCAATCCGAACCCATTCGCTATCGAAGAAGAAAAACAGCTTGTCGTGGACAATCGGGCCCCCGACACTCCCGCCGAAATGATTCACGGTGGAGCGTGGTTTGTGATTTCCCGGCGTGGAGTTGGTGAAAAAATCGGCGGCGTTGAACTTCGAGCCGTTCCATAACTCGTAGATGTTCCCGTGAAACTGATTGGAACCAGATTTAGTGACGTAGTTGATCTGAGACGCGCCGTACCGGCCCTGGTCGACCGCATAGGAAAGCGTATTGACCGTTACCTCTGAAATGGAATTCAATCCAAGGACGAGGTTTGTCGAGAGTCCGCTGTTGAGATTTGTCAGTGGATCATTCGTTTCCAAGCCATCGACGATATAGCCGTTCGAGAGAGCGGGGAGGCCATTGAACTCGACGTTGCCGTAACCATTCGTGCCGCCGACGAAGTCATTGCCGCTGCCTGCGGTGTTGATGAGAGCGCCAGCCGCAAACTGCAGAGGGTAAGTTAAATCGCCGCCGGGATTGGGAAGGTCCTCCAACGCAGGAGCATTTAGGGTTGTGGACGAGTTGGCATTCTCGGGGCTGAGAATCGCGGCTTCGCTGCTGACTTCGACGCTCTGCATCGCCCGGGCGACTTGAATGGTGAAATTTACGATTTGTTTCTGGCCTAGACCGGAAGACACAGAGTCATTCTGCAGTGGCTCGAAGCCCTGAGCCTCCACCTTGACAGAATAGGTACCCGGTTTCAGCTGAGGAAAGTTGAACCTGCCCGATTCGTCGGTCTTCGCGGTTCGCTTCAGCCCAGTCTCCTTATTAAGGACGGTCACCATGGCTTCCGGCACGGCCGCGCCGCTGGCGTCCCGCACCTGACCGACGATGGCACTGGTGGTTTCACCCTGTGGAAAGGTTACTTCAGGCAAGAGAAAATGAAATGAGCCGACAAGAATGACGATAGATAGAGTCGAGCGACGCATTATTGTGGACCTAGTTCTATTCACCTGAGCTCTTCAGGTATTAACCATACTTAAGATAAAGACTTAATGCAAGTGAATATCCTAGGAGGAGTTCTGGTAGATTGCCAATTCGCCGGACAAGTGGCCACGTCGTCCGCTAAACGGAGAGACGGGATGCGGCAACCACACTCACCAGAAACGGGGTTGTGGGAAAGTCACTTAGGCGAGCTCTATTCGCCGGAGGAGATATGCAAACCTACAGATCGGCCGGTCAGGTACATGCGAATGACGGACCTATTTCTGGAATCGCGAGCGGACCAGATGGTTATTTGAGCGCCGGAAAGTTCGTCGAGCTCGCTTTTCTGCTCTGCGGACCAACTGGTAGGGATCAACATCTGCAACAGTCCTGCGAGATCATGAAACTCGCTTTCTGCAGCTGACTCCGAGTCTTGCGGCCAGTAGCAGACGTACTGCTTTTTTGGCCTTGCAGGCGCCCGCGACACTGGGGATTTAGAATCCTTCGTGGATACCGGAACAAAATTGGGGCCGGGGATGAGTGCATTGCCTGCGGAGGATCTGGTGCGCGAAGCAGGCTCTGCATTGATCGAACAAGTCTCGGCACCTGAGAGTTTGGCCAAGTCCTCTACTAACGCGGTGCTGGATGGCGCGGAACTCCTGTTCCTAGCCGTTAATTGACGGAACGAACTGGCGCGGTTTTCCAAAACCTTCTTGAGGCCCTGGCATAAATCGTCGCAGGCACCGTACCTCTTCGATGACCGGGTTTCGGAGTTATCCGCGGCAGGCTCAGCGCGCAAGTTTTCTTTTTCTTTAGTTGCAAGCGCGGGAGATGCGGCAGACGCAGTCTCGGGATTGGCGGGCGCGGAAGTTGCTACGGCAGAAGTTGCCGCCACTGATGTTGCCGGCGCAGGCTGTGCTGTCGGCGCCGGAGCCGAAGCGGAAGCCGGAACTGGAACCGAAACGGAAGTCGGTTGCGGCGCCTCCGGCTTCGCCGATACGGACAGCTCCAAAGATTGCGACGCTGGCTTTGGATTTCGCGCAAGATTCACCGACGAATTTAACCAGAATGAAATCCTCGCTGTGCCATCGGGTTGTCGCACCGTTTGCAAATGCAAGGGACACTGGCCGAGGTAAGGTCCAGATGCGATGTAAGGTTCTCCGGCATGGAACGCACCGTGGCTGATTGTTTCCACCTGAGGTGGCTCACAACCCTGCGGGCCTGCGTCCACATAATGATCCGTGCCAGGCGACTCGCTCTTGAATTGCCACAAATATTGAAGCTCCTGAAGGTCGGCCATCGTTTTGGCGTACCACTCCTCAGCTTCTTGAGCTGGAAGCTCGGCGGAGCAGATGTACACGGGCACCTCGCTGCTCAACCAGAAATCCGCGCGGCAGGGAACATGGATAGCGCCTACCGAAAGGTCGGGGCTTGGTGGTGTGACCTTGCGATCGCCAGGCTTGAGAGGAGTGGTGCCGCGAAACTCACGAAAATCGGTTTGACCTGCGTACAGAATATATTGAAGACTCCAGCACGCGCGGTCCTGCTGGTTCTTACACTGGGCGGATGCCGGAACAGCGAAAAAAGTCGCACAGAAAAAAGAAAGAAGCCACAACGCTTTACGGTTCATGATGTGCCTGCCCCCCGAACAGAGACACACTTATGCTGTAAGCAAGGACAGAGCAGGGGGTGCCCAAGCGGCAGCAAGCGCGTACTTCGACTACAACTACGTACGAACTATCCTGCTGTTGGTAAACAAACAGATGGCTTAGCGGCCCCGATGGTTGCCCATCCCTTATATCGGGAGTCGGGCTTCCGCGCAGCTGCGTTCCCATCTCGTTCGAATTATCCAACGCTGTGTGCAACAACCCAGCGGGGAGGAAATTGTTGCGCGGTTAATAAGGATTAGGCGTTGGCGTGGGGGGCGACGGCGGCGGATTGGACGCGTGGGGGTTCGGCGGCGGAACGCGAACGAGCTTTCTTGTGTTCGATGGCGGCGCCTATGAAGGCGGCGAAAAGCGGATGCGGTTCGAGCGGTTTGGACTTGAACTCGGGATGGAACTGGCAGCCGAGGAACCAGGGGTGCTCGGGGGCTTCGATGATTTCCACGTAATTTTCGTCGGGCGTGCGGCCGGTGATGCGGAGGCCGGCATTCGTCAGAGTTTTCTCGTAGTCGCGATTGAATTCGTAGCGGTGGCGGTGGCGCTCGCTGATTTCAAGTTTGCCGTAAGCTTTGGCGGCGAAGGAACCTGGCTCGAGTTTGCAGGGCCACGCGCCAAGGCGCATGGTGCCCCCCATTTCGTCGACGCCGAGAAGTTCGCGCAATTTGTAGATGACGCGGTGCGGCGTTTGGGGATCGGATTCGGTGGTGTCAGCTTGCTTAAGACCGGCAACATCGCGGGCGTATTCAACTGTGGCGCATTGCATGCCCAGGCAGACGCCGAAATAGGGAATCTTGTTTTCGCGGGCGTACTGGATCGTGTAAATCATTCCTTGCAAGCCGCGCTTGCCGAAGCCTCCGGGAACGAGGATGCCGTCGTAGCCGTGCAGGCGTGCGGTCGCAGTTGCGACTGAGTCTATTTCCTCGGCCTCAACCCATTCGAGGATGGTTTTGTGATTGTGAGCGAGGCCGCCATGGAGCAGGGCTTCGCGGAGGCTCTTGTAGGCGTCTTCGAGCTGGACATATTTGCCAACCACCGCGATGCGGACTTCGCCGGCGGGATTGTGCATGCGGTAGACGAGGTCGAGCCAGGGGCGCATGTCGGAGGGGCGCTCTTCGAGTTTCAAATGGCGCAAAATTTGGGCGTCGAGACCTTCGCGGCTGAGTTCCACCGGGACCGCGTAAATCGTGTCAACGTCTTCCATGGAAATGACGCAGGCTTCGGCGACGTTACAGAAGAGCGCGATTTTTTTCTTGAGGTCGGCGGGAATGTGGCGGTCGCTGCGGCAAAGCAAAATGTCAGGCTGGATACCGATGCCGAGCATTTCCTTGACGCTGTGCTGCGTGGGCTTGGTTTTCAGTTCGCCGGCGGCGGCGATGAAGGGGACCAGCGTTACGTGAACGAAGAGCGTGTTTTCCGCGCCGAGTTCGAGGCGCATCTGGCGAATGGCTTCGAGGAAGGGAAGCGATTCGATGTCGCCGACCGTGCCGCCGATTTCGACGATGACGACGTCTACTTCGTCGGAAACTTTTTTTATGGTGGCTTTGATTTCGTCGGTGACATGCGGAATGACCTGGACGGTTTTGCCGAGGTAATCGCCGCGGCGTTCTTTGGTGAGAATGGTTTCGTAGATGCGGCCGGTGGTCCAGTTATTGTCGCGAGAAAGCTTGGCGTGCGTGAAGCGCTCGTAATGGCCAAGGTCGAGGTCGGTCTCCGCGCCGTCTTCGGTGACAAAGACTTCTCCGTGCTGAAACGGACTCATCGTACCTGGATCGACGTTCAGGTACGGATCGCATTTCTGTAAGGTGACTTTGAAACCGCGACTTTCGAGGAGACAACCGATGGAGGAAGCGGCAACTCCCTTTCCGAGTGAGGAAACAACACCGCCGGTAACAAAAATATATTTTGGCGCCATCCATGCAGCCCGCGTTTGGGATTTCCCAGTGCGCGAGCTTATCAGCCCTCCACAGGAGTGACGTACGCATAATTATCATCGGAATGCGAACAGGTGTCAAATCGAAGAATTTATTCGGGGAACCCGGAAAATCAAATGAGGGAACCAGCAGAGAAGAGTGAATGCGAATTAAATATTCGCTGAGAATTTATCGAGGGCGCGAAACTTTTCGGCGCGAATCGTGTTTGATTTCCGTGGGGGCAGTTTGCGTCTGCGGCGCGCGCAAAGAAAAGTGTTGTCGATTTGAACAAAATGCGCCGGCGCGCGAAACATTTGGCGTGTAGTAGCCATCTAAGCAGTGGAACATGTGCGTAAGGCCGCTAGCGGCTCGCGGCGGCGCGATCCTGAGGGGCTCCTCGAAGTCCCTCGAACGTGGGGAAGAGTAATGAAACTGAACATACGATTGTGTCTGGGTAGTGCTGCATTTGCAGGCGTTCTGT
>Ga0207145_1024_pt2 | contig 21247 bp, 7 predicted proteins | sample Alteio_BWMinHeat_35_FD_153578 | JGI IMG/M metagenome (GOLD analysis project Ga0207145, IMG submission 153578) | Enriched cells from forest soil in Barre Woods Harvard Forest LTER site, Petersham, Massachusetts, United States -... | ecosystem: Environmental > Terrestrial > Soil > Temperate forest >...
GGTCAGCGCTTCGCGAAACTCCGCCGCATGCGGCGTCACGTCCACTCGCAAAGCGTCTTCTTTTTCGTCGTAGGTGAAGCTGCCCCATGACGTCGAATTCTTGGAGAAAATAATCGTCCAGTGATCCGCGTTCGGAATCACATGCAATCCGTACGTACCGGCAGGCAGCGGCTTTCCCTCGATCGAAACGTCATCCGCAAATGTGATCGTTGTATTCTCATTCGCGCCTGCTCGCCACACTTTGCCATAAGGGATGACTTTGCCCCACAGCTCACGTCCGCCCACAAGCGGCTCGTGGTAGACGATCGTAATGTCCGTGAGCCCGACCCGCTGCGTTACCACAGCGCGCTGGCTCAGCGTCGGCAAATTCAATTCCGTCGCCTGAGCGCCATTCTTGAATTGCGCCGTCGCCCGCCCGCCGAGGCACGCTAAGCCTAAAATCAGGACTGCAAAGAATCTCCTGCCGATTCGCATGAACACACCCCTCCGTCGTTCCGTATCGAACGAAATGGGCGAAGACATGGATTCGCTCCGCCCTCACACCCATTTCGAATAGACGCCTTGCTGCCCTGTGCGTAAGCAAGCTTTCGATCGCTGGCACTCTTCTATGGAAGGGAAAACGCCTGGTCGACGCGCGATGGTGAACGCTGAGGTAAGTCGATTGCCGCGGAGATGATTTTTTTGTGGCTTTTGGCGTGCCGGTGTTTTGCTTCGCCGTCACTTTGAACATCACGTTGGCAGGGATAGTCTCTGTTTCCAGTTTCGTCGTCTACTTGACCGCCGTCCTTCTCATTAAGAGACGCGCCGCTACGTCATACACGACTTCAGGAGTCTTCAGCGTAGCGGCGGCCTCGAAAAGCGCCAAGCAATCGACGAGAGAAAATTAACGCGCAACGCCTGTTGCGGCGGAATCTACGGCTTTGTCGGTTCGGTAGGTGGCATCGGGGCTGGTGGCGTTGGCTTGTAGACTGTCGTGGGCCTCGCCGGTTGATACGTCACTTTGACTTCCTTCTTCTTTGGCTTCTTTTTCTCTCTGCTTCGCACGTCTCGGTTGCCCATCGCTTTGTCCTTTCCATCTTTGTGAATGACAGCGTGGAGTAGTTTACCTGACTCGGCGAGCCCGCGCCTCTGGCAACACTTTCGCGGCGGCTGTCTTCAATCTGCAAGTCTTCCCGGCAATTTGGTCGGCACGAACAGCACCACATGCGCAAGCCATGGGCACTGATGGCGCCCCCGATCGTTCCCTATTGGACCGTCAGCGTCGCCGGTGTCGACTGCGACAGCGTGCCCGACGTGGCCGTTATCGTCAGTTGAGACGTACCCACTGGCGTGCCGTTCATCGCGCTAGCGCACCCAGCCAAAACTGCCCCGCTGATAAGCAGTAGCACCAGCGGAACGATGGCCGCGTAGCGCCTCAGCTTGGGAGTCTTGCGGATCAAAAGCGCCGCGTACAAACCTGCGAGCAGCGCCGCGATCCACGAAACGAGAAGCATTCGCAGCATCGGCGTCAGCGGTTGATCCATCGGCGAAACCGGCGGCGCGGTGCTCCGCTTTGTCGTCGTGATCATCAAGTTGACGGTTGATTTCGCGTTTCCGGGTGTCGCGTTGATCGGCACGAAACTCGCATGCGCCGGCAATCCCGTTACGCTGAACGTAACCTGATTGGCGAATCCGTTCGTCGTGGGTGTGATTGTTATCGGTACCGTAGCGGTCATCCCTGCCGTCACTGTGACAGCAGTTCCGGGACCGGCAAGCGAGAAGCCGTCCACCGTGAAGGCAATCGACGTCGGCGTCGGCCCCCCGCCCGGTGCGGGATTGGTGACGGTCACGTTGACCGGCCCTGCCGTGGAAACATCCGTTGCTGGAATCACCGCCGTTACCTGCGTCGGACTGACTAGGGTCGTCGGTTCAGCCTTTGTGCCGAAATTTACCACGGACGTCGACACAAAATTCGTGCCGTTCACTGTCAATGTAAACGCCGTTCCGCCTGGGGCATGAGTTTGGCCAAGAGTCGTGAGCGTCGGCACCGGATTATTTACGGTGAAGGTCAACGCCACCGAAGGTCCTGTGGAAAGTGGATTGGTCACTGTAACATTGTACGTGTCAGCGGTCGTGATTTCAGCTGCAGTGATTGCCGCCGTGATTTTTGTGCTGCTCACGAAGGTCGCCACTGGGCTGAACGATTTTGCCGGGTTGGCCTCGTTGAATGTAACCGTCGCGCCATTCACGAACCCATTGCCGTTGATCGTTAACGTAAAGGCCCCGGAGCCCGCGAGCGTGCTCGTCGGCGACAGGGAAGCAAGCGTCGGCTGTGCGTTGTCAATCGTGAATTGAGCCGCTGGCGTCGATGTTCCTCCACCGGGGCCAGGGTTTGTCACTGTTACGTTGACAAGCCCGGAGTTCAAAATGTCGATCGCCGCGATGGCCGCAGTAAGTTGCGTCGCGGATTTAAACGTCGTCGGCTTGAGCCCGCCATTGAAACTCACTTGCGAGGCTGCCACGAAATTCGTGCCGTTCACGGTAAGTGTGAACGCCGCTCCTCCAGCAACCGCGCTTGTCGGCGAAAGTGTGGTGGTTGTCGGCACGGGGTTGTTGATCGCAAACGGCAGACTACCGGTGCTGCCGCCTCCCGGCGCGGGCGTTGTCACAGACACATTCACGGTGCCCGCCGTGGCGATGTCGGCCGCAGTGATGGCTGCCGTCAGCTGCGTTGCGTTCACAAATGTGCTCGTCTTCCCTGTGCCGTTGAAATTCACCACCGAGGTTGGCGCGAAGTTCGTGCCATTCACTGTCAATGTGAACGCCGCTCCTCCCACCGTAGCGCTCGTGGGCGATAGGGTCGTAATGGTTGGCGCAGGATTGTTGATCGTAAAGACCGCTGCCGTCGACGTTCCCCCACCCGGAGCAGGATTCGTCACGGTGACATTTACGGCTCCCGCCGTCGTGATATCCGCCGCCGTGATCGCTGCGGTGAGTTGCGATGCACTGACAAACGTTGTCGCGGCAGCCTTGCCGTTGAAGTTGACAACTGACGTGCTGACATAACTCCCGCCGTTCACAGTGAGAGTAAACGCAGCCCCTCCGGCGGTCGCGGTCGTCGGCGAAATGGTAGTGATCGTAGGTGTGGGGTTGTTGATCGTAAACGTTGCCGCTCCGGACGTTCCGCCGCCCGGTGCGGGATTGGTTACAGTCACATTCACAGTTCCGCCCGTGGCAATCTGTGCGGCCGTAATCGCTGCCGTCAACTGTGTCGAGCTAACAAACGCTGTTGTCGCCGCGCCGCCGTTGAAATTCACCGTCGCGCCAGCCACAAACGCTGTTCCGTTAACAGTTAACGTGAACGCCGCGCCTCCCGCCGTCGCACTTGATGGCGATAGCGTTGTGATCGTTGGAGGTGGATTCGTCACGTTGAAATTCACCGCCGCCGACGTTCCGCCGCCTGGCGTTGGATTGGTAACCGTCACCGGGAACGCACCCACTGCGGCAATGTCCGCCGCGGTGATGGCCGCCGTCACTTGCGTCGCGCTCACAAACGTAGTGGTCCTTGCCGAACCGCTGTACTGAACGGTCGACCCATTTACGAATCCAGTTCCGTTAACCGTCAGCGTGAAGCCCGCTCCTCCGACAATGCCCCCTGCTGGCGACAGCGTTGTGATGGCCGGAACCGGATTATTCACCGTAAAGTTTATGAACGCCGTGGTGCCGCCACCGGGCGCCGGATTCGTTACTGTTACCGGGAACGATCCAGCCGTAGCAATATCCGTCGCGGTGATAGCCGCTGTCAGTTGTGTTCCGCTGACAACCGTCGTTGTTTTTGCAGCACCATTGAAGTTGACAACCGAGCTGGCCACAAAATTTGTGCCAGTCAATGTCAGCGTGAATGCGGCTCCTCCCGCGGTCGCGCTCGTCGGCGAGATCGAAGCGAGCGTCGGAACAGGATTAGGCGCACTGGAGATATTGAACACAAAGTTTGCGGTCGTGCCTCCGCCTGGCGCGGCGTTGGTTACCGTCACGTTGGCGGTTCCTGAAGTCGCTATGTCCGTCGCCAAAATCGCTGCCGTCAACTGTGTTGCGCTGACGAAGGTCGTAGTCTTCGCGTTGCCGTTAAATTTCACCACCGACGTGGAAACGAAATTCGTCCCGTTCACAGTCAGCGTAAACGCCGCGCCTCCCGCAACAACGCCAGTGGGACTCAGCGACGTGATCGTTGGAACGGGATTGTTAATGGTGAAAGTCACACCCGCAGAAGTTCCTCCGCCCGGCGCCGGATTGGTCACCGTGACCGATGGAGTTCCCGCCGCGGCAATATCCGCCATCGTAATAGCGGCTGTCAGTTGCGTCGAATTTATAAACGTAGTCGTTCGAGCAGTCCCGTTAAAGTTAACGACCGAGGCCGCGTCAAAATTCGTTCCATTCACCGTCAGCGTGAACGCCGCTCCGCCGGCGGTTGCACTCGTCGGAGAAAGCGTTGTGATCGTCGGTGCAGGGTTATTCACCGTAAAATTAACGGGCGCCGAACTACCTCCGCCTGGCGCCGCGTTCACTACCGTCACTGGGAAGGTCCCCGCCGTCGCGATTCCCGCGGCGGTGATCGCCGCCGTGACTTGCGTCGCGCTCACAAAGGTGGTCGTCGCCGCGGTACCGTTAAATTTCACGGTGGACCCGTTTACGAACCCGGTGCCATTTACAGTCAATGTAAACGCTGCTCCTCCTGCATTCGCGCTGGTCGGTGAGAGCGTCGTAATCGTCGGCGCTGGATTATTGACGGTGAAATTGACCGCCGTTGAAGTTCCGCCGCCTGGCGCTGGGTTCGTTACCGTCACTGGAAACGTCCCCGCTGTTGCGATTTCCGCCGCGGTGATCGCCGCTGTGACCTCCGTTGCACTCACAAACGTCGTCGTCACCGCGGTCCCGTTGAATTTCACGCTAGCCCCGGTCACAAATCCCGTCCCGGTCACCGTCAACGTGAATGCCGCTCCTCCTGCAGTCGCACTGGTCGGTGATAGCGTCGTGATCGTCGGCGCCGGGTTGTCAATCGTGAACGTCAAATTCCCCGAAGTCCCACCGCCGGGTGCCGGATTGTTCACCGCCACGTTTGCGGTTCCTGCCGTCGTGATCGCCGATGACAAAATGGTCGCCGTCAGTTGCGTTGCGCTCACGAAGTTCGTCACTTGTGCCGTCCCGTTGAACAGCACGCTGGAATTGTGAACGAAATTCGTTCCATTCACTGTCAGCGTAAACTGCGGCCCGCCCGCAGTCGTACTCGTCGGGGAAAGCGAAGTCGCCGTCGGTACGGGATTGTTGATCTGGAAATTTACAGTGGCCGACGATCCGGTAGTAGGTGCCGGATTTGCGACGCTCACCAATGCCGTCCCCGGCGACACAAGGTCCGCGGCCAAAATCGCGGCCGTGATCTGCGTCGAGCTTACGAAGGTTGTCACGCGATTGCTCCCGTTGAAATCCACAACCGCGCCATTGATAAAGTTCGTCCCGTTCACCGTCAAAGTAAACGCCGCCCCTCCCACCGTCGCACTGGACGGCGAGAGCGATGTAATCGTCGGAACCGGATTGAATATCTGGAACACTTGTGCCGCGCTCGTTCCTCCGCCCGGCGCAGGATTGGTCACCGTTACGTTGATATTCCCCGCCGCAGCGAGCTGGGCTCCCGGAATGTTGATCGTAAGTGTGTCACCACCGTTCGAAACCGTCCCTCCGGTATCGCCGAAGGTTCCAAAGTTCACGATCGATCCGCTAATGAAGTTCGTCCCTGTAAGCGTCAGGGTCACCGGCTGTCCCAGAATCCCGTTCGCTGGCGAGATCGACGTCAACGTCGGCACCGGGTTCGGAGCGCTCGAAATCGTAAACGCAAAATTGGCCGTCGTCCCACCGCCCGGCGCCGCATTCGTCACCGTGACGTTCGCTGTTCCCACGGTCGCGATGTCAGTGGCCAAAATCGCGGCCGTCAACTGCGTCGCGCTTACAAACGTCGTCGTCCGTGAGTTTCCGTTGAATTTCACCTGTGACCCGTTCACATAACCCGTTCCGTTCACTGTCAAAGTGAACGCCGCGCCCCCAGCTGTCGCTCCGTTCGGGCTTAGAGAAGTAATCGTCGGTACGGGATTATTCACGGTAAATGTGGCTCCGGCGGATGTTCCTCCTCCCGGCGCCGCATTCGTTACCGTCACCGATGCAGTGCCCGCCGTGGCGATGTCCCCCGCGGTGATTGCCGCGGTCAGCTGAGTAGAACTTACGAAAGTTGTCGTCCGGGCCGACCCGTTGAAATTCACCGTCGAGCCCGATACGAAGTTCGTTCCATTGACGGTGAGCGTGAACGCAGCTCCGCCCGCCGTTGCGCTCGACGGCGAAAGCGTCGTAATTGTCGGTACCGGGTTGTTTATCGTAAACGTCTGCGCGCTCGAAGTCCCTCCGCCCGGCGCTGGATTGAACACCGACACATTCACCGTCCCGGCCGTTGCGATATCCGTCGCGGGTACCGTCACTTGTAGTTGTGTCCCAGTTTGTGAAGTCGGCGTCAATTGCGGATTCGCTCCGAAATTAACAAGCGAGCCCGCGATAAAGTTCGTGCCTGTCAGCGTCAGCGTAAATGCCGCCCCGCCTGCCGTCGCGCTTGTCGGACTGATCGATGCCAGCGTCGGTGCCGGATTCGCCGCCCCGGTTGTGAATTTCAGATGGAAATTCGTCGTTCCGCCGTCTCCGAGGAACGAGGACACCATGAAGAAGTAAGTTGTTCCAGACGCCGCCGCAAACGAGACTTGCGATTGCGCAATCCCCGTACCAGCATCGTTGTTGCACGCCACTTGCGTGCCGGCCGGGCTCCCGCTCGTCACGTTCAGAATCGTGTCATACGGACTCGTTAGCGTGTCCGCCGTGACCGTCCCGCTGCTCGTCGGCGTGAACGAATACCACACGCTATTCGCCTGCCCACTGCTCGCCGCTCCCGTCGCGCACCCCGCCGGCAGTGCCGGGTCGGCGTGCCCGTTCGTATTCGCTGTTGCCTGAATCGAGTTCACCGTATTGCTGTACGGCAGCGACGCAGGAGAGATGACTGTCGGTCCGGTTGCGCCAGAGGTGATGTTGTCGTCGTTTAGCGGCGCGCTTTGCTGGAAGTCCAGGCTGAACGTAAGCGTTCCCCCGGCTCCGGTCGCGCTCGCATCACTCACCATCATGTAGTACTTTGTTCCGGCCGTCACAGGTACTCCAACCAGTGTTGCCGGCGTCGTTCCTGCAACGTTTCCGCTGAAACATGCGCCTGGCACTGCCACCAGGCTTCCGGGTGTACCTGTCCAACCGGAGACAATCGTAGTGTAGCTGCTGAAGCGCGTGTCGAAGATAACTCTGCCACTCACTGGCGGCGTAGCTGTGAACCAAACACTTCGCGCTTTGCTGCCCGACGCGCAAGGAGGAGTGGGATCATTCACACCTCCCGTGTTCACTGTCGCTTGCGTCGTGTCTTCCGTGATCCGGAAAGGTAATGTCGCCGCCGCATTCGTCGCAAAATTGATGTTGTCATTCGTCCCCGGCGGCGCCTGCGCCACGATCAACGTCTTCGGCTCAGAAGTTGTCCCCCCGGGAACCGGCGTAGTCACCGATATCGCCAGCGACCCAGCCGTAGCAATGTCCGAAGCTGGTATCGACGCCAAAAGTTGCGTGGCGCTGACAAACGTCGTCAACCGCGGATTCGTGCCGTTCGGACCCACATTCACAACCGCGCTAGGAGCAAATCCTCCCCCATTCACCGTCAACGTAAACGCTGGCCCTCCTGTTGCAACCACCGACGGCGAGATCGAAGTGATTTCGATGCCCGTGCCCGTCAAGTTTGGCGTGGTGGTGGTAACCGCGACGGAAGCGGTCACATTGAGCTGCGCAGATTCGTTGCCCGCTGGCAAAGATGGGGTGAACGTAAGCGTTACATCACATGACGCGAACGAAGCAAGCGGGAAAGGCAGAGTTGTTGGGCAGGCGGAGTTACCGTCGCCATTGGAGACGAATGGCACGATGTGGAAGTCGGCCTGATTGGTTCCCGTGACGGAAAAGGCGGATGTGACACTAACTGAAGAAGTGCTGAGGTTGCTGAGCGTTGCGTTCATCGTTGGACTCGTAGTCCCCACAGCCACGCCGCCAAAGGCTACATTGGAAAGAGTTACGAGATTATTCGCGCCATTGACCAATCCAATGATGGGTATATGCTGCGGCGAATCCGCGGCATTGTCCGTTACGTTTAACGTCGCGAAGCTATCCACATTACCCGTCGCCGGATTCGCGAAGAAAGTCATCCCGAAATTGCAGGTTCCCCCGCCCGCCGTGAGCGTGAACGCTCCGGTCCCGGATTGGCCACTCGTCGGAAAATTGCAACTGGTTCCGCTTGTCGGAGCCGCGAAACTAAAGTTGGTTGCATTAGTGCCAGTTATGCTCTGGGCAGAAATCGAAATTGCTGTACCACCCACATTGGTAATGCTGATGTTTTTGACCGCGGTCGTTGATCCAACATTGATCGGTCCCAGCTGGATGATTGGACTTGGATTGAAAACCAACGGATTTGCGGTGACAGTGATATTGGCGCTGCCGGCAAATCCTCCTCCAGGGAGCGGATTGTAAATAGCCACAGGAATCGATCCCGCCACAGTGTTTTCTACCGCCGGAACGGTAACGGTAAAAATTGTGCCGCCGGCCGACGCAGTCCCGCCAAGGACCTGCAAATTGTTGAAGGTCACGACCGTACCCGGGACAAAGTTCGTGCCCATGAATTGCAACGTGACCGGATCGTTTGTAAGCGTGGGAGTACTGACGCTGACGCTTGTCGCCGTCGGGACCGGGTTCATCACCGTGAAGGGCAGCGAGCCAGTGTCGGCCCCAGCAGGGTCAGTTACCGTCGCGTTGTAGACAATTCCCGTCGTGAATAGATTCGAGTTCACGGTAGCCGTGAGTTGCGTCGTATTCACGAACGTCGTCGGAATCGCGACTCCATCGAACAGAAGTTGCGTGTTGGAACTGAAGTTCACGCCAGTTACGGTTACTTGCGTCGTCGCTGCGCCAACCATCACTGCCGCGGGCGTAAGCGAACTGAGGCTGGCAACGGCCGGTGGCTGCACGTCGGTTAACTGGATGTGCCACGCGCTGCGCCCATGCGTAAACGCACGCAGAATGCGCGAGCTGCGGCGCATCGCCAGGCCCAGCACCGGCGAATTCGGCAATCCATCTCCAATGACCGTCCAGTTCTGGCATGGCGTAGCGGCTGTGGGGTTTTCGCAGGAGAACACGCCCACGTCCGTGGCGATATACAACGCATCAAAAGTCGGGCTGCCCTGGTGATACACAAGGATGTCGTTCACGGGCGCGTCCGGCAAATCACCGCTGATATCCGACCACGATGTCCCGCCGTTCGTCGTGGCGAAAACGTGCCCCTTGCCGTCGCAGCCGCCGCAGCTGCCAAATCCCGAGAAAGTCACGAAGGCGATGTTTCCTGTGGAATCGCTGCGCTCTGTCCGGACTGCGGTGACAAAACGGTTAGGCAGAAGCCCGTTATCAAATTCCGTCCAAGTCGATGCGGCCCCCGCCGTGGCGTCCAGCGTCTTCCAGACTTTTCCATTGCTCGTTCCCGCGAATACGATGCCCGAACTCTGATGAGACACGTCCATCGACGTGATATCGCCCGCGCCTCCGCATGCCGCCCCCAACGTGTTGGTCCCGCTCGCCAGGTCGCCCGTTATCGCCGTCCACGTCGTCGTGTCAGTCGTAGGTTGCCCATTCGTGGTCTGCCACAACCGGCAGGTGGCGAAATACACCGTGGCTGAATTGTTGCCATCAATGGCCAAAGGAGGAGTAAATTCCATCTTTTCAGTTGTGATCCCGTTGTCCACTGGCGCAAAGCTTGGGTTCGGTCCGGCTAGCACCGCTCCGTTGAATACCGATCTCGCAACCAGTCCGGGACCGCTTCCCGGCGCGCACGTCGTGTACACCGAAGTCGGATACAATGTGTCGATTGCCGTGGACGCACCATCTCCGCAAGCTTGTACCGCTGTCCAATCCAAAGTCCCGCTGAACACCTGCGTGTCGTTGTCTTGTGTCCCGCCAAACGCCGAATTGTCGTCGCCGAGTCCCACCGAAGGATTCGGATAGAACTGCGTAATCGCCAGTTGTGTGTTCAGGTTTACCCAGGTAGGAGATACTCCCGCAGGCAGCGGATTGTCCGTACGCCACATTCCCCCGTCGTCGCCTACATAAAGCCTTAAAGTATCGGCGCTCGGTGTGAACACGATCGCGTGCGTATCCACGTGTGGATGCGTGCCTCCATTTGGCCCCGCAAAATCATCAGCCGCCGTCCCGGTCCATGTCGTACCGCCATCTTTGCTCTCGAACAGCGATGTAAAGTTATCCGTGAACGCTCCGCCGCCAACCACGACATTGTTAGGTGATCTCGGATCTACACCAACAGCGATATCGTAAAAGCACTGCGAATTGCAGAACGCTGGGGTGTTTGTGAGCTGACTCCATGCGGTCCCGCCGTTCGTCGTTTTGAAAAAGCCGAGCAAGTTACTGGAAGTCGTAGAGGAATCCGCAATCGCTGCGTAAATCGTCGCGCCAGTGAGGGCGCTTGAGGTGCTTGCCGCGTAACCCAAAGTGATTCGTCCGACGTTGGTCGTCGGAAGGCCGCCTGCTTGCTTCGTCCAATGCGCCCCGGAATCCGTCGATTTCCAAATGCCGTTGTTGGTCGCACTTGGCGAAAAAATGTCTCCCAGTGCCGCGTAGGCTATCGCGCCGGTACTCGATGCCACGCTCGTCGGTTCAAACACGACTCCCGTGCCAGCGGATCCTTGCGCTCCCGCGGTTGGTCGGCCCCACGTCGTGCCTCCATCAAGCGATTGATAGACTCCGCCCCTCGGGTCATTCCCATCAAAAAAGTCCACCGCCGCAAGCACAACATTCGGATTTCCCGGCTGCACGGCAATCGCCCCGACCTGCGCACCTCCCACTCCAGGTGCCTGTGCAACCGCAAAGAGGGACGCACCCAATTGCGTCCATGTGTTCCCGCCGTCTATCGACTTTAGAATTCCCGCGCCGTAATACCCGTCATGATTAAAATCGTCTTCGCCCGTCCCCACATAAATCGTCAGGTGATTGTTCGGGTCAATCGCAATCGAGCCTACCGCCAGCGAAGGCTGCGAATCGGTCAGCGATTTCCACGTCGTACCTCCATCCGTCGTTTTCCACACCCCTCCCGCCGCTCCGCCGATATAAACGGTATTCCCCGTCGCATCGCTTGGATCAACCGCGACCACTGTCACTCGTCCCGAAGTAGTCGGAAACCCGGAATTGCCGGCACCAGTAAAATTGCCAAAGGGCCGGTTCGTCGGCTGCGGCCCCGTCAAATGCCACAATCCATCTCCAGGAAAAGTGATGACGCTTGCCGGATGAAGTCCCGAACTTGCCTTCTGCCGCATCTTCATCGCGTCCCGTTGCTGGAGCGCCTTTTGCAATGCGCCCGCAGGGATGTATTTGGACGGATAGGCGCGCTGATCGTGAAACCACTGCGCTCGCGCTCGAACATTGTCCTCTTCGTGTTCGTCTTCCTCTTTTGCTTCGGCCTTCGCAGCCGGCGTTATCGCGATAACTTGCCCTTGTGGTGTAGGTCCCGGAGTTTTCCCTGCCGCTTTGCCAGCCTTCTTTGGCGCAGCCGCAGTCCCGCCGCTCGTTGTTTTGGGCGCAAGCTTGGGCGCCGGTGCGCTCGCCTCCGTATTCTTGGTTTCGTTCTTTGCTGCCCCAGCCTCCGTTGTCGGCGTATTGCCAAAAGCCGCCGCCGTGGTCTCTTCTTTTTTCGCGGCCTTCCCACCCGCATTCGCCGCTAGCGAAATAGAACCAATCGTGATCGCGAAAAGCAACGCGCCCATCGCCCATCTCTGCCAACGATCGAGTCCGCTCGCAACTACTCCGAGCCGTCCCGCTGATCCGCGCCATTTCTCGGTCACGGTTTTCATCCAGGATGAGGAATTGGCTTTCCGGAAAGAATTGCGCATGGCTCTTAGGCCTCCCAAGGGGCGCTTCTTTTTCACTTCTCAAGGGCCGTCAACGACAGCTCTGCTTACACCTGTAGTGATGAATAAAGCGAAATTGAATCAGAAATCGGCTCATTTCCTTGAACCGGGGTATCAAACTTATCCAAAGGGAACCAAAGGAAGTCCTGGGTGCTCGAACACGATGAACTACTAGCGAAGGCAGTAGAGCAGTGCCGGGAAACCCGACGTAAAGCCCGGGCCGGTTCACACTTTTAGAGAGGGATACCGCTCGCTCTGGGAGCACGAGCATCTTCCTTCGTTCTGCGTAGCAACTGCCACTACCGAGAGGGCATTGCCGCGCATCCTCTCCCGCGAACCGTTTCCTGTCAAGCAAATTTCCGGTGACACGCGTCGCGCGAATCTGCCGCGCCTGCTCAGCTCGAAGGAAGGGAACTGCATCGTAACTCAGAAAATATATTGAACTTTAGCTAATTGTTCACGACAACCGGTTTGGCGTAAACCGCGCCGTCATCTCCATCACCCGCCGGTAATAATCTCGTTGCTTCAACCGCGCCCCCGCCGCTTCATCGATCACAAACGTCACGTCCGGATGCAACTGCAAGCACGAAGCCGTCACTGAAGCCGTTATCGGCCCCTCAATCGCCTCCGCGACGGTCTCCGCTTTTGCTTCACCCGTCGCCAGCAGCAAAATTTTCTTCGCCTCTAGAATCGTCCCAATCCCCATCGTGATCGCGCACTCCGGCATCTCTTCTCCCACCCCAAAAAACTTCCGGTTATCCTCAATCGTTTCGTTCGTTAAAACTTTCAACCGCGTCCTCGACCCAAAACTCGAAGTTGGCTCGTTAAATCCAATGTGCCCATTCCTCCCAATCCCCAAAATCTGCAATTCGATCCCACCCGCCTCGCCGATCGCTCGTTCATACGTAGCGCAGTACTCCTCGTAATCCCCGCTGATCGTCCCATCTGGAATATGAATATTCCGTGCCGCAACATTCACAAGCGAAAAAAAATTCTCCCGCATAAAACAATGGAAACTTTGCGGATGCTCCGCCCCCAACCCCAAATACTCATCCAGGTTAAACGTCACGACCCTCGAAAAATCCAGCCCTTCCACTTGATGCAGCCGCACCAGCTCCTTGTACATCCCAACGGTTGTGCTACCCGTCGCCAGCCCCAGCGTTGCGTTCGGTTTACTCCGTACCGCCCCCGCAACGATCCGCGCCGCTTCCCGGCTCAACTCTTCATAATTCTCATTCAACAGTACAAGCATGTCCCCGCCATCATCTCCAATTTCCGTACTCTCTCGCCTCTAAGATCTCAAGCCCCCAACATTGCCCGCCCCAGCTCTTCCGTGTACTATCCCCATCGGCCGCACAGCCGCAAAACACTATGCCACTCGGTGCTATATATACCAAGCTGCCCAACGCCTCAAATGGTTTCGGAAAATCTTCAAATATAGGCCAAATTAAGTGTAAGCTGCGCCGTGTCAATTTTGCTTGCATTCTGAGAGCTATATAGCAGTATACTAAGCCGCTTCACGCATCACCAGCACTCGCACCTCGCGGAGCAAAACGAATTATGGCCCTCACCGCCATCGATTGGATTGTCATCGCCGCCTACCTGCTCCTCAATCTCCTCATCTCTCTCTACTATCGCCGCCGCTCCTCCGGCAGCACTGAAGAATTTTTCGTCTCTGGCCGCAACGTTTCCTGGTGGCTCGCCGGCACTTCCATGGTCGCCACCACTTTCGCCGCCGACACGCCGCTCCTCGTTACCGGCCTCGTCGCTCGCAACGGCATTTCCGGCAACTGGCTCTGGTGGTCGCAATGTCTCTGCGGCATGATGACCGTCTTTTTCTTCGCGCGCTACTGGCGCCGCTCTGAAATCCTCACCGACGTTGAATTCGTCGAGCTCCGCTACCAGGGCAAACCCGCCGCCTTCCTTCGCGGCTTCCGCGCCATCTATCTCGGCGCCCTTATGAACTGCCTCATCCTCGGCTGGGTCATCAAAGCCATGATCAGCATCACCACTGTCCTCCTCGGCGACGCCATCGCGCAAGGCCGCATCGTCTCGATCGGCATCGGTGGCCACAATCTCACCACCTATACTCTCGGCACTCCCGAACACACCGCTCTCCTCATCTGCGTCCTGCTCCTCGTCCCCTTCACCGGCATCTACACCTTTATCGGCGGCCTCTGGGGCGTCCTCGTCACCGACCTCTTCCAATTCGCCCTGAAAATGACCATGATCATCGTCCTCGCATGGATCGCCGTCGCCAAAATCGGCGGCATGGCGCTCCTGAAAATCCAACTCTCTCACGTTGACGCCGTCGCCCGCCAATCCGGCGAAACAACCGGCTCGATTCTCTCCTTCTTCCCATCGTTCCATCTCGGCTGGACAACGGATGCTCTCTGGACGCTCCCAGTGATCACTTTTGCTCTCTACCTCGCCGTCCAATGGTGGGCCAGTTGGTATCCCGGCGCCGAACCCGGCGGCGGCGGCTACGTAGCCCAGCGCATGTTCAGCGCCAAGGACGAAAAAAATTCCCTCGGCGCAACTCTCTGGTTCAACATCGCCCACTACGCCATGCGCTCCTGGCCCTGGATCGTCACCGGCCTTGTCGCCGTCGCCGTCTACTCCCCTCACGGTGGCCTTAACCCCAGCGCCGAATTCGCCGCCGAACCAGAAAAAGGTTACGTCATGGTCCTCCGCGATTTTCTCCCGCCCGCTCTCCGCGGCCTCATGATCGCCGCCTTCCTCGCCGCTTTCATGTCCACTGTCGGCACCCAGCTCAACTGGGGCACGTCCTATCTCATCAACGATTTCTACCGCCGCTTCCTCGTCCGCAAAGCTAGCGACAAACATTACGTCTTCGTCAGCAAAGTCATCATCGTTCTGCTCGTCATCCTCAGCGGTTACGCCGCCGCCAACATCACCAGCATTCAATCCGCATGGCAACTCCTCCTCGGCATGGGCGCCGGGACCGGCTCCGTCCTTCTTCTCCGCTGGTATTGGTGGCGCATCAACGCCTGGAGCGAAATCTCCTCCATGATCGCCGCCTTCGTCGTCTCGATGTCCCTCACGCGCGTCACGTTCGCCGGCAACAGCTCCGTCGTCTTCGCCAAAACCGCTCTCATCACCACCGCCGCTACCACAGTCGTCTGGCTCGTCACCACGCTAATCACCAAGCCCGAGCCCGAAGCCAAACTCCTTCAGTTCTACCGCCGCGTCCGCCCCACCATCCACGGCTGGAAGCACATCGCCGCACTTGCTCCCGACGTCACTCCCGTCCGCGACCTTGCCGCCAGCACCTACGACTGGATCGCCGGCTGCCTCCTCGTCTACTGCGCCATGTTCTCCATCGGCGAATTAGTCCTCCACGAATGGCTCCCCGGCATCCTCCTCTTGATCATCGCCGCCCTCTCCGCCTGGTTCATCTTCTGGAGCCTCTCCCGCCGCGGCTGGCAAACTCTCTCCGGCACTTAGATCATTTTTGCGCTGTCGTAGGGTCGGCCTTCCGAGGCCGACCATTCACCTCGTTAAGCGCGACATTCTCCAAAATTTTCATCCCGAGCCCCAAAATTGTCATTCCGAGCGAAGCGAGGAATCTGCTTTTTTCTTCTCTGTGCCCCCTGTGCTCTCTGCGCCCTCTGTGTAAAATCCTTTTCTTTCTTTTTCCCGCACCCTCGCCGTAATCCCCGAATGCTCGAAGAATTGGCAGGCATTTGACGAAAAAAACACAACGCAGGCGGGCGAGAACAGCCCGCAGCAACCCGGAAAATCCGCTTCTTTATGTTTTCTTTATTTTAATTTCATAAGTCTTGCGCCGCGCGAAAAAACTTTCAATTACCTGCATTCATCTAACAACCAAAACCAAATCTCACACGTCAAATAGAATGTAAACGTTATGAGGATGATTGTTTAAACGCATGCTAGGCCCTTCTTCGATGCAACTTCCGTAAAAGAGCTGCTCATCCGCGCAACAACATTCCCAACGGAACAAAAGGAGAAAGAAATGAAGAAATATTTTGTAGGATTCCTCGCTGCCGTTTTCGGCATGGCTGCCTTTGCCATGGCCGCTAAAGCCACAAGCAGCGATCAACTTGTAGTAAAAGTCCCCTATGAATTTGTCGTCGGCGGGAAAACTTTGCCTGCCGGAACCTATCGCATCAACCGTGTATCTGATTCCAGTGTTGGCGAACTGGCTCTCGTCAATGTGGATAACCACGCGGGCGTGCTGCTCAACGCCACCGAGTGGGAAGATGCTCGCGCCGATCAACCCGAGTTGCAATTCCAGAAAATCGCCGGGCAATACTTCCTCAGCTCCATTCAGACCGCTGAACATGTGTTTGCCGTTCCCGTTTCAAAGGCCGAGGTCATGGAAGCCATGAAGTCCCATCAGGGGTCAAACTCGTCCGCCGCCGGAAACGACTAAGTCCGTCGCCCTCAGTTCCAGTCCTGCGTCTGGGCGTCTCGCGCTTCCCGCTTTTATCTCTGCGAAGCGCGGGCCGCCCCATCGCATCGTCCTTGTCGGACTCAGTGTTTTATTTGGTGATGGTAATCGTTAGGGTGGCAGCGTGGTTGATGGCAACGCCCGCGGACGCGGACACGGAGACCATGCTCGTTCCCACTGGTGTCCCAGGATTTTTCACGGTATTGCTTCCTGAGCTGCATGAGGCCAGCCCTATTGCACCCACGAGGAGGAGCAAACTCAACAACTTCGCTCCGCCCAAGGCTCTTTTGCGGCGCGCCGTAAAACCAAACACCATCGCCAGAATAGGCAGCGAGATCGCGTAGATCGGGCGTTGAAAAAATGGCCGTGGTATCAACGCAGCCGAACCCGGGGCCGTCGTGGTAACAGTGAGTTTCGTGGTCACAGGCTGGCCGCTTGGCGTAACGGAACTTGGACTAAACGTACAGGCCGCCTCGGAAGGCAACCCGCTACACGCAAAACTTACCGACGAATTGAATCCGTTTTCGGGCGTCACCGTAAACGTCGCTGTCCCGCTCTGCCCCGAAACAATCGTCAGAGTAGTCGGATTCACCGACACCTGGAAATCGCCTAAGTTGATGGTGTAGGTCGCGGTGGCCTCAACACTGTTGGAAAAACCGGTGGCGGCCGCGATCGCCTTTATCGTTTCCGTCGAACCAACCGAAATTGTGCCCGTGTACTTCGTAGAGCCTGTGGTGGGTGTTGATCCGTCAAGCGTGTAATAGATCGTGGCCCCAGCGGTCGCATCGGAGATCGTCACCGTTTGCGCCGATGTGTACGTTCCTGGCGCGGGCGAAAACGTTGGTGTCGCCGCAGGAGGCGCCGTTGAGTTGATTGTGTAAGTTGCGGTGACCACCGCGCTGTTGGCAAAGCCGCTGGCTCCCGCGATCGCTTCAATCGTTTCCGTGGAGCTGACCGCGATCGGCCCAGTGTACTGGATCGCTGTCGCGCTGGTGGCCGGTGACGTCCCATCGGTCGTGTAGAAGATCGCGGAATTCGGCGTGGTATCCGAGATGATCACCGACTGCGCCGATGAAAACGTACCTGGCGCCGGACTGAAAGTAGGGTTGGCCACTGCCGATGCTGTGGCTATAAAGCCTTGGAAAATTCCACTTGCATCGGCGTAAGTTCCAGCCAGTTCACCCGTCCCGTTGATGCTAAGAGGGACGGTACCGGCAAACAGCCCTGTCGTGTTTGCCCCCGGCACATCAATCGGAGCGTTTATCGTGGTCGTGCCGCCTACAATCGTGAAGCCGTGTTCCACTCCGTTTGCGTCGCTATAGGCTCCGGTGACGTCTCCGAACGCGTCCATGTTCGTCAGCAGCGTTCCTCGAAACACACCACCTGTCGTAGATGCACCCGGGACATCGATGCTCGTGAAGACGCTGCTGGCGCTGAATAAAAAGCCGTGAAACGCACCACTCGTGTCGGTATAGATTCCTCCGACGCCTCCCAACCCGTCGAAGCTATGGACTATTGTCCCAGCGAAGGTAAGTCCCCTGCCTACGCCCTGCCCGCCGCTCGCGTTTGGAGCGTCAATGGGCCCGATGAATGCTCCCTTGGCGTTTCGCAGGAAGCCGTGAAACACCTGGTTTCCGTCCACATAAAACCCTGTGACTCCGCCCGGACCATTGATCTTGACGGGCATGGTTCCCTGTGTTGGCCCAGTGCCCGCCCCGGGGAAATCAAAAGTAGTGAATGTGCCATCAGCAGCACGTATGAAACCGTGACGAACGGCATTTGCGTCTACGTAAAATCCCGTGATTTGTAGCGCCGCGTTGATGTTGAGTGGGATCGTTCCGCGATGGCCTATGGTCGTCGGCGCTCCTGTAACATCGAATTCGGTGATCGTGCCGTTTGAAGCGCGCAGGAAGCCGTGGTACGCGTTGTTTGAATCGGCGTACATTCCCGTGATATTCCCAGCGATTTCTATTCTTATGGGGAAGGTGCCCTGATTCTTAGCTGTGCCGGCGTTGGGAGCATCGAAAGTGCTGATCGTTCCGGTAGACGCTGCGCGCACGAATCCGTGAGCCCCGTAGGAATTGTCGATGTAGACTCCCGCAACATCTCCGCCCGCGTTATTGGCGATGGCCAAAGTTCCTTGTAGTGCGAATTTACCTTCACCCGGAACGACGGCAATCGTCGTGAAGGTATAAGTAGGCGAACTGCCTCCGCCGGCCTGCGCCCGCCTGGGCGCCCCGAAGGCGCCGTGCACTTCCGTCAGCCAGAAGAATCCCAACGTCAGTCCGCTGAGGCCAAGAATAACAGCCGCGCCAATCCATCCCGGCTTCTTGCAGGCCCGCGCCACCGCCCCAAACACACGCCGAACACCTGTACCGCTGCCATACCATTGATTTTTCATTAGCTCACCCTCTATCGTGCCGCGAAATCCCGCACAAGTTGGGCGATGCTGGCAGCAGATGGCATTTTGGTCAATATGTCTAGGAGAGAATTGATATGAACTTGGTATGAAATCGGGCCGGTTTCAGCGGATTTCGACCGGGACGAATTCTGTCTTGCATCCAACAAGGCATCGGATTTTATGGAATGCCGCCTGCTCTTCCGCAGTAAAGGCATGCGCATCTTTGCTATTTTGATAGAAGCGCGCATGAGCGCTGCGAAAATCGTCGCCCGCGTAGGCGCTAATCAGATGAAGGTTCTTGTCGAACTCATACCAGACGGAGCAAGCCGGTGGGAGCATGCATTCCTCCACTGTAAGTCGAATGCTGCCATGCTCTACCGTGGGCTTCATAGCCCCATTGAACGTGAATAATACTTTGTTCAAATCGCTCCGTGGAAACAACAGCCGCAACCGCTCCTGCGCAACCCCCATGCCGTGGATTTGAAACGCTGGCCGCACCTCCGCCGAAGCCCCAAACACACGGTCAGGATCAAGCACTACCAATGTCGCTTGGAGATACCCGTTGTTGATTCCCGTGGTGACAATCTCCTCTCTTCCATCGCCATCCAGGTCCGCCAACACCATCGAACTCAAAGCCCCGGAATGCCAGTACTCCGAAAGCAGCTTGCCATTCGAATCGAGGATCGCGATCTGACAGGGCCACCACGGGTGATACTGACTTGAAACGACGATTCGCGGAGGCCTCTTGTCCGTTGCCTTCAGCACTCCAAGCGCAATAGTGTAGAACGTCGCTGGACTCCCCGCGAGCTCTGGCAGCTCTCTTCCGGGAGTCCACCGCCATTTCTCTTTGCCTCGGTCGGAGTAGCAGATCAGCGTGGACGAATGCGACAGTGAACCAGCGGGGGCATAAACGAAGAGAACGCTCGTATGTCCTTTCCCTTCCAGATCCGCGAACCAGATAGGCGCCGGGTGTCCCAGGGCGGAGTACCACTCCGGCCCGAATCCATCAGGAAAGACCTTTCTCCAAAGCTCTTTTCCATCCTTGTCAAAAATCGCAAGTGCCGAACCGTCTAGCCGCCCAAACTTAGGCTCGTCGTGCACTGCCAGAGCTCGGAAGGAGACGTAGGCTACAATGCCCAGAGCAGCGCCCAGCACAGCGATCCCGCCGATTGTCCTCAGCGCTCTACGAGGATTTGCTTGCACACGCGGTAGATGGTTCTCCGCTGCACGGTCCTCCGCCGCATAAACCTCCGCGCCGTCTCGTGATTTCGCGACGATCCAGCGCTTCTCATGTGCATCATTGCGGGCAGATGCCGCGCGATTCGGCAAGACGATCTTGATCGAGTCAGCCTTGCCTTCTTCCTCGTAATACGATTCCAGCGCATGCCGCAGCCGATTCATCTCAGTGGCCACGTCTGCCGACCGCTTTGTCCGGATCTCCGCCGGCCAGAGTTCTCTGATCACCACTTCAGGGCTCAGCGCGGCCTGCGAATCCATGTTTTTATGCAAAACTTCCAAGAGCTTCCGCAGTTGGCTCTTGTTCGCGAAGCTTTGACTACGCAGGATATTGTCAATCTGTTTGCTGACGGCGCTGGGATCCATGGCTCGACGAACTCCACGGCAAAAACACAGCAAATGGTGTGCTCGCCCTAGGCTGAATTTTGCTTGGCGCTAAACTTTGACGCAAAAAAGAAATACCGGCGGATTCCCCGCGAGGGAACCCTCCCACCGGAAGTTCCTTTCTTGCCCCTGAAATCTGCACCAATTGTATTCCCATCTCGCCGTTCCGTCTTCTGCTTTCGCCGCAACTCACCCGGATCTTCGCACCATCCCCGTTCCACACCTCGCGCCCAATCTCCGCCGGCATCCGCTCGAACCACTGCGGCTGCCGTTGGGGTCGATCCTTTTTTTCCTTTCTTTCTTTCTTTCAAAAAGCCAAGAAGCTGAATTGACGGCCGGCCAGCCTCGAAGAAGTCACGAAATATTGTCGAGCTTCCAGCCCTTCACTTTCCCCTCTTTGTCCACTTCCAGAAATAAAAAGCCCGTCTGCCTTTCCTTGTCCTTTGAAAGATATGTGTAGCAGTTGCCCACCAGCGAATCCGGCTCGCCCAGCACGTCCACAATCTTCGATACCGGAATTTTTTCGAACGGCTGTCGGTCGATCAACTGCGCCGTGAGATAAACCAGCGTCGCGTATTCCCGCTTCTCACGGGCGAGGCCGGCGCAGCGCGTGATGTGTCTTTGAAGATCCTATTCACTCTTTGCATGCACAACGACCCGGCAGTTCGTCCGGCCAACTTCCCCCAGCTTTGCCCGGCGCTGAAAGAGTACGTAGTCGATGGATATCCAGGCAAGGCACTT
>Ga0207145_1032_pt1 | contig 20982 bp, 22 predicted proteins | sample Alteio_BWMinHeat_35_FD_153578 | JGI IMG/M metagenome (GOLD analysis project Ga0207145, IMG submission 153578) | Enriched cells from forest soil in Barre Woods Harvard Forest LTER site, Petersham, Massachusetts, United States -... | ecosystem: Environmental > Terrestrial > Soil > Temperate forest >...
GCACACAATACAACCGACACCCAAAACCGGGAGTTCGTTATCATGCGGGTCTTCGACGCGCCGCGCGAACTGGTGTGGAAGGCCTGGACGGAGCGGGAGAGCCTGATGCAATGGTTTGGGCCGAAGGGCTTCACGATGTCCACCGCGAAAATGGATTTTCGTCCGGGCGGGAGTTTTCATTATTGCATGCGTTTGGCGAACGGCAACGAGATGTGGGGCAAGTTCGTGTACCGCGAGATCGTCGCGCCGGAGAAGATTGTGCTGGTCAATTCGTTTTCGGACGCCGCGGGCGGTTTGGCACGGCACCCGATGAGTCCGACCTGGCCGCTGGAAATGCTCGCCACGACGACATTCGCCGAACAGGGCGACAAAACGTTGTTGACCATCCGCTGGAAGCCGCTGAATGCCACCGAAGAGGAACAGAAGACCTTTGACGCGGGTCACGGAGGCATGCGGCAGGGCTGGACGGGCACCTTCGAACAGCTCACCGCTTATCTGGAGAAAGTGCAACGATGAATTCCATACAGAGAATCACGCCGTTTTTGTGGTTCGACAAGCACGCGGAAGAGGCGACAGAATTCTACGTGTCGATATTCAAGGACTCGAAGATCGAGGGCATCACACACTATGGAGAAGCGGCAGCGGAGGTTTCCGGGGTAGCGAAGGGAACGGTAATGACCGTTGCCTTTGAACTGGACGGGCAAAAGTTCACGGCGCTTAACGGCGGACCGGCATTCAAATTCAATGAGGCGGTTTCGTTTGTGGTGAACTGTGACACGCAACTGGAGATCGATGAATACTGGGAGAAACTTTCGGCGGGGGGAGAACCAAGAAGATGCGGCTGGCTGAAAGACAAGTTTGGCGTCTCCTGGCAGATTGTTCCTGCTGCACTGAGTGAGATACTGCTGGACAAAGACCCACGGAAATCGGAAAACGTAATGAAGGCCATCCTGCAAATGGATAAACTTGACCTGCAAACCCTGCGGAGCGCCTACCGGGCGAAACCGTAACATTCGATTGGAGAAAATATGGCTACCTCCCCCACTCCCGTCTCGAAGAAAATGCTCTGGGCCGGATACGTGATGAGCGCGTTGCCGGTGCTGTTGTTCCTTATGGGTGTTGTCATGGCATTTCTGAAACCGCCGAAAATGGTGGAAAGTTTTACGCAGTTTGGGTTTTCGGAAAGCCTGCTTCCCAAGCTGGGAGTTCTTGAGTTGGTCTGTTCGATCCTTTATGTGATTCCGCGCACGTCGGTCCTCGGCGCGATTTTGCTGACCGGCTACCTGGGCGGCGCGACCGTCACGCATATACGGGTTGGCCAGCCATTCTTCATGCCGGTGATTGTCGGCGTGCTGGTGTGGGGCGGGCTCTTCCTGCGCGATCAACGGGTGCGTGATTTGATTCCGTTGCGACGTTGACTTGCGGAAATGCGAAAGGAGAACCCATGATCGGAAATATCCTCATTGGCCTGGCTGTACTCGTTGTCGTGTTTATCATCATCGTCGCCACGCGGCCTGACAGTTTTCGCACCACGCGGGCGGCTACGATCTCCGCTTCACCAGAGGTTGTGTTTGCACAGGTGAACGATCTCCATAAATGGGAGGCATGGAACCCGTGGGGAAAACTCGATCCCGCGTGCAAAATGACCTACGAAGGTCCAACGGCTGGAACGGGTGCTGGTTACACCTGGGCCGGCAACAACAAGGTTGGCGAAGGGCACATGACGATCACGGAGAGCCGTCCGAACGAACTCATTCGGTTCAATCTGGAATTTCTAAAGCCCTTCAAGGCCAACAACACCGCGGTGTTCACCTTCAAACCGGACGGCAATCAAACCACGGTGTCCTGGAGCATGTCCGGTAAAAGGAATTTCGCGTTCAAAGCGTTCGGTCTGTTCGTGGACTGCGACAAAATGGTCGGTCGCGATTTCGAAAGAGGCCTCGCAGCGTTGAAATCGGTGACGGAAGCCGCCACCAGGAAATAGTTCCCACAAAAAATGCGATTGTGGGGGGACTCAATGTTTCTGAGTTAATGCCGCGCCCTGGATTTTTTGCGCGTTGATACTGTTGCTCTGCAAGGTAGCCAGGGCGGCCGACTGTTGCGGCGTCAGGAAGGCGTTGGCCTGATCCAAAATGCGCTGGTTGCTCTCCGCCACCTGTTGAAAATGTTTGTCGATGTCCTCCTGCGAACCGAAGAAGGCCGAGTCCAACTCGCCGGCGATGCCGTGGGTGGAGGTGTAGGGCTCGGCACTGACGATCTGGAGCAAACGCGCGCTTTGATCATCGGTCAGCGCGTTCGCTCCCAATTGAGTGTTCAGCAGTTTGACAGTGGTCTGGGCGGGGAATTCCTGGTTGTATTCCGTATACTGCGCGTAGCCCGCCGGACCCAACAGCGATTGCAACTGGCCCTGGATTTCTTTATGAACATCCGCCATGGTTTGGCGTGTTTGCGCCGGGTCTCCCTTTCCTTGCGAAAGTAGGGAAGCCATGTCGGAACCCTTCAGCCATTCATCGCCGACCAATTGGGTGAATTTTTCCATGTCGTCGGACGTGAGATTCAACTCTGTGAACAAGGGAGCGTATCGTTCCTTGATCATTTTTAACTGCACCTGATGAATGTAGTCTTTCATCTTCGGGTCATTCATCATGTTGGCCAGGCCGGTTGAAGACGCACCGGCCGGGCCCCCGCTCGAAACAGACTGCTGCGAAAGCCCTCCCGCTTCGCCCGGCGATTGTGGAAGACCGGCCACCTTCTGACCGGACTTCCATTGTTCGTTTTCCTCCTGGACGGCCGCCAACTGCTTCGTTACGTCATCGCGCTCGTGCTGCAACTGCTGGAGTTGCTCGGTCAACGGCGCTTGCTGTTGTTGCAACGCCTGGATCTGTTCCTGGAGAGTTTGCTCCTGGTCGCGCAGGGTCGAAGCTTGATGGGCTTCGTAAATCCCTGTACCGACGGTGACAGTAAGGGTGGCTACGATCAGTGTTTTTTGCAGTGTGGTCATGGCGATGGCCTTGGTGATGGTGGCGGTTGTGGTGGTGGCGATGGTTGTACCGGCAAGAACGGCGGAAGAGGAAATCGCGGCGGCCAAGCCGACTGGCGCGGCTTGGACGGCGTTGGCGGAAATCACGACGACGAGTCCGCCCGCGCCGATGGCGACGCCGCGTTTGGCGAAGAATTCGCGGAGACGTTCGACGGCGCGGCTGACGCGTTTTTGCGCGGCGTCGTCGCTTGTGCCGAGGGTCTCCCCGACTTCGCGTAGGGATTTGTTCTCGAAGTAGCGGAGCAGGACGGCGGCGCGGTCCGTGTCGTCAAGCGCGTGCATGGCTTCATCGAGGAGAGGTTCGACGTGGGTCCAGTCGGCGGCGGTGGCATTCATGGCGGTAAGTTCATAGGCGACTTGTTCGCGAAGTTGGCGGCGGGATTCGTGACGGATGACATCGATGGCCGTGCGGCGGGCGACCTGGTAGAGCCACGCCGTGAGGATGGTGTCCGCTGCGAGGCGCGGCGCCTGACGGGCGAGATCCGTGAAGACGGATTGGCTCACTTCCTCGGCCAGTTGCGGCGAGCGCACCAGGCGCAAGGCGACGGAATACACCAGATTCACATGACGGCTGACCAACGCGGCAAAGGCTTCCTGCGAATGTTTTTCCGCATACTGGCGCAGCAGATTTCGGTCATCGGTATCCATCTTCACTGAGTATATCGCCGCTGCCGACTGGAATCCGACATGATTTCTGCAGTTGGCTGCACAACCTAATGCACGGCGAGGGCGCTGGGAAATGGGGTGGTCATGTGCGGCATGATTGCGTAGTCTTCGGTTGTGAAGGCACAGAGATTTGCCCCGCTGCTCGTAGTTCTCGCAGGGCTTTTGGTCTATGGCAACTGCCTCCATGTCCCCTTCATTTTTGACGATGTAAAGTCGGTCTCCGAGAATCGTACGATCCGCCGTCTCTGGCCGGTTTCGGATGTGCTGTCGCCGCCACATGGGAAGGGATCGACGGTGGAAGGCCGACCGGTCCTCAATTTTTCTTTTGCGGTTAACTACGCGATCAGCGGTGCCGAGCCGTGGAGTTATCACGCGCTGAATCTGCTGATTCACATCCTTGCGGGTCTGACGTTGTTTGGGATTGTGCGGCGAACGTTGCGGCAGCCGGTCCTTAGCGGGCGGTTTGGATCGAGGGCAACTTCTCTAGCACTGCTGATTGCAGCCATTTGGACAGTTCATCCGCTCCAAACAGAGTCTGTCACGTATGTGTCGCAGCGGGCCGAGTCGTTGATGGGCTTGTTCTACCTGTTGACGCTGTATTGTTTTATTCGCGGTGCGGAACCGAAGAGCACGAGGTGGTGGTACGCGCTTTCAGTAACGGCGTGCCTGCTGGGGATGGCGACCAAGGAAGTGATGGTATCCGCCCCATTGATGGTATTGGTTTATGATTGGCTGTTCGTGGCCGGGAGCGTCCGGCAAAGATGGCGGCAACGATGGCAGCTGTATGCGGGATTGGCCGCCACGTGGCTTGTGCTGGGTTATCTGGTGGCGACCACGAGCGACCGCGGTGGCACGGCCGGTTTTGAGAGCGGCACCGTTTGGTGGCAGTACGCCTTGATCCAGTGTCAGGCCATTGCGCACTACCTGCGGCTGTCGGTGTGGCCGCGCCCGTTGATTTTCGATTATGGGACTGCGTCGGTTAAACAGATGCGGGAGATCGTGCCCTACACGCTGGGGTTGGCGGCGCTGGGAATAGCAACCGTGGTGGGGCTTTGCCGGCGGTGTGCCAGCGGATTTTTGGGGGTGTGGTTTTTCGCGATTGTGGCTCCCAGTTCCAGCGTGGTGCCGGTGGTATCACAACCCGTTGCCGAACATCGTATGTATTTGCCGCTCGCGGCAGTGATCGCATTGGCGGTCCTCGGCGTGGCGGAATTGAGCCGGCGTCGGTTGGGCGACCGGCAGCCGGCGCGACGGATCCTCGAATGGGGCGTGAGCGGAACCTTTGTATTAGTGCTGGCAGTATTAACAATTCAGCGCAATCAGGATTACCAGACGCCCTTGACCATCTGGCAGGATACCGTCAACAAGTGTCCGACCAATCCGCGGGCACACGAGAGCCTGGCGCTGGCCTTGATAGGCGCAGGCAGGATTCAAGAGGCGATTCCGCAGTTTGAAGAGGCGTTGCGGATCCGGCCGGATTACGTTGAAGCTCATAACAACCTCGGTCTCGCGCTGGAGCATTTGGGCGACAGCCAGGGAGCGATTGAACATTATGAGCAGGCGATCCGGATGAAGCCGGATTATGCGGAGGCGCACAACAACCTGGCTATCGCCTTGTCCCGGTTGGGCCGACAGCAGGAGGCGATATCGCATTTCGAACGGTCGCTGCAAATCACTCCCGATTCCGCACGAACGCACTATAATCTGGGAGCAGTTTTGGAGGGATTGGGCCAGATCGGAGAAGCGAGCAAGCAGTACGGGCAGGCACTGCAGCTCCAGCCTGACCTGACCGTAGCCAGAGACGCGCTCGGGCGACTGCAAGCGGGGCAGAAGGCGATTCCTCCTTAAAACAAGAATACGTCTGGCGGCAGACCTCCGCCCCACTATACGGAACGGCTCGATTAAATCTCTGTACATCGTATTCCGATAGTGGTATGGTTCGGGGTATGGTCATTTATGATGATCCACCTTCGTGAGGAGGCTTCCGCCGTCACCCTTCGAGCTTCCTCCTTCGCTACTGCTACGGCGGACGCGATGGCGGACAACACGGCGGACTCGCTGCTGTGCGTAGCTCGGAGCGCGATGGCGGTAGGCTGGCAAACGCGGACGGCTGGGCCGGCCGTCCCCACCACTCTGGCTGCGGGCGGTATTGCCAAGGGGGTGAAATCCCAAAACATGTGTTTTTCCCAAACGAACCCACCGTTTTTTGAGGATTTTTCTGATACAACTGCCACCGCACACGGGGCTTGCGACGGAAATGAACGAGGAATTTCGGTGGGTTCGTTTTGGAAAACGAACCCACCGGGAGGGGGTAAATGAGGGCGAACGAAGCAAAAAGGAGCGGGTTTGGGCTGTATCTGGGCCGTCTCTTCCACGTTTCTTGCGCCAGACCGGTCGCAGGCCAGATCCTTCGCTTCGCTCAGGATGACAACCGGGGGAAAGCGGCAGAGCGGCGTGGCCACAAACGGGCCGGGGGGTTTTGATTGAAATACTTCGCCTTATGCGGTAGAAGGGTAAGTGAATGAGTGAGCCTATTGTAGCGGAAGTGCCTAAACCGAAACGCGTTAACCTGCGTCGGCCCGATATCATGGAGGCTGTTCGCGAAGAGGTGGAGCTGCATTATCGCAGCCAGATCGTCGAAAAGCTGCGGCAGCGCGGCGGCGAACTGGAGGCGGGCGGGTTGAAGGTGCGCCTAGCGAAGGAATTCGGGTTCTGCTACGGCGTGGAACGGGCCATCGACCTGGCGTACGCGGCGCGGAAGGTGTTCCCGAACCAACCGATCTACATTCTCGGCGAGATCATCCATAACCCCGAGGTCAACGAGCAGCTCGTCGCGATGAGCATCAAGTTTCTCTCGGGGCCGATCAAGAGCGCGAGCATCGACGACCTCAAGCAAGACGACGTGGTGATCATCCCCGCGTTCGGCGCGGAAGTGGCGACGATGGAGAAGTTGAAGGCGAAGGGCTGCCAGCTCGTGGACACGACCTGCGGCGATGTGATGAGCGTCTGGAAACGCGTCACGCAAAACGCGAAGGAAAGTTTCACGTCGATCATCCACGGCAAATCCAAGCATGAGGAAACGATGGCGACCAGTTCCCGCGCGACGTCGAACAACGCCGGCCATTATCTCGTGGTGTTGAATATCGCGGAGACGGATTACGTTTGTGATTACATCCGCCACAACGGCAACAAGGCGGAATTCCTGGCGAAATTTGCCGGCGCGATGTCGCCGGATTTTGATCCGGACCTGCACCTGGCATCCATCGGCGTAGCCAACCAGACCACGATGTTGCGGAGCGAGACCGAAGAGATCCAGCGGCGGTTGCGGCGGTCAATGGTGGATCGTTACGGCGAGGCGGAAATCGACCGCCATTACCGGATGTTCGATACGATCTGCGGCGCGACGCAGGAGCGGCAGGACGCGTTGATCCAACTGTTGCAGGAGCCGCTCGACATGATGATCGTCGTCGGCGGGTACAATTCCAGCAACACCTCGCACCTCGCCGAGATGAGCGAGGAACGCATGCCCACGTTCTTCATCCGCAACGCCAGCAAGATTCTTTCGGACAAGGCGATTTTGCATTTCAACCTGCACAAACAAGAGGAAGTGCTGGCCGAGAACTGGCTGCCGGCCGGCAAATTGTACGTCGGCATCACCGCCGGCGCGTCCTGCCCGAATAATTTGATCGATGACACCGTCCGCCGTCTTTTCAACCTGCGCGGCGTCAACGTGGATGGCATGATCGCCGCCAGTGAAGCTGCGGCGCCGAATCCGTGATTGGTGCATGTCTCCCCCGCTGATCTCACAACGCATGGCATTCAGGATGCTCCAGTGAGCTAGATATTTTATGGATAAAGCCCCTTTTAAATTCCGTTCGACATCGATGGCGGACATCGAACTGCCCAAGGAAGTCTCGGGGCTGCGCGAAATCGCGTACAACCTGTGGTGGACGTGGAATCCGCACGCGCGCCGCATGTTCGCGCACATCCAGCCCGGCTTGTGGGCGATCTATCGCAATCCGGTCGAGTTGCTCATCAACATCGAGCCGGCCCACTGGGAAACACTGCTGGAGGACGAGGTGTTCCTCAGCATGTACAAATCCGTGCTGCGCGAATTCGAGACGTACATGAAGTCGCTTGGCGACACGTGGTTCGCGAAGAACCATCCCGGCTACCAGGGCGGACCGTTTGTTTATTTCTCAACCGAGTTTGGCTTTCACGAATGCTTGCGGATTTATTCCGGCGGCCTCGGCGTGCTTTCCGGCGATCATTGCAAGTCCGCCAGCGACCTGGGAATCCCGTTCATCGGCATCGGCCCACTTTACAAGCACGGGTACTTTGAACAGGAAATCGAACCCGACGGCCGGCAACAACATTTCTACCCGGCGTACGATTTTTCGCGCCTGCCCATTCAGCCCTTGCTCGGTGACAATGGGCGACACCTGACGATCAGCGTCGATTTTCCCGATCGCGAAGTGTATGCGCGCGTCTGGCTGGCGCAAGTGGGTCGCGTGCCGGTGCTGTTGCTGGATACCGACACGAACAAAAATAATCCCGCCGACCGGGCGATTACGGGCCAGCTGTATGTCAGCGGACGCGAGATGCGCATTTGCCAGGAGATCGTTCTCGGTGTCGGCGGCGTGCGCGCGTTGCAGGCGCTCGGGATCGAGCCGGCCTGCTGGCACATGAACGAAGGGCACAGCGCCTTCCTCGGGCTCGAACGGGTTCGCAATGCCGTAAAAGCCGGGACGAGCTTCACGGATGCTTGCAAGCAAGTCGCCAAGAACGCAATTTTTACGACGCATACACCCGTGCCGGCTGGCAATGAGGCCTTCGACACCGGGTTGATCCGGAAGTATTACAAGAATTACTGTGAAGACCTCGGCATCAAGCTGGATCAGCTCATCGATCTCGGCCTTTCCAATCCCGGCCAAGGTAATCAGCCATTCAGCCTGACGGTGCTCGCGCTGCATCTCTCCACTTTTTGTAACGGAGTCAGCCAACTTCACGGCCACGTCAGCAACGACATGTGGCGGCATATCTTCAAGGATTTGAAGCCGGGCGAGGAGCGGATCAAGGCGATCACGAACGGCATTCACACGTTCACGTGGATGGGCTACCAGATGGCCGAGTTGTACGACAAGTATCTGACCCCGGCCTGGCGCGAGAACCTCATGGACGAACTTTTCTGGAAGCGGGGTGTCGCCAACATCCCCGACAAGGAGTTGTGGGACGTCCATAACCTGCAGAAAGAAAGTTTGATCCGCTTCACGCGCAGCCGCGAACGCGCCCACCTGGCTCGTCACGGCGCCTCGCCCGACGACCTGCGCAGCGTCGAGGAGTTGCTCGACCCACAAGCGCTCACGATTGGCTTCGCGCGTCGTTTCGCCACTTATAAGCGCGCTGATTTGTTGTTCCGCGATTTTGATCGCCTCCGCGCGATCCTCAAGAACCCGGAACGGCCGGTGCAGATCGTCTTCGCCGGTAAGGCGCATCCGGCAGACAAGCCGGGCCAGGAATTGATCCGACGGATTTTCGAGGTCTCGCGGCATACCGATTTGCATGGCCGTATTGTTTTCATCGAGAATTACAACATGCGGGTCGCGCGCATGCTCGTGCAGGGTGTCGAAGTCTGGCTCAACAACCCGCGCCGTCCGCACGAGGCGAGCGGCACCAGCGGCATGAAAGCTCCGGTCAATGGCGGCATCAACTTTTCCATCGCCGACGGTTGGTGGTGTGAAGTGCAGAATCCTGACGCGGGTTGGACCATCGGCAAGCCCGAGGAAAACCCGAACCCTGATGCGCAGGACCATGAGGACAGCGAGTCGTTCTACGATATCCTCGAGGAAAAAATTGTCCCGCTCTTCTACGAGCGCGACGCCAACGACTTGCCGGTGGGTTGGATCAAAATGATGAAGGCTTCGATCGCTGCAGTCACCCCGCGGTTCTCGACCGCGCGGATGGTGCGCGACTATACGGAGCAGGCTTATCTGCCTGCGGCAAAACGCGGTGGGGCGGTCACGACGACGCCGGAGCAGACCTGGTAGCGGCCGCGCTCGGCGGCCGGGAATTGAGCGTTTCCGCGGCGAAGAACGCGCCGAGCAGCAGCAAGCCATATAGTGGAATGTAGCTAACAGCGAACTCCAGCCATGGGCTTTGCCAACTGCCCATTAGGTTCAACATCACCAAGGAAACCGCGAGCGTGACAGTCCGCAGCGACGTTGGCCGTTGCGTGACGCGTGTGGCAGCCACCGCGGCCGGGAAAATTAGTAGTACATAGTAGTGGCCCCATGCCTCGGAAATCCCGGCCAGCATCACGGCGCACAACAAGCAAAACTCGGACTCAAGATCCGCGTCCGTCCCGATCCGTCCACTCCTCCAACAGACGCCGTAGGCGAGGACAATGAGCGCCACGCCAATGATGGCGCCGATATTGGCCCACGCGTGTAACCCATTCCACTCGGGATTGAAACCGTTAAGCAACCACGCCGCATTCTTCACGAAGGACGGCACGGTAAAATTGAAGTGCCGCTGCCAGGTGATCCAGTCCTCCACCACTTTCATCCCCTGCCTCCAAAACTGTTGCCAATGTCCCAAACCGCTGATCAGGACCAGTGCCACGCTCCAAGCCAGAACCGCACCCACGCATTTCCAGCGCGTGCTCCACTGTCTAGAGGAACGCCACAAAAACCACGGCACCAGTACGGCCGGAAAAAGCTTGAGTCCCATCGCCGTCGTTACCGCCAGACAAGCACTCACCGGCTTGCCGTTTCGCAAACACGCGTACGCCAGTAAAAGGATCGCCGCGATCAGCAACTGGCATTGCGAGAAAAAGAAATGCCAATAGACGGGCGCCGAGGCGACCGCAGCCGCGCACACAACACACCGCATGCGCACCGAAAGCCGTTTGGCCAATAGCCGCCAGGTAAACACCAGGATCCACCCCAGGCTGAACATCTCCAACATCACCCAGGCCCAAAATGCCACGACCGGCGGAAGCAGCGCAAACGGTGCGAAGATGACGACTAGCAGCGGTGGATTCGTCGCCGTCGGAATCGAATGCGTGTAGCGAAATCCCCAGCGTCCGTATTCCGGCTCTAATGGCGTGGAATAGAGATCGGCGCCGGTCAGCAACAGGCGGCTGGAGATGTAATAGTGCGCGAAATCGTTCCCGTCAGCGCGTGCCGGTAAATCACGAACGATGTGCAGAACTCCGAACAGAGCAAGACCCAGCGCCAGCGTCTGCAGTAACCATGGACGCCATTTCCAACCCTTCGTCTCCATGTTTGATTTCAAGGTTTGGAAGGTGGCGGCACCAGCCAGTAATCTTTCAGGAAATAACTCCGCCACTCTTCAATCCCCCGCGCCCGCGCCATTTCGTCACCCACGGGATCAAATGCGACCTGCTTGCCCGTACGTTTCCGCAGGTTCGCGTCCGCTGCACGCCTTTGGGCGGCGGTGCTCGATGATAATTCCTTTACCAGCACTGCAATGGCTTTGAATTCGACAAACCTTCCCCGGACGCTCTCCATGTTTGGCAGGTCCTTCTCCGCAAAACTTCCGGCATTCTGCCGCAACACGGATGCCACATCCACCCCGTTCTGCAGGCACATCGTCGCTAATGAATACAAACACGAGTAACGAAACATACCGCTTGTCGTACCGAAGAACAGCTTCGCGATCGGCAATACTTCCGCCTCACGTCCACTCGTCCCCAGCGCCAGGACGGCCTGCTCCTCCACGAAATCCGGCGCGACCAGCAAAGCCCGCAGCGCCGGCAACAGCCGTGCGTCATCCACAAAACGCGCGGCGAATGCCGCCGAGCGTTGTACGCGTGGCTCTTTGTCATTCAGTGCCTGAAGCAATACCGGAACCACGAGATCGTTCCTCGCGTCAGGATGTTCGCGAAATCCGGCTTTCTTCAGCGCCTTTCCTAGCACGATCAAGGCCAAATCCCGCCCTTCAACCGGCAAGGTTTCATCACCCGCCTCTCGCACGCAGGTCGGTATCGCCACGATGCCCATGTCCGCCACCCACGACAGATTGAGATTGGTGATGGAACCACGCAGCAAGGTGTCCAGACGTACCAGCTGCTTGCTCTGCATTTCCGTCGGCTCGGGAAACAACGGCGCGGGTGAGGCCGATAGCGGCATTGGTTGCGCAAGGGGGAGTTTTTCCGTGCGGCAGCCAAACAACAGGGACACGGCGAGCCCCAACGCACCGGTTTTTTTCAAACGATGCCCCGCCTCAGCTGGGCGGCGCGGACGGTGTTGTGCATAAGCATGGCGATGGTCATCGGACCGACGCCGCCCGGCACGGGTGTGATGAGCGAGGCTTTTGGCGCGACCGCGTCGAAATCCACATCGCCCACAAGGCGATAGCCTTTGCCGACCGTTCTGTCTTCGACGCGATTGATGCCCACATCGATGACGACCGCACCGTCGCGTACCATGTCGGCCGTCACAAAGTGCGGCGCTCCGATCGCGGCGATCAATATGTCAGCCGAGCGACAGATCTCCGCCAGGTTCCGGCTCCGCGAGTGGCAGACCGTGACCGTGGCATTGGCGTTCGAGGCCCTCTGCGAGAGGATCAGGGATACCGGGCGACCAACAATCCGGCTGCGCCCAAGTACCACAGCGTGCGCGCCATCAATCTTCACTCCGCTGCGAATGAGAAGCTCGTGAACACCCGCCGGTGTACAGGGGGAAAAACCGGTCGGGTCACCCAACGCAAGTTTTCCGACGTTTAGCGGGTGAAAACCATCGACATCCTTGCTGGGATCGACCGCTGCGAAGACGACTTCCCCTGAAATCTGCGGCGGCAGGGGTGATTGAACAAGAATCCCGTGGATCTCGCGCTTGAAATTCAGATCGTTGAGAATAGCGAGCAATTCACCTTCGCTCGTAGATGCTGGAAGATTGATACGCTCGGAGTACAACCCGAGACGGGCGCACATCTTGTCCTTCATCGAAACGTAGGCGGCACTGGCGGGATCTTCACCAACAAGGATAACGGCAAGACCCGGAGTCAGCCGGTGCTGTTCCTTGAGGCGCGTGATCTGAGCGACAGTCTCGGCGTTGATCTGCTCGGCGATAGCCTTGCCGTCGATGAGTTTCCCAGCCATCGCGCAACGATTACCAAACCATGTCCACACGTTCGATGGTGATGACCGGATAGCGCTCGCCCTTGCGCCAGCGTTGCGTCCCGACAATCCGAACGTGTTTGCCTTCGAACCTCTTTAGATTTGTGTCGGAAGTCTCCAGGTACGCGACCCGAAAACTAAGGCGGTCTACCTCCGTCGTTCGCAACTCGAAAGCCGCTGGCGCATTCGGCTCATTGACCGCAGAGATATATCCGTCCTTCAAAACATACGTAACCAGAATGTCGGGGTCGGCATTGACGATGCTGACGGCGGGCGCCGCCGGTCCCGGCGTTGGCGACACGGCAACAGGTGGCGTCACGATGTCCGATGTGCCGGCCGATGGTGCCGGTGCCCGCGGGGCGGCTTCGACGTCCACCAGTTCGGCGGCAATCCAGCCGCTACACTCCGCCGTCGGCCGGATTTGCACCCACTCGCCCTTCTTCTCCACGACCTCGACCTTCGTGCCTTTCGCCAACTTCCCAATCTCACGGTAGTTCGAGCCGGGACCACAGCGCACGTTCAGATTCTCGACATTAGCGGCGCCGTCGGTCAAATGTTTGGCGCCGACAAAACATTTCGCCGACGATGGCAAAGCGATGCGCAACCAATCCAGCGACTTTTCCCGCTCCGTCACGGTCTTGCGCTCGAGCACATCCACCGTCTCGCCTTTGTGAAGCTGGGTGATGACCTCCGAGTTCAAACTCGGCCGCGAGCGGACATTGCTGTGCTGGCCCTTGACGGTACCACGGCCCGTTTCGATTGCCGGGGCAGCGGCGACTGGAACGGCGGCGCCGGAATCGGCGCGCGCGGCGGATACGATCCACGATCCCGCGCACGTGAGCGTGCTAAGGACGAACAGCTGCCGGCGAAAATTGCGTAAGTTTCTCCACTTCCTCATGAGTAAGATGCCTCCATTGTGATATTGCCAGACTCCCCAACTCGATTGGGCCGACCGCGAGCCGCACCAGGCGCTTCACGGGGTGCCCAACCACTGCCATCATCCTGCGAATTTGTCGTTTCTTTCCTTCGCTGAGAACCAGCCGCAGTTCGGTGTTCTGGCCCCGCGCGCGCACGTGGAAGATTTTTTCGGCGTGCAACAACTCGCCGTCACTACGAACCCCCTTGAGCAGGCGTGCGATCTCAGCATTCTTCAGTTCCCCCTCAACCTCCACAAAATACGTCTTCCGCATCTTGTAACGGGGGTGCGTGAGCCGCAAGCTAAAAGTGCCGTCGTTGGTCAGGAACAACAGGCCCTCGGAATCCTTGTCAAGCCGCCCGACGGTATACAACCGCGGGAGCGAATGCGGCAGCAAATCAACCGCACGCTTACGCCCGTGAGTGTCAGAATTGGTGCACACACAGCCCGCGGGTTTGTGCAACGCGATGTAAACCTTGCGATCGAGGACGACCGGCTTGCCGTCCATAGTCACCGCATCGCGCTCGGGATCGATCTTGGTACCGAGCACGTAGCTCGGTTGACCGTTGACCGAAACCCGTCCGTCTTCGATGAGTTCCTCGCAGCGACGCCGCGAGGCAACGCCCGCTTCCGCAAGATACTTTTGCAGGCGGACGAGCACGGCGGGTGGCCGATTACTCCGGCTTGGTTTTGGGCAATCCGAAAACTCGGTCGCCGTCTTTCCAGCGGCCCTGCTTCTTGAGCGTCTCGACGCGCTCGAACCGCTTCAGAACATTGCGGCGCGCCTGAATTTTATTGGCCCCTTTGAGACTTTGGTGCTGTGACATGGTGACTTCCTGATTTAAGGCTTGGTAGATGACAGTTTCAGTGCTTCAATTTTCGCCGCGACTTCATCGCGGTACTCCACAGTCTTACCAGATTGCAGGTACTTTTCAAAGTTTTTTATCGCGTCCGCGGGATTGGTGTCCTCGTAGAAAAGGCCGAGTTTGTAATACACCAGCGCGTAATCGGGCCGCAGTTCCAGCGCTTTGCGGTACGAGCTCAACGCCTTGTCGCGTTCCTTGAGTTGCCCGTAGGCGTCCCCGAGCCCCCCGTAGGCCAACACATATTTCGGGTCCTTTTCGAGGGCCTTTTGGTAGTAAACAATCGACTGATCCGGCCGCTTTTCCACCAGATATGTGTCGCCCATCGCGTTGTTGTAATGCGGAACACTCGGATCGGTATCGATCGCTTTCTGGAGCAGCAGCTTCGCATCCTTGTCCCGCGCCTCCTGCAAATAAAGAATGCCCAGGCTGTAGTACGCGTCGCCGTTCTGTCGTCCCGCTTCTTCCTCGAGTTTCACGAACATCGCCAGATGTTGCTCCGCCCCCTTGAGATCGCCTTCCTCTTTCAGCAGCACGCCGAGATTATTGTGGGCCCGACCATATTTTGGATTGATGGCGAGCGCCTTCCCATAGGCGTTGCGCGCTTCCATCTTGCTGCCCGTCTCATCGTAGAGTACGCCAATCTGGTTCCAAACATCCGCATCGTCTGCCTTGATTTCCAGATACTTCTTGTATTCGTCGATCGCCCCGCCCTTTTGTCCGAGCTTCTCACAGACAACGCCGAGATTGTAATACGCATCAAGATACTTCGGGTAGAGCTTGATCGCCTTTTCATACTCCTGCTTCGCGCGGGGCAACGAACCGGCTTCGACAAATTTGTTGGCGCGATCAAAGTATTTCGTCGCCTCCGCAACGGCGCCCTTGTCCTGCGCCCCGGCGTCCGCCGCCCGCGCCGACATCACTGGCAGCGCCACCAGCGCAATCGCGAACAGGAATCCCTCAATTACTCTTTTCATTCTTCCCCTCCTTCGCCTTCAACTTATCCAGGACCGCTTGGGCGCTCTTGGCGATGGCGTTATTGGGAAATTCCTGCAGCAACTGCTCCAGCCGCGCCCGCCCCTTTTCTTTCTGCCCGATCGCCAGGTCACTCAGGGCAAGACAATACAACGCTTTGTCCTTGTCCTTATATTCCGGCCAGCGCTCCAGCAGCTTCTCAAAACTGTACGTGGCCTGGGCATATTCGCCGCGCTTGCCAAGCGCAAATCCCAGCGCAAACATTGCCTTGTCCGTGTATCCATATTGATTCTGTTCGTCGTGCTCGATGACGTTCCGCAAATGCGGTTCGGCCTGGTCCTCGTTCCCTTCCTCCAGATACGTCTCCGCGACCTTCCAGTTGGCCTGCACATCCGCCGGGTTTTTCATCGCCAACCGCCGCGCTTCGCGGAAGGTCAATTTGCTGCGCTTCGCCTCATCCAACTTCGCCAGCAACTGCTCCTTCTCCACCAACCCCGCCACGCGCGACATCTCGTTGCCCTCGCCGTCCAACAACAGGATCGTCGGCGCGCCGCGCACGTCCAACTTGCGCGCGTCGTCCCCCTGCTTCGCCGCATCGATCCGCACGCACACGAATTCCTCCGCCACGTTGATGACCGCCTTGTCCACCAGCAAACCTTCCTCCAGCTTCTGACAGAACTCCGAATCGCGCAGGAAAAAATAGGCGAGCACCGGTTTCTTCAACTGCCGCGCCTGTTTCTCCGCCTCGGGCAACGACCGCAGCCACTGGATGCTCGACCGCAATTTCCCCAGCGCCTCCGTCGCGGCTTCGCGCACGGACTCCGCCTGCTCGGACTTCTCGACCTCCTCCAACCACGGAATGGCCTCCGCCCGCCCGCTGGTCTCCAGGGCTGTCACCGCCGACCACCGCACGATGGAGTTGTCGTCCTTCAACGCCGCGTGCGCTCGTTCCAAATCCTCCGTCGCATCACTCACCTGCAGCAAACCGATTACCGCCACCTGCCGCCTCTCCGGACTCGACGACGCCAGCATCTCACGAAACTGTTTCTCCACCCGCTCCCCGCCGATGTGCGTCAGCGCATCTGCCGCGTCCGCCCGCTCCTCGTCATTCGTGCTCCCCAGTTGCTTCACCAAATCATCAATGCGGTCCGCGCGCGCGATCAGCACAGTGCCCAACATCAACGCGATCGCCACAATCCATCGCTTGGCGTTTCTATAATTCATTTGTCCCCCACCGACTCTCGTAACCACTTCAAATAGTTCCGTTCCCCAGCAGAGAACGGCACGAAAACGATTTCCGGCACCTCATAGCTGTGCGCGACCTTGACCACATCCACAACACTGCCGACCCGCGCCCGCGTCGTCTTGATGAGCAACAGATACTCGCGCACGTTTTCGAGTTTGCCCTTCCACCAATAATGCGACTCCAGGCCTTCAATAATATTCACGCACGCTGCCAGCTTCTTCCTCAAAATGGCCCTGGCCACCTTCCGCGCCTCCGTGCGCGTCGGACAGGTCACCAATCCCATCACCGCGTTCGTCATGACTTCTTCCCCTCGATGATCTCGATCACTTCCGCCAGCTTCTCGATGATATATGTCGCGTCCTTCGCCCAATCCGGCACCGGCTCGCCGTTGGTCAGCATCGCGCTGGGCGACCCCGCGTTCTTCGCGCAAAGCACGTCCCATTTGTAATCGCCCACCATCAACACCTCATCCGGTTCCGCGCCCCAACGCCGCGCGATCTCCCAGATCGGCTCGGGCGACGGCTTGTGCGGCCCGTCCTCCCTGGTGACCGTGATGTCGAACTTCAGGTTCAATTTCCGACACACCCCGTCCACCGACCGCCGTGTATTCCGCGTCAGCAACGCCATCGGCATTTCGCGACGGGTCAGCTCATCCAACAGCTCCCGCGCCCCGTGGTTCAATTTCGCCTCCGCCACGCCCGCATCCTCAAACTTCGTCATGACCGCCTGCACCCGCGCGTGTTCCGCCCCGCTCGCGGTCGCCAAATAGTCCAGCATATCCACGTCGCCAATCCCCGCCTCCTCCTTGATCGTCGTAAAGTCGAAGTACGGCGCCGTGATCGTGCCATCCATATCAAATATAACGCCCTTGATTTTCATCGGAACCGTGATGAAACCATATTTGGGTAGGAATTCCAATGCCGAACGCTGTCCGTTGTGGCGGCGCTTGTGAAGCGCCGAAGCGGTAGGGCGCGGTGGCCCACCGCGCCGTCTTATCTCCGGATTGTAGGGCGAGCGGCCCGCTCGCTGTAGCCCATTTCTGGCTGTAAAACCGCCTCTAAACACCCCAAACCGCTCCCAAAACCCCTCTCCGGTGGGTTCGTTTTCGAAAACGAACCCACCGAAATTCCGGGTGCTTTTTCTCTGCAACCTGCCTGAGGCAAGCCAGTTGTGACGAAAATCATGTCGAAAAACGGTGGGTTCGTTTCGGAAAAACACATGTTTGTGAAATCCCTGCCCCTTCCCTGTCAAAACCAGCTCTATCTTGGCCCTTCGCCCGGCTGTAGCCGCGGACGCTGACCGCGGCCTGACCGAGATGAATCTATCGTCGAACACACCCCCATCCTACCACTATCGGAATACGATGTCCAGAGGGAATAACCGGGCCTTGTGTAGCGGTACTTCGTGCTCTTCGCGACTCTTGTCCGCCATAGCCTTGGCGGCGGCGGATCGTGGTGAACCCCTGCATCGCCTTCGCCCTTGCCCACTTCCCTCGACGTGCTACATTCGTCCTCGTCCAACGAAAGGAGCACAAAATGTCCATTCGACCCGTCCACAAAGTCATCAAATCCAAGCCCACTCTCGAAGGCGCGGGCGTCCATCTCCGCCGCGCGTTCGGCTTCGGCAATACCACCGACTTCGACCCCTTCCTCTTGTTGGATGATTTCCGCAACGACATTCCGGCCGACTACCTCGCCGGCTTCCCCTGGCATCCCCATCGCGGCATCGAAACCATCACCTACGTCCTCGCCGGCACCGTCGACCACGCCGACTCCATCGGCAACCACGGCGCCATCGAAGCCGGCGACATCCAGTGGATGACCGCCGGCCGCGGCATCATCCACCAGGAAATGCCCAAGGGCGACCAAGCGGGCCGTATGCACGGCTTCCAGTTGTGGGCCAATCTCCCTTCCTCGCTCAAGATGACCGCCCCGCATTACCAGGAGGTCAAAGCGCCCGAAATCGCCGTCGCCACCGAAGACGACGGCACCCAGGCCCGCATCATCTGCGGCAGTTTCTGGGGCAAACGCGGCCCCGTCACCGGCATCGCCGCCGACCCGATCTACCTCGACGTCACCGTCCCGCCCGGCAAACGCAAACGCCTCCCCGTCGACACGTCGCGCAACGCTTTCGCCTACGTCTTCGCCGGCTCCGGCAAATTCTGCAACGCCTCCGGCCCCCTCGCCGTCCCGACCGAGGGCGTCAACTGGCTCGACACCGCCCCGCCCGCCGAAGCCGAAGACCGTAGTTTGATCCTCTTCGACAGCGGCGACGAAGTAGTAGTCCAAGCCGGCGACCAAGGCATCCGCTTCCTCTTGGTATCAGGCAAACCACTCAAGGAACCCGTAGCCTGGTACGGCCCCATCGTCATGAACACCCAGGAACAACTGAGGAAAGCGTTTGATCAATTGAACGAAGGCACCTTTCTCGAAGCAGAAGGCCCGAAGAAATAATTTCTCACTCGTTTAGAAAAGCAACAATGCCTGATATCAGAATCATCTCGGCGACAAAGCAGACGCGCACCGATTTTTCTACGCACACTTGGCTCGGGCAATCGCTAGCGCGCCTGGAAAGTATGGGCATTAAAATTGATCGTCAAATTGAGGATTCCAATAATAATAATGATGGGCTTTCGAAAATTTACAACCGTAGGTTAGAGCCGTTCGATGATGACATACCTACGGTACTTGTCCACGATGACGTTTCCATTCAGGACGTTTTCATAATCGAAAAGCTTCAACTCGCGTTGGAAACCTTTCAAATCGTCGGAATCGCTGGCTCCAAGTTGGCGCGGAATAATTTTCCTGCTGCTTGGTGGTGGTCGAGAGACTCGCATTCAGGTGCCGTAGCGCACGCAGAAAGAGCTAAACCTCGCGATTATTTGAATGGAAAGCTAATCCTTTACGGTTCCTCGCCATCCGAAGCATCCTGCCTAGATGGGCAGTTCCTCGCATTCCGACCATCAACATTTCACAAGAGCGAACTTCAGTTTGACGAGGATTTCAAATTTCACCATTACGACCTCTCTTTTTGCATAAGAGCCATGCGAAAAGGCCTTCGTCTCGGCACATGGCCAATTTGGCTAGTCCACGGAAGTCCCGGTGTCAACACTTCCAACCCCGAAGCTCGGCGAGCTTGGGAAAGTTCTGTAGAGAAATTTAACGAGAAATACAATACTTAGGCGAGGCCTACTCATCATCCAATCCCTTCCCCTTGAGAATTCGCGGCAGGCATTTCTCCACCCGCGCCTCCCGCGTCTTGGATTGTTTCGCTCCCGAAAAATAAAGCAGGTAGCCTCGTTGCCGTCCGGGCGTCAGCGCACCAAACGCCTTCTTCAACGCGAGCATTTTATCTAATCTCGTCTGGAATTCTTCCGCAACTTTGAATTCCGCAGGCTTCTTCAATTTCACTTTCAAACCGGCTTTTTCCACTTCAATGGCTTCGTGGATGTAGGCCTTCAAGATCGGTTCCATCCCAACTATTTCCCGAACATTGGTGAACCGAATCTGGCGTGCCGCCTGCACATTCGCCGTTTGTTGGATGAGAATACCCTTCGCATCCTTTAACAAGGCACCTTTCATAAACAAAAGCGCACAGTATTCTTTAAATCCATGGATTAAAACTATGTTACTTTTCTCAAACGTGTAACAAGGACAACCCCACTTCAATTCTTCGGTCAGCCCACAGTCGAGAACGATCGTTCTCAATTTCTCAAATTCTTCCTGCCACGTTTGCGCTTTCTTAAAATAAAAATCAACCTTGGGATTCATTCTACTCGTTGTCATGGCATGTCAGACCGCTCTTACATCTGCTTCTCGCAATTAATCATCCACGGCGTGCCAAATTTATCGACAAGCATCCCGAACCGTTGCGCCCAGAATGTCTCCTGCAGCTCCATGACGATTACCGCCTTGTCCGACAGGCCTTGGTAAATCCGCTCGGCTTCCGCGGGAGTATCCACGCCAATCGACACCGAAAATCCCTGCGGTTTGTCAAACCGGTCCGCCGGCGCGTCCGAACCCATGAGCGTTTGATCGCCAATCATCAAGCGCTCGTGAATAATCTTGTTCTGCCAGTCGGGCGCCGACTGCTTCGACGCGGGCGATTCGCCATACGTCATCTTCATCGCGATCT
>Ga0207145_1033_pt1 | contig 20967 bp, 17 predicted proteins | sample Alteio_BWMinHeat_35_FD_153578 | JGI IMG/M metagenome (GOLD analysis project Ga0207145, IMG submission 153578) | Enriched cells from forest soil in Barre Woods Harvard Forest LTER site, Petersham, Massachusetts, United States -... | ecosystem: Environmental > Terrestrial > Soil > Temperate forest >...
CGAGACTCGTCGCAGCATGAAGCCAGCCATCGGTGGCCGTATTTCTTGCCCGACGGGCGTCATTTTCTTTACTTGGCGGGAAGTCCCTTTACTCCCAGAGAAAATCCGACCAACTCCATCGTCCTAGGCTCGCTCGATTCGGGCCAGAGCAAACGTCTGGTGCGTACTCATGCTGGTGCGATTTACGCATCCGGGCAAATCCTGTTTCTGAGGCTGTACACCCTGATGGCCCAGCCCTTTGACGAGAAGAGTCTGGAATCGGCCGGAGATGCCGTCCCTGTCGCTGACTCCGTTGAGGAGGACACAAGCACAGCCCGGGGGATGTTTTCTGCGTCGGCTAATGGCCTGCTCACGTACGCCGAAGGAGCGGGCGGCGCGGACCGTCAGTTGGTATGGGTTGACCGGAGCGGGAAGCAAATCGGGGCAGTGCCCGGAACAGACGCCTATGCGGACCCCCGCATCTCTCCCGATGGGAACAAACTCGCGTACTACCTCGATTCTTCCGGATTTGAGACCTGGATTTATGACATCAGCGGAGGCGTGAAGACCCAACTGACTTTCGGCTCAGCTTCCGGAGAACAAAGTTTTTATCCGGTATGGTCGCCCGACGGTCGGAAGATCACTTACACCTCATATCACAACGGAAAGTACGCGCTATGTCAGAAAAGTTCGGATGGGTCCGGCACTGAAGAAGTTCTCTTGGAAGAGTCCGACTGGCTCAGATTTCCGACAGATTGGTCGTCGGGTAGAAGCGTATTGACTTACTTCGAGGGAACGGAAAACGGCTGGGCAACATGGATGCTCCCGCTCACTGGAGACCGGAAACCTTATCTCTTCCATAAGTCGCAATTCACTGAGCGAGAGCCGGTTTTCTCGCCGGACGGAAAGTGGCTTGCATATTCTTCAAATGAAACTGGCGAATATAGGATCTATGTTGTGCCTTTTCCAGAGCCGGGAGGAAAGTGGCAAGTCTCGGCCGGTGCTGGGATTAGTCCTCGTTGGCGCAGGGATGGGAAGGAGATCTTTTATTTGTCTCCTGACAATAAGATGATGGCTGCTGACGTGCGCCCAAACGGACCCAGCTTTCAAGTACAGGGGGTGCATGCACTATTTGAAGTTCGTTCCACGGGGATTTTTGGGCGATACGATGTCACTGCCGACGGCCAGCGGTTTGTGATTTGAGTATGAAGTAGGGCAACCCAACGCCGTGATCACCCTCGTGGTCAACTGGGACTCAGAGCTGAAAAAGAAATGAAGCTCACGTTCCGTCTTTGGCCCGAGTCCGCCGATACACGAATCGGTTCGCGCAAGACTACAGGGTGCCTAACCGGACTAATCCTTAGCCGGAATTGTGACGTCCACGGCGCTTCTGATCGAGTGACGGGCAATCGGAAGTAGTCCACTTATTCTTGATTAGTACTCATTTTTACGAATATCGTGCCAACTCCCGGTAGTAGACCAGTCGGAAACCGGCCCACGAGCGCCAAACGGGCCGCTTGACATCTCGCTTTTTAAGAAAGAATCTGTGCTAGAGTTCCGCCAAGTCTTTTTTTTGGGCAATGTGGCTGACGGGAGCTCCTCAAAAAGAACATGTCAGAACCGTTTCTCACACCTGGCTTTGACGATCCGCCTTACCCACAGATGTACGAATATCCTGCCCACATGTCCTTGCGTAAAAAGCAACGACTCGATAAGGTTTTGCGATTCGTGGATTTTGAGCGTTTTCGACCCTGGCACGGCTCGATCTTCACAATGTTAGGCGCTCAGATTTCCTCAATTCTGCTTCTAGCCTTCATCTATAACCTTCCTATGGGTCTCACATTGGGTTTTGTACTGCACCTTGTGCGTGCGGACTGGCAAGAAAAGGGTGGAGCGTTTGCGTTCTGGGATTGGTTGCCATATTTCTTGGCGGCGTTGGGCTACACCATCGCAGGAGTTTTGCTAGTCAGATATTTATTGCGGACCTATGAGAAGTGGATTTCAGCAAATACAAAACGAATTGGGTTCTTCCTCCCGATGGGTCTGATCGCTTTGATCATTCTAATGTTACCCATCAAACCGCCAGTGTCGCCACTCATAGGCTTTCTTTTCGTTTGTCCCGTCGCAACGCTCTTCTCGATAGGTTGGCTTGGCCCCTGCCTTTTCTTAGGATGGTGGATGGACCGGGGGCTGTTTCAACGCTTTATTTCGGCGGACGTTAATGTCCTCGAAACTCCGATAAAGATCGGATTGGTGCGTTTTGCCATAGCCGCAGCGTGTATTGTCTCTGCAGTCCCGTTGCTGCGAACAAAGGTCACTGACACCTATCCTCATGTACTCAACGGTATTTGCTATTCATTGGGCGTTGCTCTGATTGGCGTAGCAGCCTTGCAAGCCAGGCATGCTTTTGCGGAGTATTTCACCCAGATTAGACCTTTCGGAAAGCTGCGTCTGTTTGATGTTCCTTCGGCCGCAGACGGGCGTATGACCATCCGGATTACACACTGGTCGGACTTACATCTTACTGGAACGGAGGATCGCCCACGCATCTCAAAAGCGGGAATGGGTGGCAATTCTGTGCTCGCGAGGACAGTCCATGAGCATGAATCCCAATTGCGAAGAACCGACCTTTTGCTGCTGACCGGTGACATGACAGACGCTGGAAGTGGTGAGGAGTGGCGAGCCTTCGAACACCTGATGCCGTCCTGGTTGCTCAGAAAAACGGTGATATTACCTGGGAACCACGATGTGAACATCACGAGCGCAGAGCATATCCATCATGTTGAGACTGGCGAGCTGATAGGACGAAAAATACGACTGATCAGGAGTATGGCAGCCTTGGATACCGTCCAAGGTGAACGGTCCTACATATGCTCGAAGGAAGGTCGGCTTTTTAACCTGCGAGAGTACTTGTCCAGGTGGGGCGGCCCGTTGCAACGATTTACGACTAACCCGTTAGGCTTAGTAGGTCCAAGACCAAAATACCCTGGATTGCGAGCTTTCTTTCAACTGTCCGATCTGGAGCGGATCGCGGAAGTCGATGTTGAGGGCGTTTGGAGATACATGTTTCCCATGGTACTAGAAATACCAAATACGGAAATCAAATTGCTGTTACTCGATACAAATGAGTTGGGTTACAGCATTGCGGATAACGCTTTCGGGAGGATCAGCGAAGATGCCCTCCTCCGCTTTGAAAAGCTGTTAGCACATTTCTCAACTCAGCCTATTATTATCGGACTCCATCACCATTTGGCATTGCCGAAGTTCTCTTTGAAACCGCTTACCGGATTTCAAATCAGGATGATGATGCTTCAAAACGCGCCTAGCTTTCTTCGCCTTCTAGCGCATAATCGAAATTTCGTGGTTTTCCATGGTCACCTTCATATTGGCTATCGGCTCGTGATCGACGATCACATTCAAATCGTCTCGGCTCCCTCGACCACGCTCGGTGATGAACGTTTAGGAACCGGTCCCAGTTTTGCTGAATACGAAATTTCAGTTTCTAGTGAAGGGGCTCAGATAGGGGCCTGTCGTAGCTTATGTTAGATCACCCTTACAACACCTAGCTAGGACTTCGGCAATCGACCAGTCTTACTCTACAGAATGTTCGGTCCTCGCCTATAAACCCGCCGCTACGACCCCTAAGCAATAATCCCCTTGACAGCACTTATCGTCAGGCGTAAAGCTTCGCCTTCGCCCTTTGGAGGCCCCATGTCCTCTTCTCGCTTCGTTCCTCCCTTAGCGGTTTTCTTGATTTCACTTTTCGCAGTCGTGCCCGCGCATCCCCAGAGCAACACCTACGTTCCGACATCTCCTGACAACCTGCTCACGCCCGCCGATCCCATCGGAGTACCACCGCACGCGAGCAGCACCGGGACCAACGAGACCATCAATCTCTCTAGCGGCGGCCTCTCCATCTTTCTTCCCGCACTCACCTTGCCCCAGCGCGGCGGCTGGAATCTCACTCTCGGCTACGTCCACAACAGCGCTACCTGGATGTCGCAGCAAAATGTGACTGTCCAGGCCGACTCTTACAACGAGGGCCAACTCCTTTGGGGCGACTACTACATTTACACGGAAAACATGGTTCCGTCTGGTAGCGGAGGGCTGGGACTTAACATTCCCTCACTGACGGCCACCATCGAATACGAAGGAGACCTGAAGGCCTACCAAAGCAACGGTACCCAATTTGCCCAGGTGCCGATTTTCTGCGTCACGAACTGGGTCTTCACCGACTGGAGCGGAAACAAACACTCATTCGGCGGAGGACCCGGAGTCCGCACGGAGTGTAGCGCGACAAGCGCTTATCCGGGAGCGTATTCCGTCCATATGCCGACGTATGGCTTTGCTTCCCAGATCGGGGATTCAACGGATGGTTCTTGGTATCACTTGGACACAAGCAATTTCTCCGATATTCATGTCATCGGCAAAGGTGGAACGCTCTATCACTTTTATGGCTACACACAGAAATGGCCGAATCCACCTTACCAAGTCACCCAGAACCAAGAAAGTGGCGTTTACCAAGCCCCTTTCTCCAGCTTGGTGGACCCAAACGGAAATACGATCACCTACTCCAATACGGGCGTCCTAACTGACACTATTGGGCGGCAAATTACAATCACGAGCAGTGGCGGAATTTCGTACACCGACTCGAGCGGAACAGCTCGCGCGATAAATCTAACCGCTCCAACCTATTCAACTCCCCAAACCTACAGCTTCCCTTACCTTTCTAATAGCTGCCATTTCAATGGCTCTGGATACCAATATCCGTTCGGAGGATCGGCATCCACCGGCACCAACAGCTTTACTCTCACTCCATACAGCCAGAACTTAATTTTCCCGAATGTGACCGGCACCAGTCGCACCTACCAAATGCAATTCGACCAACTGAGTCGTCTCATTCAGATCATCTATCCGTCCGGTGGATACACAAAATACGTCTATTCAGATAACGAAGCATATCAAGAAATGGGACAAGTGAACTGCGACATTGACCTGCAAGAAGTGCAGCAAAAGCGCGAGTGTACAGTATCAGCTGGAAACTGCTCCAGCTCTCAGGAACTCGTGACGAACTACTCACCCTCAGTAATGTCAGCCAGTTCGCCGTTCAATTACATCATTGACGTAACCGATCCCACCGGCGCGCGAGTGCACCATGTATTCGACAACACCGCGATCTATCCGCAAGCCGCCCCAAGGGAGAATGAGACGGACGTGTATGCGCCAGGTGGGAGTCTGCTGCGCACAACCGACACCACTTGGATCGGGGCCTGCGCCGGAGAGGACGTGGCTGTTGCGGGAACAATTACCACCATCCTTCAAGACGTGTCTCCCACGCTTAGATCCCAGGAGGTTCGTCAGTACGAGACGTCTCCTGGCTGTGGGTACTACGACAACGAAACTCAGACCAATGATTACGACTATGTTTCCAGTGGCACCGGCCCATTGCTCAAGGAAGTCACACAGGTGTGGGAGCCAGCTTCGGCCTTCACGCCCGCTCACACTTTAGACCGCCTGCAATCCCGCACCGTGACCGATCCTACTTCCGGCGTTCAAGCCACACTCACCTACGGGTACGATGCTTTCGGAAACATCACTAGCAAGGCTGTCGGAGGAACCTCAGTCACCACTCTAAATTCAAGCTATCTGCGCGACAGCTACGGCAACATGATTCAGTACACCGATCCCAAGAGCAACGTCACGAAGTTTGGCTACACCGACAACTGGGCGCAAACCACGTGCGCGCCTTCTTCCAATTCTTCCGCCTATCTCACCACCATCACCGATGCTCTAAATCACGTCACGAATTTTTCCTACGATTCCTGCACGGGTGCGAAAGCCACCGATACCGATCCCAACGGGGCGAAGACCTCCTACTCCTACGATCCTCTGGGCCGCCCTGTCCAAACAAACTTCCCCGACGGCGGGCAAACCTCAATTTCCTACGTGGACGCCATCCCCAACAGCGCCACGCAAACCACCCTCATCACAAGCGGGCTGAATCGCACGTCCTACACACTCCTCGACGGCTATGGTCGCACCAACGAGACTCAACTCACCTCAGACCCCGACGGGACAACCTACGTGGACACCACGTACGACGTCCTCGGCCGCAAAGCCACCGTCAGCAATCCCTACCGGACCTCCAATGACCCTGGCCCCACGAACGGCGTCACCTCCTACTTCTACGACGCCCTCAATCGCACGTGCCTTGTCGTTCCGCCTGACGGAACCCTTCCCTCCGGTGGCGTTTGTCCAACTTCGCAACCCGCGAACACCGTCTTTACTACGTACTCCGGCAATACCACGACGGTCGCAGACCAGGCCGGCAAATCGCGAAAGAGCCAGACGGACGCACTCGGGCGACTAAAATCTGTTTGGGAAGACCCTTCCGCGCTGAATTATCAAACGACCTACACCTACGATGCCTTTGGTAACTTGCTAAGCGTTTTGCAAAACGGATCCCGGTCCCGCACATTTTCCTACAACGCATTCTCCCGGCTTGTCAGCGCCACGAATCCTGAATCCGGCACCATTGCCTACGCCTACGATAACGACGGCAACGTCCACACGAAAACGTCCTGGGCTGAAAACCAAACAAATGGCACTCCAACGCCGGCCACCGGAAGCGTCAACATCAGCGGCAATGCCGAGTGCTCACAAGGAATCTGCGACCAGGGCACCATCTACGTCTACGTGAGCACATTCACCGCGAGCACCAGCTATGGCAACAGCAACAGCTCTTCCCTCGCATCCGCCCTCGCTTCGCAACTAAACAGTTCCTCTTCTCCGGTCACGGCATCCGCTTCCGGGAGCACGATTTATATGACCAGCAAGGCCTCAGGACCCTCCGCCAACTACCCGCTTTCCACCAGGGTACAAAACAATTCCAGTGGCTTCCCAAGGCCGGCTTTCAGCGCCACTGCTTCCGGCTCGGCCCTCACCGGCGGCGCCAATCCCCCGACCGTCACGGCCACCTACACATACGACCCTCTGAATCGCCTCACGCAAAAATCGTTCTCCGACGGAACTCCTACTGACACCTATGCCTACGACGGCGCTCTCCCATCCGCCTGCTCCCCGACGCTCACGCTCTCCAATCCCATCTACCGCCGCACTGCCATGTGCGATGCTACCGGTATGGAAGCGTGGAGCTACGACGCGATGGGCCGCGTGCTTGCCGATCAGCGCACCACCAGCGGCATAACCAAAACTACGACCTACACCTTCTTGCCGTACGTAGATGGCTCCCTCTATCAACTCACCTATCCGAGCGGTCGCACCGTCACCTCCAGCGTAGGTGGCGCAGATCGTGAACTCTCCGCCGTCGACCAGGCCAACAGCATCAACTACGCCACCGGTGCCCACTACGCTCCAGCGGGCGCGCTTACTTCGCTCACCAACGGCGCGAGCGTTGCGTCCACCTACATCTACAACTCCCGCCTCCAGCCTTGCTGGATGTACGCCACCACGGGCACCGCGCTCCCCTGGAACTCCACCGGCTGCACCAGCACAGCCGCCACCGGCAACATCCTCGACCTGAAATACAATTTCAACCTCGGCACCAGCGACAACGGCAACGTCATGGCCATCACCAACGACCGCGACAACACCCGCTCCCAGAACTTCACTTACGATTCTCTCAATCGGATCTCCACCGCCCAAACCCAAACCTCCGGCGTCACCATCCCCAACTCCAATTGCTGGGGCCTGAGCTTCGGCTACGACGCCTGGGGCAACCTGCTCACTTCCACGATCAGCGGCCCCTCCGGCTGCAGCGAACCTCTTGCCCTGAACATCACTGCAACCACCGCCAATCAGATTTCCGGTTACTGCTACGACGCTGCCGGAAATCTGCTCGTGCAAGGGACCTGCCCCACCGGCTCAAACCCTACCTACACCTACACCTACGATGCCGAACACCACCTCATTTCCACCGCTGGCGTTACGTATTCCTACGATGGTGACGGGAAACGAGTGCAAAGATCCAACGGCACGATTTATTGGTACGGCGGCGGGACGGACGCGCTGGACGAAACGGATCTCACTGGCAGCACCACCGATTCCAGCTTCTTCGAGTACATTTTCTTGGGCGGCAAGCGTATCGCCCGCCGCGATTACCAGAACAACGTAGACTACTACTTCGCCGACCACCTCGGCACTTCCCGCGTGGTCACCAACTCTGTCGGCGCCATTCTCGACGATTCCGACTTCTACCCCTTCGGCCTCGAACGCCCCGTCCTCTCTTCCTCTGGTAACCACTACAAATTCACTTCCAAGGGACGCGACATTGAGTCGGGACTCGACAACTTCGGCGCTCGCTATTTGTCTTCCCAGCTAGGCCGCTTTATTTCTCCGGACTGGTCAATAGGGCCGGCGTCGATTCCTGCTGAAGAGTTTAACAATCCGCAGGCACTTAATCTTTATACCTATTCTTATAACGACCCTATAGGGAAACTGGATCCTGATGGGCACGACGTTAGAGTCGACGATGACACAGCGCTCGAGAGCATTCGCAAGACGCTCCCGAAGGACGTTCAGGCCAGCGTGACCCTGGACAAAAACCGAATGGTCGATAAAAAAATTTTAGACATAAAAAGTAATGACCCCAACGTCAAAGCGCTGCAGGATCTTGTCAAAAACAGCGGAACGTTGGAAGTTAAAACTGCATCCTCAGTTATCTTAGGGAGTGGGCGCAAACAAGACTTCTTCTACCAAAGTGCCAAGGCGTATGCAGCCGAGATGAAGAGTCTGGGCGTCACGACTGATCCGAAGAATGCCATCGCGCAGCTATTTCTCGGATATACGGGTGACGCGAAACAAACTGCAACGGGAATGAACGTCCTCGTAACGATCTCGGACGGAACGGGTAAAGCAGCCACCGCACCCGGGGAGGAACTCGCGGTCACGACAGCGCACGAAATGTACGGGCACGGTTTGTTGCAACTCCAGGGAAAGCCCTGGGAGCACGACAATCACGGGCCAGTCGACGCGACAATCCTAGACATTGAGAACCGGACAAGGAAAAACTATGAACGGAATAATCAGCAGTAAGATCATCCGCTTTCTGGGGTGTGCGCTAGCTCTATTCGTCTCTCCGCCGCGTGAGTGGGCACAAACCACGGGACAGCGACTTGAAATCGCGATGTGCGACTTCAAAGTCCCGCCTGAGATCGCGAGGGCAAATGCGACATTCACTGTCGTGTTCGCCGTCCAAGTCGGCGAGGACGGCCGAACCACAAAGATCGAAAGAGAAAAAAACACGCTTTTGTCAGATGAACCGTTCATCACTTGTCTTAAGACGTGGATTTACCCAGTTAAGACCAACAAAGGCCTGTTCGTCTCGTTCGTGTGGCGTCACGGCCAGGGATGGACTGAAGTCGCCATTTCGGGCGCGGACCTGGACTACAGAATCGCCTTTCAGCCGGGAGCCTTCGCCCAATACGCCCGCACAAGCGAGGCGTCGCCTCCGCACCCTTAGCGCGCCGAAAATTTCGAAAAGAGGGGACATGTCTAACGAAGTCGGCCGTGTCAAGAGTGATTTCGAATGGTTTTTGGTTCGACTGTAGGCACTCATGCATGAGCGCAGCACTCTTCGAGGCGAGGACCTCGCCTGGATCGCCGTTCTTTTTGTCGCGCTCCAACCTGATTGCTCGATCCGTGTCACTTCATCGTTCTGGTGCGGTCCACCAAACATGTCTTCGGTCACTTAGGACCATGATGAGGTATTCGAACTCCCTCCAACCACGAGGGAGGCGGGTAGCCTAATCAGACGGACGGTCAGTTAGGACCACTGTCCCCAGGAGGCATTCCCGCACGGACCGCATCACTACCCTGCCGCCGGAGAAGTGACCGCGGCGGCAGAATTCCGTGTAATCAATTTCGTCGCGCAGCATGACCCACAGCCGGATCCCTAGGAGATGTCTCGTGACAAAGCTAGAGCGACAGCACGTTATTCCATTTTGCGAGTGAATCATGTTCAAAGGTGAAGTTGCCGAGCCGGGTTTCGGGCATTTCAGAAAGTACAGGCCGAAGTTTTATCAGACTGTGTTGGCCCTAAGTGGTGTGGCCCTCCATCGAGGAACGATTAACGTAAGAATCGAGGGAGAGATGCCGCACTTTCCGTTACGCAATACCCAGAGAATTCCTGGGCAGGACCAGATTGACCTCGACCACAACCAAGATATCCTGATCACACCTTGTGCGATGGATGGTCGTCCTGGCTTTTGGATTCTTCCGGTTTTCAAGGGAACCTGGAACCCTAATCCCGCAGGTCATTTTCCCAACCAAATTATCGAAATTTCGCTAGTGGAGGAGTTTCCTAACATAGCTCCGGGTTTGAAGGTTTCTCTTGAAATCCCTGGCACCCCTCCCCCCTAAAGGAAGGGATGCGTCCATTGTTGTCTGCGCTCAAGTTTCGGTTGAGTCCTAGTTGGTCGTGCCGGACACAGTGGTTCTTGGGCCTAGCCCAGTTCTCCACAAATACGTTATACGTCGGAGTGACGAGTACGAAACTCCTCTTGTGCTTGTGGACCCCGGACCCTAGAATTGCGTCCCGCCGGGGCCGGAGATGTGCGTAGAACTCGATAATTTAAAACACGAGGCGGTGCAGGTGTCCCGCGAGGTAAGGAAAATCCGCAGGTCTAGAGATGTGTCATTTATTGAAGACGCGGAACTGAACGTCGAAAAGTTCAAGAGCATCAACCTAGTGATTAGACACCTGCTAGTTGGGCATGGCGGGAAGCCGTGTCCGGCAGGGGACAGGCCAATCGTAAGACAGAGCCAGATTCAAAGATGAAGATGACATGGCATTGATCAAACTTCGCAAAGCAAACGAGGCCGGAGACGAAGTCGGCGTCCTGTACGTCAACACTGACCAGATTCTGGCGATCAGTGCGGGACCGAGCGCGACAGAGCTTCAGATGGCAGACGGGCGCACGCGATGGGTAAAAGATACTCCTGACGCGGTAGTCGCAATGGCGAAAACGTCTTCCTAGAGTCCCCATCATCCAAACTTGAATTCTCGCCTATCACCGAGCTTTTACATTCGCGCAAGTATGTTCACCGTCAAAGATTGGGCTGGTTTACTCGATGTGGATTTGCTTCGGATCGTCCGCGATAATCTCCGGCAATCCATCATAGGCAGTGATCTTCCCGGTGACGCAAATCTTCTTGTACTTGTAATTTTCCTCAGGAGTCTTGAACTTGCTTCGATTGCTTCCCCAAATCACGACCGTGAAGATTTGATTCGGGTATGGTTTATCAAGATTGAGGAAGGTTGGCTCACCCTTTGACGACGATGCGTACCGGGTGCTGACAACATCTCCACAGACGGTCGCGTTGTCTCCAATGTGCTCTTTCGCTTCCGCTGCTGTGAGCTTTTTCTGCGCTTGGACTGGCGATAAAAGAACGATACCGACCAAGACCGCAAGCAAAGTCCTAGCTCTTCCCATGCATCCCTCCGCGCCTTGACATGCCGCCTATTTGCCAACCACCGCTCTTAGTTTCACATCGCTGTCTTCAAGAACCTCCAACTCTCTGTGCCAGATCGTCGCATTTTGACCCTTGATTTCGATTGTGTGAGCTCCGACGGAAAGGGAGAACGTCGCAGGCGTATTTCCCACGAACTTGCCATCGATGTAGATGTCAGCCCCTTCCGTATCAGCGGAGATCGAAACTCTGCCCTTACCCTTGTGTTCCTGTTGTGGAGTCGATACGACAGAGGTATTTGGGTAAAAGCGTCTAAGGACAGCCAGCAAATCAACGGAACTTAGGGCGAATCCGATCCCTTGCAACGGACGGCCATCGCCAGACACGAACGGTTTCATCGTTGTAATGCCGACAACTTCGCCATTGTCGTTCAACAGTGGTCCGCCGCTGTTTCCAGGATTGATAGCAGCGTCCGTTTGAATCCAAGTTCCAGGTTCGCCCTTCATCGCTCCGATTCCGCCGACAATGCCTTTGGTGACGGAGTTTTGGAATCCTTTGCTAGGCGTGCCGATTGCGATCACCGTACTGCCTAGGTGAACCGTACTCGCTTCCGCCAATTGAAGGTGCGAAAATCCGCTTCCTTCGAGTTTCAGCAAAGCGATATCGAGAGTAGCGTCCACGTAGACTACCTTTGACTGAAAGCTCTGGCCGTTCGCAGTCGTCGCGCGTAGTTCGCTTTTTCCTTTCGCAACGTGCGCGTTCGTGACCGCGACACCATCATCGCTGATCAAGAATCCGCTGCCACTCTCACCGGAATCGGTCAGCTGCAAAACAGCCGGACTCGCTATCCGCACGACCTCCTCCGTCGGAATCGCCGCTCTCAGCACCACGGGACCGACGTTTGAAAGAGTGGTTTGGACACCACCTGTAAACGCGGTTGCAGCCTTTTCTAGATTGAAATTGAAAGTATCGGATTTCAAAATCCAAATGTCGCCGTGATTGACGCCGTTGAGCGTGACGAATGGCGTTGGACCGTTCGCCAAGTCAACCTCCTTTGTCAAATAGCCATCGAGTGAAAGCCGAAGATGCATTTGGTGTCGCAAGAAGTTTGTGAAAACAGAATGTCCGCCGTGAACATAGCTGCCCGGTATTTCAACGCTGTAGGGAGTCTGGCCGACCACGATACCGTCGATTTCCACCGAAGCACCAGGAGGCTCGCTCATGATCGTCAAATGTGTCTTGGCCAAGCAAAGTGTAGGGATAAAGGAAAACGTTATCACCCATAAAACGAAGGCCCACCAGCGACGTGTGAGGGGCAGATATAACTGTCGAGTCTCTACTAGTCGAAAGTCGAGGATGGAAAACTTCATTTGCAGACGCCGCATTTCCCGCCGTCTTTTGCACAGTGTTTGCAATGTTTGCAGTTCTTGCACGCGTGGCATGGATCGGCACCTGTGCAGGTTGCGGAGAAAATGTCGAGCGGGACCTGATTTAGAAGCATGATCGAGAGCAATATTCGACCGACAAGCAAAACAAGGCTGGTTTTCATAATCGCTTTTTTCTCCTGGGGTTGTCGATGCGGGAAATACACCAATCATTGAACAAGAGTGGCTATGCGGTCAAGCATAATTGCCTTAAGTGTGATATAGGCTGGCTGGCGGCGACGATGTTGAACCGGAGTCGGGATGCGATATTGGTGGGTCAACCAAAATCAAACATTCCGCCATGAGATTGCCGGGGGCTATCTGTGGTCCCCAAAACGCAACGCTAATGGTGGACGCAATCCCTTCTATGAGTCGATGCGCGAGGTTGCACCGGGAGATTTGATCTTTTCGTTTGTAGATACAAGAATCGTGGCCATCGGTATCGCCAAGTCCTACTGTTGGGAGTGTCCCAAGCCAACTGAGTTTGGTTCTGCGGGGCAATATTGGGAGAACATCGGCTGGCGAGTGAATGTCTCGTTTGTTCCCCTGCTCAACAAAATCCGCCCCAAGGATCACATCAAAGTTTTGAAGGCGGTGTTGCCGAGCCGCTATTCACCGCTCCAGGCAAACGGGAATGGCCTTCAAGGAATCTACCTAACGGAACTGTCGCAGAATTTCGCTGCTGTTCTCAGCGGTTTGATTGGGGAAGAAGCTCGGCCACTGTTTGAGGGTTCCGCAGCAGTTCCCACTGTTGAAAACGGCAGACTGGCGACAGGTGACGATCTCGATGTTTGGGAACGGAAGCTTGAAGAACAAATTGAAAGTGATGCCTCTGTGAACGAGACAGACCGCGAGGCCATCGTTCGAGCACGGCGTGGCCAGGGGCTTTTCAAGCAGCGCGTAATGGAGATTGAAGCTTGCTGCCGAATAACAGGGGTTGAGAACATAAGTCATCTGTTGGCCAGCCACTGCAAGCCGTGGCGTGATTCCTCCAATGAAGAACGATTAAACGGTGAAAATGGTCTGCTACTGACACCCAGCATCGATCACCTGTTCGACAGGGGATTCATTGGGTTTGAGGACTCAGGCAATCTCATCATCTCGCCTGTGGCGCACAGACCTTCATTGCAGAGGATGGGAGTCGAAACAAGTCGGTCGGTCAACGTTGGACCGTTCACCCAAGGTCAGCGACAGTTTCTTGATTATCACCGAAACCTTGTTTTGTTGCAGATGGCTCGATGAACCTCTTCGTCGCAGTGACCGATTACGATTGGTTCATGCTGCATGCATCCAAATCTCGCGTAGAGGAAGTGAATTTCTGGCGACCGTCATCCGAAACACTATTCAAGGCTTTGAAAACCGGAGAAATGCTGCTGTTCAAGCTACACTCGCCGCACAATTTCATAGTAGGGGGCGGGTTCTTCACGCGTTTTGTCTTCTTGCCAATCTCCCTTGCATGGGAGGCGTTTGGCGAGGGCAATGGAGTTCGGTCACTCTCCGAGATGCGGAACCGGATTGCGAAGTATCGACATTCATCGATTGGCCCAACGGAAAACCCGAATATCGGTTGCATCTTGTTAGCTGAGCCGTTCTTTTTCAGAGAAGCTGAGTGGATTCCAATCCCTTTGGATTTCAGTCTTAACATCGTCCAGGGGAAGGGCTACAACAGCAAAGACGGAGCTAGCGGCCAGAAACTATGGGAGACGGTCACGGAGAGGTTGAGCATAGGTGTGGGAGCGAATCTCGACGCAGGCCCGGCAACCATCGCAGCGGCTGAAAGTGACCGCTATGGGGAACCAATGCTCGTCCGTCCCCGACTCGGCCAAGGCACGTTCAGAGTGATTGTAACCGACACGTATGAACGAAGATGCGCGATTACCGGGGAACGCACGCTGCCAGTGTTAGAAGCTGCGCACATCAAACCTTACGCTTCGGGCGGCCCACATGAACCGGAAAACGGTCTTCTATTGCGGAGTGATCTTCACACGTTGTTCGATCAGGGATACATGACCGTTGACGCTGATCAACTGAAGGTGGTGGTAAGTCCACGTATTCGGGAAGAATTTGAGAACGGGCGCGATTACTATCAGCTACATGGAAGAGCCATAAGACTCCCGCGTGATGCCAGTGGCTCGCCTTCCCGCGAGTATCTGGCGTTCCACAATAACCTCTTCCACTAATGATCAGGGCAAGACAAGGTTGTGTCGATTTTGTCGTCGGCATTTGTTGGTACGAAATCGTGACGACACCTGGTTAAAACCTCATGAGGTCGAAGAGACGCGAGGTCTTTTTCAAAATGTGGTTCGCCAGGTACGGGTTCCTCTGAACTACGGTGCCGCTTGCCAAAACTTCAATTCGTAATAAATATCAACCAACGTGGAGCCATCCTGGGCAGGACTATCCCCGAAAGTGAACATCGGCTGCTCACAGTTTGTTGCAGACATATAACCAAACACTCCGGTTTTTGCGCCCTGTGACGCTACAGCAGCCGAGTACCCCGTGCTCGACTGGAGACGAACATTCGGGTCCGCCGACCGCCAGCGAATCATGAAGACGCCAGACGAGCACCCATTCATCGTATGAGGGAAGTTTGGTATTCCCTGCCACCCATTGTTTTGGAGAATGCGAATTCTTCCTTTAACAGGAAACGGTTTGTTCCAGAAGTCTTTGCCCTCTTCCGAACGATAGCCGCTCAGTGAGCGCGGAAATGGAGGAATGGTTTCGCTTGAGGCAGCAATATATGTTCCTAATGGCTTGGGCCACTTTAGCCTTAAAGAACTGTGCGGACTCTGCGCGGCAACTGTTTTCACCACCACGGTTATCGGTTCATCGCTCAGGATGACTCTAAACTGTGGACCGTCAGTAATCTCGTATTTGTCTCTGAAGCGGGTGACCAACGACGGATTCGTTTCGCCGCAGAGAACGACAACAATGGCATTCTTACCTGGCTCCAGAGATTCAATCTGGCCAACCAATCGGTCATATTGTGATTTTTGGAGTAGGTTGCGTTTCAGTTCGACAAAAACTTCTGATGAACCAAGAAAGCCTGGTTGTCGAACGTAAATGTCGATAGTGGTTCCTTTATGACGATACTCTGGCTCAATCTTCGCCCTCTTCAACCGTTCACGGAGGAGGACTATCAGAGCGTTCCGATATTGGAATTCGGTCGGGAGCGCCAGCGGTTGCCATTCCCGTACCAGCTTATCGACCTCTTCGAATGCTGACATTATTCCAGAAGTGTACACTGATGGCGTGTGATCTGTGATAGCGAACGCCCCTATAAAAGCCCTAGAAGCTGAGAACCGTGATCACGACATCCCGGATGAAAACTGATCGCAAAAAAGTATGAATACAGAAAAGGACCTAAGAAAGTCGCTAGAAGACTTTGTTGTCGAGAATAGCGATCTCGAACGCCTCGAATCGTTAGTAACGCAATTCAACATATTTGATGTCATTGGCGCTGTCCGCCAAGAACTGAGACATTCCGACTTTCTCGCATATATGTTGAATCCCCAACGGAATCATGGATTGGGAGATGCTTTCGCCAGAAAACTGCTTCAGCGGGTCGTATCGCTCGCGGGGCAGGTCTAGGTTCCGATCTCACAGATCGATTTGGATACTTGGAATTTGTCGGAATTGGAAGTCTCCCGAGAGTGGCAAGACATCGACATCTTGTTGAGAAATGAATCGAATCATCTTGTGGTTGTCATCGAGAACAAGATCGACGCAACTGAACACTCCGCCCAACTTGAAAGGTACTGGAAGGCAGCCAGAACCCATTTCCCTGGTGAGAACATCCTCGGAATCTATTTAACGCCTGATGGCGAGAAGTCATCCCACGACGAATTCGTCTCAATCGGTTACGAACAAATCGCAGAAGTAATCGAGGGATTAGCAGCAAGCAGGGTTCGAGTCTTGGATCCGATATTCGGGTTTTAATCTCTCACTACACTCAAATGCTTAGGAGGCACATTGTGGCCGAATCTGAAATCGCGGAGCTGTGTCGAAGAATTTATCGTAAACACGCGCAGGCAATCGACCTGATTATTGAACATCGCCCAGACCAGCAGGCCACGCTGCGAGACTTTCTAGAGGAACTCATAAAATCTAGGCCTGGCTTGATCTTGGATCATTCGAGCAAGCAATACGTCAGATTCGCTTTGAAGGATTGGGATGTGCCTGCTCTTCAAGCGGGGCAAGGATGGACTCGCTCAGGAAGGATGCGTCTGTTTGAATGTCAAAACCTGCCGGAGTCGCTCAAGCTCAAGTTAATCATAGGCCCCGGGGCCGCACGAGACACGCGAAAAATTGATGAATATCGCACTTCACAATCAGCCGCCATTCAAGCTATTAGCAAAATCCTTGAATAGGCTATACAACGAGATTTACGCTCTGAATTTTATTTCGGCCAAAACATATTTCGAAGCTACGGAGGAAGACCTCAAGAATAAAATCCGCGAGCACTGGAAACACTTCCTTGATACCGAATTACCTCTGATTGTCAAATTTAGCAGGGATGTGGCTCCTTAACGCAGCAATCCTTTCGCCCAGCAAGCGTGTGATCGAGCAGATCACAGCTAGCCTCTCGGCTTATACCCTTTGCATTTGCAGTTTGGATATCCGTACCTGCTCAAGAGCTTCTTATCTCCAGGTTTAGAGTAATGGATGGTCTTGCCGTGAGTGCAACGGCACGGTTGGATTTTTGGCATAGCGGAAGCGTATCACGGGCAGAGGGCAAGGTGTCTTGGACGATCTATTCTTATAAACCTGCTTGTAATGAGGCGAAAGGGAATGTGGCGTAAACTTTAAAGTTCTCGGTGTGAAGCATGTCAGAATCGAACATCAAGGCATTGGCCCGACTAGCCCTTGGAGTGGCCCGACTAGCAGAAGTAAAGCGCATCCTTGCAAATGGTGGACTTGTCCGGTTCATCTGGGCATCTGGCCATACTGTTCTGATCTCCGGAAATGGCAAGCGACTGACGACCTTGGACGGGCGCACGTACCAGGGCTTCCTCAAGACGGTTGCGCCAACTCTGCAAGAAACCACGACAGGCTCGATTGAAACCCAAGATTTGGTGATTGAGTGGAAGTCGGATTAAATCGATGCGGCAGCAAAATCAGCAGTGGGTCGGGCCGCCCCTTCTATAGAGACGATAGTGGCGATTGCCAGAAATAGCTGGTAATAAATAGTGTCGTGATTGCTATAAGGGCTATGGTGCAGAACCAAACGAAAATTTTGGCAGGCCACAAGACCGCACTGTTTTGCCCATTAGCGAAGTCCGCGAAGACCACGAGCACGAACATCAATCCAATCACGATCAATGTCCCGAAGACCGCGATTTCCGGCTTGAGTCTAAAGCCCAGAACAATCGCAACCACTGACGCTACGCCTGCGACACCCAATGCATACCTAACCGCCGGAACGGCTTTGATGGCGTCCTTCAGGAGCGTAGATGGGTTCATCACTGCTTCTTCAAAGATATAACGAATGTCTTGCCCGTTTCTGCATCCGTTAGGGTTAGACTCTCAGATAGTTCTTCCTTGCCCTTTAGCTCCTGGGTTGCCTTATCAACCAAGGCCTGAGGCGCTCCGGCTCTTTGGAGAGCGACAAGGATGTCACTGATAACATCTTTAGCTTCTTTTTTACAAGAGCAGTCGCACCCACTCGAAGACTTTACGCAAGCTCCGTGATATCCAGTAGGGCAGCTAACCTTGCAATCATATCCGAAAGCCTTAGCAACAGCGACCAAGAAGAGTGTTGCGACAACAAGCCTCGCGCACTTTCTCATTTCCGAATCACCTCCGTTTGACCATTACCGTTTTTCCGTATACTTCGTAATGCCATTGACCTGGCCCAGGGAGTTGGGGAATCAGAACTTGTTCCAGAACATTCCTAAGTGGTGTGTCGCTTAGGGCGAGAGTCTGTATCTTGATCTTTTTTGACTGCAAGCCTTCTGCGACGACGCTAACTTTAATTTGACTCTGACTCAGAAAATCGAGGAACTGGTCCAGGGAGTATGTACCCCGATCCATGTAGATTCTGATCTCCAAAGGAGCCTCGACGGAACCAGCTGTTGATGACTGGGTTGCGTCGATTCTGAAACGTATGGGCCAACTCGCAAAATAACTCGTCATGAAAAGTATCGTGGCGACCACTATCGCTATAGTGTAAAACCAGACCAACAAAGTTGCTGGGCCAAGACTGCTTGCGTTTGGCTGGCCCGCGTATTTTGAAAACACGACAAGCACAAACATCAGAGCAAGAACAATCAGACTACCGAAGACCGCCACGTCAGGCCTTAGCTTGAAGCCAAGCACAATCGCAACAACTGCTGCGATTCCCGCAACCCCAAGGGCGTAGCGGACAGCAGGAACCGCTCTGATTGCGTCTTTGAGTAGTTTGAGTGGTTCCATCTTCTTGCATCCTATCGACTTTGATTTCTTCTGGTTAAAGCGGCTACTGTTGCCTCCGGCTTTACAGCTTCTAATGTCGTTCGGGAATCGAAAACTCCAGTTGCAGAGGTCTATTTTGTTCCATCGGCAATGGGAATTGTCTCCCTGCTACCGACAAAATCAATGTGGCGTGTGTGCTGTCCTCCTTCGGGTCATCGAGCAACACGTGGAACGCGATGGGTAGCTTCGGCTGCAAGGGCTTACGAGTGTCGTCGCCTAGCTTAAATATCTGATCCGAAAGAGGAATCTGATTTCTAAAATTGTCCACAACGTAACACTCGCCCCACCTGAGATAAAGGTTCGCAGGCTCCGAACCAAGATTTGTGACGGTGCCAGAGCACCGAACTAGCGTGCCGGTCCTAACGCAATCTCCAACCTCAAAGCGGAACAGTCCTATGTCTTTGTAAGATGGCCTGTCATTCTTGGGGTGCTTCCCAGAATCGATCGATGTGACGCCTTCCCGTCCAGATTTCCCATTCTCTTTGAGCTCAAGTTTAGCCTGAGCATCTGCTAACTTATGCTGAACATCGGAAAGCCTGGTCTGAGTATCTGAAAGCTGCTGCTTAAGCGCGTCGACTTGGTTCTGAGAATCTTGGGACTTCTTTTGAACACTTACAAGGTTAGTTTGGACGTCCACGAGTTGCTGTTTGAGACCCTCAACGTCGGCGTTACGTTGCTCCTCACTCTCACGGAGCCTCTTTTCCAATGCAACCAGTTTTTCCTTCTCGCCTTGATCGACGTAAGCCATCTGGTCTTTCTGCCTGGACATCGCTGTCTTCTCAATCGCCGATTTGCGATTAACTACAAATTCGTAGAGTGAGACGGCTGCTAAAATCGCTGCCGCTAGAATCGCTGCATGGCCCTGCCAGAACTGCGCCTTCCGATCTCTCTTTCTTTCGGCAAGGTCACCTACGGGCAAGCTGGCGCGATTTTGATCAGGCATGGGCTACCTAGATGACTGTGCATGTACCACACTATGAAAACAATGTCTACTAATGACAACTAAGGGACTTAAGTGGCTACGGAGATAGAAGGCGTCCAGGAATTCTATTTGGGCTCACGGCCCGCGAGCGCAGTCGAACGCATTCCTTCATTTTCTCGGCGGTGAGTTCATCACCCCATCGAGATTTGTCCTTGTCCGGCAGGTTAACAAAGGGCATCGTTGAGGATACGAGAGGACGGATTTTCTGGAAGACCTGACGACCTGATGCTGGGACAAAACCGTTGCGGACACGAGCAACATAAAACCAAGTCTTTGCCGCGATAGTAGCCGACCCTCTTGGAACTTCTTGCCCATTGAGAACACCTTGCTAAAGATAAAAGCAGAATCGAGATACATGCCGTCGCGGGCGGATTCGCAGGATCACTACTCTCATCGTCCGCTGCGTCCGTGATAGAATCCGCGACAATAGGACTAAAGATTCGGTCTATCATCCTTGAACTTAGAGCACTGGCCCACAACTCTGGACCAAAACCCCGTTGAGCCTTGGACGTAGAAGTGATGGCGTTTCAAGGAAGTTCAAAAGTTACGAGTGAGCTTGAACTGGCGGGCAGAGTCAAGATAGCGGAGGTCAGCATGATAGATTTGGGAGAATTAAAACGAAAACTAAAACTAGACGCTTCTATCGAGTCTTTGCGCAAACTCTACGATACTATGCAACCCCTGCTAGAAGGACAGACT
>Ga0207145_1030_pt2 | contig 20786 bp, 22 predicted proteins | sample Alteio_BWMinHeat_35_FD_153578 | JGI IMG/M metagenome (GOLD analysis project Ga0207145, IMG submission 153578) | Enriched cells from forest soil in Barre Woods Harvard Forest LTER site, Petersham, Massachusetts, United States -... | ecosystem: Environmental > Terrestrial > Soil > Temperate forest >...
CATTACCCGCTCGCCCGACTTGTAGGTGAATCAAGACTTGGGACGCTAGGTCATAGGATGGGCAAAGCAAACACAGTTTCACGAGTGACGAGGGCGGCATTCTAAACTCGTAGAAGTCTACGGGAGGATCGCAGGCGACGACCTTCCGCCCATGCCAGCAAATCCACGGGGCATGACCAACTCAGCGAGATTAGAGAGCCTTTCTTTTCGCTGCACCAGTTCTGGCATTGGCCCAAGGCCAACATTTTCGAGAATTTTCTCCCAACGATACGCCCAATCAGGAATTCAACTGTCCCAAAGAGTACAGACAGCCATTGTGAGTCAGCTGAGACTCTTTGCTGAGGAGTCTTTAATGGCGGCTCGCGCGGGCGTTTGGAAGCGAAAACGCGAAGATCTCCAGGATAGAAGAATTTCATTTTTCAAGAGATATGAAAGAAATCCCGGTGATCTTGGTCTCGCCTTGGAGATAAAAAACAATTGATGAATCAAATTGCGGAATGTACCCAACAGATGGAACGAGAAAATCGTAAACTCGAGCCAGTCGCTGATTTTAACGCTCGCCTAGTTTGAGATGAACGGAGACTGCTTTGACGAATACGCGAGTCCAAACCACGGACCCTGTTCCATCGTACTTGCGTTTCGGCGCTTTCTTTCGTAGGGGAATGAGCGGCTCAACGCGACATTCTCCAGAAGTATTCGCCATCGCAAGAAGCGGTATCGCAAGAGTGTATAGAAATGAACATCGCGCACGATTGTATAAAAAGAGACAGCGTGGGGGCTGGAAAGTGCCAAAGAATATGGTACTGCACCCTAAGTGAAGGCGGCGCGCGGCCATTAGAGGCAGCAGTTTGTTTTTTTCAATTAGACAAACTGCTGCATGAGCGCCGCCCTTGCACGAAAGTTATCGTAGCGGCGGTATCAAACGTTTGACCAGAGTGGGCGGGATAGGGACCTTGGGACCGTGGGAGTAGCGCGGCAGGAGCAAAATAAGTTGCCGAAATCAACAGGACACGTAGGTACAGTAAGAGTCTTTATAGCCGACGGCAGTCAGCTGAGTTGCCAATTGATAGCGGCGGCTGTGCGGCGGGGACGCTATCGAACCCGGGTGGTTGGCTACGCGACGGAAGCCGCGGGAATACGCGAGGGACTCAAAGAGAGCGAAGCTGACGTGGCATTGATTGGTGCCCGACTGGAAAACGAAGACCTGGCGGGTTTTCAAGTTACGCGAGAGATACGAACTTCGCGATCGTCCCCCAGCGTGATCATGATACTTGATTCGAACAAGCCGGCAATGGTTGTCGAAGCATTCCGAGCAGGAGCCACCGGGATATTTTCCCGGGATCAATCGTCTGAGCTGCTCTGCAAGTGCATCCACGCGGTCCACAAAGGGCAAGTCTGGGCGAGCAGCAAGGAATTGCACTTCGTGCTAGAAGCGCTGGGCCCGGCTCAGTTAGCAAAGGCAATTCCTGTAAGAGTTCCGGGGATGCTCACGAAGAGGGAAGAAGGGGTCGTCCACCTGGTAGCGGAAGGAATGACCAATCGAGACATTTCCCAGGAACTGAAACTCAGCGAGCACACCGTCAGGAACTATTTGTTCAGGATATTCAACAAAGTCGGGACTTCGAATCGGCTTGAGTTGGCTCTCTACGCCATCGACCGTCGGGAGGGCCAGGGACAGCAGAGTTCGGGGGCTGCCTCGGATGAGTCGGGTGAAAGTGTGAATCTAGTTGCTTCCTCAAGGCGAGCGTGATCGGTCTGTCCTTCTGAACAAACCTCGTTCTATACTTGAGCGCGCAATGACGCTCGTGTGTCGAGCTTTTCTGAGAGTAGCAAGCGCCTTACATCGGTCCAACTCGGAGCAGTGCTTACATTTTCGCGTTTTGGTGGCAGTGGCCCTGAATAATCTCTGGCACCACTTATCGCTTCACGCGGTGGTTTCAATGGGCGGACGCAACACTCAACTCGAACCCACCTGGCATTGAAAACAAAAGGCTAGAATCGCTCGCTAGGTTAGATCAGCCAGAACACCCGAAAGCGCGTTTTTGGCAAACAACGGCGCCTCCCGAACTGCGGTGATCGCCTCAGAAGGCCCGCAGGTGGTCCTCAAATTCAAGCGGATGCTTCGCTGCGCGGTAAAAGCCCGCTTTCCACTGCTCGTGTTTCTCTTCTGGCACCACCTCGATCACGGTGCAAGAGGGGCCAGTTTGCTTTACCTTGGGGAAGGATTTGCCCACGTACTTCGGATTCTCTTGCGACAAAACGCCTGATAAGTCAGCAACCGGAATCACGGCCCGCAACGTACCGAGACGCCCCGACAACCCGCCACAGTAGAAAATCTTAGCCATGAGGCTATCGAAGCACGCGGAACTGAACAAGGCCAATAGGACTCACGTTTACGTTGGTTAGTACCAACAGATCAGCACAAACTGTATCAAAACGGACATCACGAATCCTTGGCAATCTCTAAGATGTATGTGGATGGCGAGACTGAGCGATACTGACCGGAAAGCAGGGCTGGGACGGACAGCATCTCTCATCTCGCCACTTCCGATTCGATGCGGGACTCGACTCATGCCTCTGCAACAACTAGATACATGTCTGGCAGGACTCAAGCAGCAAGGAATCTCAGTTAGGCAAAGTGCAATTGGAGAGAACAGTTCCACTTTTGAAGTAATGGGGTTCACGCTGACCGCGAAACAAATCATCGAGCTACACCAGAACGGACGAATGGACGCGAACGGTATAAAGGCGCTCGCAAAGAGCATCAAAAAGGACTTCTAAGAAGACCCACCTGAGCAGGTGGTTGACCGACACACAGTCACCCGCTCTCTCCCTCCAAAACTCCAGCTTGGATTCGTGCGCCAACGTACCGACATTTCCTAACACCAGTGTTATTTTCTGGTCCAACGTAGGGAAAAAAGTCAGGGAGTTCTCCACCAACGTAGAGGATTATCCAGAACTCATGTCGTTGTACGAGAAAGAAATCCTTGAGGCGGAGGGCTAGGCGTGCCGCGCAGAGAAAGCAAAACAAACAGTTAAGAAAAAATGCGGCGTCCAAAACGAACAACGGCCAGCGACGTGGTTCTTGACGACGTACCCATTTTACCGGTCAATTTAGTGTCGGGACAAATCTTCGAGGCGTTGTACGGACCTGACACACATCGGAGTCCTCATATTCAATCTGCCGCCCCTTGCAGTGAGACCTCGGAAAGGTGAAAGCAATCCCACAAGTCTCCGACGAACTTCCGCAAGTGCTTCTACGTCATGGACGCCCCAGAAATCCACAAAGTGGCCGGTCTTGTGGTTGTAAGCGAATTTTTGACCGCAATCCAAGCAAGTGATGTAGCTTCCGCGCGCATAGACAGGCCGACATTTGGAGAGGTTGGATGGGATTGGTTCGCGCAACGTTACCGGAGGACCCTTATGCCGATGAATACAGACAAAAACAAGGCGAAGCAGTGTACGAAGAACGAGCGGGACCCCGAAGACTATATTCCACCACGGCTCGCCACGACTGAGCGGCCTTTTTGCATTGAACTGACTTCTCACTGCCGAGCGATACAGAACGATAGACCCCTCGATTCTGTCTGCTCGGGCCACTTTTTTCTGTGGTTGAGGTTGCATGTGAAACACCTCCGGCGTGATGCTAGACGCGCCACAGACTCGTGTCTGTTCCGTTGTGGACAGGGTGTACCAGATTGGACTTCGCCGCGCTAACCTTTCCGCTTGTACGATTTGCACTTACAGCCCGGAAAGCCGCATGCGCTTAGTAATCGTTTCTGCATGGGCTTTGAGTAGTGGATGGTTCTAGCGTGACCGCAGCGGCACGGTTGGATTCGTGGCATGGCGGAAGGATATCACTACGGCAGGGCTGAACTACTCATAGATGTGAACTTGTCCGTCTACAACGATTGCGACGTATCTGCCGTTGTCGAGAAATTGCATTACTTGTTTCCCGTCTCGCGCTAGCTTCGCCCACCTAGATTTGGTGTTCGGATTCCGTTCTAGTCCGCGCAGGTCTCAGTCTTCGAAGCGAAAATCGATCTGTTTTAGCTTGCTCTTGGAGGTTTGGCGAACAGGGTAGGCTTCGCCGTCGACGCAGTTCCCAGCGCCGCCCATCTGGTTGAACGAAGCTTCTCAAGCGAACGCCGAGTGCCATGGGGAACTCCGCTGCCATACGAAGCGTCCACGTGTGCAAAAGAAGACAAGTACATCTGTACCTAAAATGCGTGGACAGCGTCTCAAGACGTTTACGGCAAAATCGTGGTGACTTTCGTTCACTTGTTGGTTCCGGGCGACCTGCTAGTGTGCAAACTAGACAGATTGTTGGGGGTGCTTGTTGAGTCTTGAGCGGCCAGCGAGAAAGACGCTCCGGTTCCTACTGCAAACAGCAGTCACATTCTGGTGGACGAATGGGAACGGGGAGGCGCGACAGGGAGAAGGCCGCAGCCGTGATGTCAGTGAACACGGCGCGTTTGTTTTTGCTCCGTCCTGCCCACCAGCGGGAACGAGTGTTGTACTCAAGATTGATCTCGAAGGAATCCCCGAGGAGATCGGAAGGCTTCCCGTCGAAGTGGAGGGCGAAGTCCTTCGAGTGGAGCACTGCCCCGCTGAGAGGGGAATGCTGACGGCTGGCTTTGCGGTTCAGTATTAGAGAAATCGACGGGACCAAACAGTCGAGCGATTTCTTAGGGAATTTGGCAGGGCGAATTTGCAACGGACATTGCGGAAGGCTTGAAGCCAGGCAAGGATTTCACGGCTGATACCGACCGTAAATGAAATGTAATTAAAGGCTTGCAGGATTCTTTGCTGTAAGTCACAGGGCGGAGCTTTATGCTTTTGACGGCGACGGCTGAAAATTATCTTTCTGATGGATCCTGGTACGCGCTCTACACTCGCCATCAACATGAGAAAATGGTGGATCAGGTTCTAACGAACAAGGGATTTATAACGTTTCTCCCGCTTTACGCAACCACTCACAATTGGAAAGACCGCGCCAAAGTCCTCTCGCTGCCCCTGTTTCCTTGTTATGTCTTCCTAAAAGGCGGCATTGAGCGCCGGCTCCAGATACTCACGACGCCGGGAGTATTTGGACTTGTGTCGAGCGCGGGCCAGCCCGCAGCGATAGCCGATATTGAAGTCGAAGCAATTCGACGCGTGGTGGAGAGCGGGGTGCGTATAGAAGCGCATCCATACCTCAAGTGCGGAAACTGGGTGAGGGTAAAGTGCGGGCCCTTGGCAGGAATTGAAGGGATATTGGTGCGGAAGAAAAATGTCTCCCGGCTGGTGCTGTCCGTGGAGATGTTGGGGACGGCGGCGGCTATTGAAGTAGAAGCGTTTCAGGTTGAGGAAGTGAATGGCCCGCGTCTGAGAGATTCCATCAGTGGCCCCGCCGCTGGTCTCTCGCGCAGCAGCAATGAGGCCACGGTCTCGGCTTGATCAAGGCCCCGGACTGACGGCCAAGATTTGTGAAACGGAAATGCCCGCAAAAGGAAGCAGATTGTGATGCAAGACTCCAAGTCCAAGCGAAAGTTCCAAGCGAGGGTGTTATGAGAAAGTGGTTTTATGTAACCGCTGCGATATCGCTACTGTCGTTTTCGGTTTCCGGGCGAGCTCAAGGGCAGGGGCGCAAAGACATCAAGAGCGAAGGCGCAAAAGTCCTGGCTGTCGGCGAAGTCAGTACGCCGCCCGCGAAGGCCACGACGGACGATCCCAACTACTCCATCGCCCCCGAGGATGTTCTAACCATCGACGTGTGGAAGGAGCCAGAGATTTCCCGCACCGTGCCGGTGCGCAGAGATGGCAAGATTTCGCTGCCATTGCTAAACGACTTGCAAGCCGCGGGCTTAACTCCCACGCAGCTTGGGGCGGAGATTGTAGAGAAGTTGCGCGCCACAATCGTGCATCCGCAGGTGACAGTAATCGTGGCACAGATGAGCAGCCTGCGGGTCTACATTCTGGGCCAAGTAACCCGAGCAGGAGCTTATCCGCTGGTTCCTGACATGACGGTGATGCAGGCACTCTCGATCGCGGGAGGATTCACGCCCTACGCAAACTTGAAGAAGATCTACGTCATGCGCAGCGAAAACGGAGCCAGCAGAATATACCCAATGAACTACAAGGAAGTGATCAGCGGGCACAAAACACAACAAAATATTCCTCTGAAGGCTGGCGATACGATTGTGGTGCCGTAGGAAAAATCATGGCCAAGCTGATTCACGTTTCCTATTGTGTGCTCATTGCTGTGATTCTATGTGCGCCCCGAGCCTGGGCCCAAGGACCCGATGCGGCCAAGCCGGAACCTGGCGTGCAACCGGTCGCACCCTATCAACCACCCTTGGCGGCCGGGAGCACGAGCATATTAGCTCTGAACCCGAACTCCGATATCCCGGTAGCGGGGGACAATCGGCCCTTAAGCGGCGTGCAGGATCAAACACTGGGGACGAATTTGGGCGCTCGCAACGTGCTGGCACCTAGCTTCACTGCGGCGTCGGAGATGGGCACAGGTTCTACAGCGTCAGGTTTTTCCCAGCCGTCAGCTTTCTATCTTCTGCTGGCTACATTGGATCTGAACCACGCATCAGATCGATCCGAACTGGTGCTGCACTATACGGGTGGCGGCATGTTCTCGTCCTACCTAAACTCAGCTGTCCAGGAAGTGCAGTTCACTTACAACTTCAAATGGCAGCGCTGGACGCTGCTGGTGGGCGATGACGCCAGCTATCTCTCGGAATCGCCTTTTGGGTTTGGAGGCGTCGGAGGCCTGGGCTTGCTCACGGGCGACTCTCCGTTCGGCCCCGGAGGACCTCTGAGTTCCATACTGGGTCCCAATCAAACAATTCCAACAATCATAGTTCCGAGATTAAGCAATACGGGAATCACACAAATAGAATACAAGCTCAGCCCGCGTTCTTCGTGGACTGCTTCCGGGTCCTACGGGACGCTGAATTTTCTGGGCGTGGACTTCATTAATAGCGCTGAAACGCTATTTCAGACAGGCTACAACTACTCACTCAATCCGCGGAGTTCGATCGCGGTGATCTATCGCTTCGATGACTTCCGATTTACTCAATTTGGGCAGTCGATCGAAAACCACGTGATGCAGTTTGCCTATGGGCGCAATGTAACCGGAAGACTGAACTGGCATGTGGCGGCCGGACCGAGCGTGGTGATGCTCCGAGGACCCCTGACGGGTTATGGAAACAATGTGTCGTGGGCCGTGGATGGATCACTGAATTATAAGATGGATCGCGGGGCACTGCAGCTTAGTTACGATCACGTTGTCACAGGGGGAAGTGGAGTACTGGTTGGGGCGCAGACGGGGCAGGTACAAGCGACCATAGAACGGTCATTAAGCCCGAAGTGGCAGGGCACGGCGTCACTCGGCTACGCAACCAGTGGGAGCTTGTTACCACCAGGGGCCAGCTTGGAAAAGCAAAACTACAGCTCTTGGTATGCGGTGGCTCGACTCGATCATCAATTCCGTCCTGGAACTGTTCTTTTCGTCAGTTACGAGGCACAACTGCAAGCCTTGAACGCAGCCGCTTGCGGCGCTGCAAATTGTGGGGGCACTTCGATCGCCCACGAATTTTCCGTCGGGTTCAATTTCGGCTTGCGACCCATTTCCTTGCGCTAGCCGTGCCAGAAGCAACAGAAGCAAACGCAAACCCTAGAGCCGCGAGTGATGCGCGACATTTTGACTTGGAAGGATCCCAGGCGGCGAGACCAAAAACTTGGCGCTAAGCCGGATGACAATCTTGACCCGAAGGCTGAAAAGAATATGTCCACGGAGAGGCAAGCAATGCCAGACAGACTAGAAGAGCGGGTTCCGCGCGGATGGGAAGAGTATTTCGCCATTTTGGTGCGGCGGCGGTGGTGGATATTGCTTCCGTTATTTCTGTGCTGGGCGGCAGTGTGGGGAGGCAGTTGGTCTTTGCCAACCACGTACACGTCCGATGCGCTGATCTCCGCGGAACAGCAGAAAGTGTCGGACATCTACGTAATGGAGAACGTCAATGTGAATCTGCAAAACCGTTTGCAGAGTACGACGCAACAGGTGTTGAGCTACGCTAGCCTGCAGGCGATCATAAACCGCTTCAAACTCTACGTAGCACCACCGCGCATGAAAGGATTTTTCAAGGTCAAGGATCCCGTCGATCAGATGCGCGGCGACATTAAGATTGAGCTGGTGGGTGCGCCGGGATATCGGGGAGAGTTCTTTACGTTCAAGATTCATTACTCGGCTGATACACCTGAGATCGCCCAGCAGGTGAATACCGAGCTAACGTCTTTGTTTATCAACGAAAATCTTAGGGCGCAGAGACAACTTTCCGAAAACACGACGGCCTTTCTCGACAGCGAATTGGCAGACGCGCGCACCAAAATGGAGCAACAGGAAGCGGAAGTATCAGCTTTCAAAGCAAAACATGCCGGAAACCTGCCGGGCCAGTTGCAGAGCAACGTGCAAATCCTGGCGGGATTGCAAGCACAGCTTGCGAGCACGCAGCACGCCTTGGACACTTCGAAGCAACAAAAGATTTATCTGGAGTCTTTGCTGCAGCAGTATCAATCCGCGCAGGCAAGTCTGGGTGGAGACGCAAGCGTGATCTCGACACAGGCGCTGGATAAAGTGCTTCAGAATCTGCGCCTTCAAATCCAGAATTTGCGCACTCGCTACACGGACGACCATCCCGACATCGTTGCGCTGAAAGACGAAATCGCCAAGACCGAGACGTTGCGGAAGCAAAACGAAGCGGAAATCTCGTCCAATCAGCAAACCGGCAAGACTGCAAGCGCGATTGACTTCTCAGCGGAAGAGGGCGTGCAGCGAGGCTCTCCGACTGCGATTATGCAGCTTCAAAGCCAGCTTAAGGCTAATCAGTTGGAGATCCAGAATGAGCAGGAGCACGCGAAAGATCTTGAGGCGCAAACCACGGTGTACCAGGCCCGCTTGAATCTTACGCCGGAGACGGAACAAGAGCTGACGGTGGTTTCGCGCGGGTACGATGAAGCTAAATTTAATTACAATTCGCTGCTCCAGAAACAAACGCAATCGCAGCTTGCCACCAGCCTCGGACAGCAGCAACAGGGGCAACAATTCCATATCGTCGATCCGCCCAAGTTGCCGGACAAGCCTTCAGCGCCGAATCGTTTCCTGATTAGCTTAGTCGGCCTGGCGTTAGGAGCTGCGCTGGGCTTGGGTCTGGCGACTTTTCTAGAACTAACCGACGTGCGCTTTAGGCAGGAGAAGGATCTGGAGGGAATTTTGCCGGCCCGGATGCTGGTCGGTATCCCCCGCTTGAGCACGCCCAAAGAAGAGCATTCGCGTGTTGTGGCCCGGTACATGGAATGCGGAGCAGTCGCGCTAGTGGCTATATTGATTTTCACCGGGAATCTCTACACGTATTACAACGGTTGAGCGTCGGTCGTAGCGAAAAGTTTCTTGAGGCGTTACGCATTTCCCTTTGAATCCTAAATGATTTGCCCCGCGGCATGAGCCGGTATTTTTCTTGCCGGGAAGGCAACTCAGAAAACAGGAACGGAAACCAATGAGCCAGTTATTTGAAGGATTTAGCAGAGCATCCATTCCACAGAGCCAGCACGGCAAGGTTCCGTTGGACATGGCTGACGCAGAACTGGTCGTCTTACCTGAGCCGACGGCTGCTGCCGAAGACTTGGGCAATGCGGTGGCTGAAGCGGCCGGGCATCGTCTAAGTGGATCCGCCGAGATAGATAAAATCGGCGATGACGATAGGGTTCGGTTGGTGATGGCGCAACCGTCAGCAGCATCGCGTCTAATTGCATGGGACGCGCCCAACAGTCTTGGCGCGGAGAAATTTCGAGCCCTTGCCGTCCGGCTAGACGCCATGCGCAGGCAGCACGAGTTGAAATCTCTGCAAGTGACCAGCAGCGTAATCAGCGAGGGCAAGTCATTCGTTGCAGCGAATCTTGCAGTGACACTCGCCAAATATTCCGGATATAAGACGCTTCTGATTGAAGGAGACTTGCACAGACCGACCCTGGCAACGATGTTCGGACTAAAGGATTTGCACGGTCTGAGTGACTGGTGGACGATCCGAAACCAGGAACTTGCCAGCTACATTGTTCGATTTAATGGCACGGCTCTGTCGTTTCTTCCCGCAGGAAAGTCCTGCGACCGGCCTTCAGAAATTCTACGTTCAGGGCAACTCGCGGACGCCTTTGCACAGTTGAGAAGCCAATTTGATTGGATCGTGGTTGATTCCACACCCATGCTGCCCGTGATCGATGCCAACCTCTGGTCGAGATTAGTGGACGGTTCGCTGCTGGTCGTCAGAGAAGGCATCGCGCCGCTGAAGGCTTTGAAGAAGGGATTGCAGTCCCTTGACAACCCCAAGTTGATTGGAGTGGTCGTAAATGAAGCTTCGGACTTCGATCAAATTGCATACGAGGGGCAATACTATGGCGCCCGAAAGAACGGAGACAAGGGCTTAAGAAAAGCCCAGTAGATCAAGCGTCCCCGAGGGGTTTTCCATTCGAGCGTACAAATCTGAGTTTTCTCCCATCATGTAGCATCACGCGTTGTGAACTACGATCGAAGGCAGCAAGTAGCATGCCTGACCCGGATTTGTAATTAGGTCTGCTCGAGATTTTTTTAGCCCACCTGACTGGACCAAATAAGATGCCGTACTCAATATTCCCGGTTCTTAACTACCTCGTGTGGCTAGGTATGAGGGGGCGTGTGGAGGTTCTCGAAGGAGACAACGTACGGTCCCTCAAAAGCCGAGGAAATAGCCACTCGGACTTTGGCGATACCACGCAAGCGGATTACTTAGCATGGGAACCGTCGCACGTCGTCACATGGGTCGTTGGTCTATCACTACCCATCCTGGTCGCGATCCTGTATGCGCCGGTGATCGGTTCGATGGTGAGGCAGTGGTGGAGCGACCCGAACTATGGTCACGCATTTTTTGTCCCTGCATTTGCGGGGTACGTTTTGTGGAGCACGCGCGATCGGTGGAGCTCGCTGCCGCTCCGCCCGAGCAATTCCGGCTTGGCGCTCATGTTATTCGCTATCGCGCTGCGGATTCTCGGGATGCTCGGTGCTGAACTATTCATGGCGCGGCTGTCTTTGGTGGTTCTGATCGCAGGCATGACCCTCTTTCTGGCTGGTCGCCAAGCGCTATGGTCGGTCGCATTTCCGATCGGCTATCTGCTCTTTATGATCCCCTTGCCTGCAATTGTGTACTACCAGCTGACACTTCCTCTTCAGTTGTGGGCATCGCGTTTGGGTGCGACGGGTCTGGTCGCGTTGGGCATTCACACTGTGCGAGAAGGGAATCTACTCTTTCTGCCGAACTGCACGCTGAACGTGGTCGAAGCTTGCAGCGGTATTCGATCGTTACTTTCACTTCTGGCCGCAGCCGTTGCCTATGGATATTTGGCCGAGCGGAGCATGTGGAAGCGTCTTGTCCTGGCGGTTACAAGCATTCCGATCGCGATCGCAGCCAATGGATTGCGTCTCGTGGTAATAGGTGTGCTGAGTTACTACTTCGGACCTAGCGTGGATTCTGGATTCGTGCATGTGGCGCTTGGTCTAGGGTTTTTCGCGCTAGCGTTTCTTTCGGTCCTGCTCATCCATAGACTTCTTGGCCTGCATTTGAGAACGCACAATTCCCTAAGATCCTCTCTATGACCTCTTTAAGAATCTCCATTGCCGCGATGCTTCTTGTGGGAGGAATTTTCGCAACGCATAGCCTCAGACCAAAGATCGCTGCTGTGCCGCATTGGCCATTGCGTGAATTTCCGTCCGACATAGGCCTGGCACACAGCGAGGATCGACCGTTCGAGGCGCAGATCGTGCGCGCGGTCGGTGCGGATGACTATATCAATCGGGTGTATCTGGGCAGCACGCCACCGATTGAGCTGTATATCGGCTATTACAAGGACCAGCGTTCCGGCGAAAGAATTCACTCTCCAAAAAATTGTCTTCCGGGATCCGGATGGGAGCCGGTACATGCCAGTCGCGTCCAGCTTGGTTCAGAGAACGGAGTTCCCTTGCTTGTGAACGGATATCTAGTGGCACAGGGACCGAGACGGAACATGGTCCTTTACTGGTATCAGTCGCAGGGACGAATCGTTGCCAGCGAATACTTGGCGAAGTTCTTGCTAATTACGGACGGATTGAAGAACAGACCGACCGATGGCGCGATGGTCCGCATCTGGACAAGCGCGGCTGATGGTGAAGCAAGCGCACAGGCGAGGGCGGTAGACTTCGCGCGCCGTGTTTATCCAAAGATTGAGGAATTCCTGCCCGATTGAAAGATAGAAGGACGGTAAGCCCATGAGAAACACAGCTCGGATTTTCGCATCATTTCTTGCCTCGAACAGTGGCAGGCAGAAAGCAAGGACGCGCCCACAGAGATGGATTCTTGGCGTGACTCTTGCCGCAGCCCTATTGAGTTGGGGTTGCCCGAAGCAAGATCCAATGCAGGCATTCAGTCCTCCTCCGCCTCCCATCGATCAGGGGCCAGCCCCTGTCCCCGAGCCGGCGACGGCGCTGCTATTTGGAGCAGCACTACTGATCGGCGGAGCTATCGCCCGCCGGCGGCGCAAGGGAGGCCACAATAAATCGTAACTGTTGAGACGCCGAAGAAGTCTTGTCTACCGCAACTCGCGACAACCCGGAGCGTTCCTTGATCCGTCTTTTGCATGCGTATGTTCCTAAACGAACGCTTCTGCTGGGAATTTCAGAAGCATTTCTGATCACGCTCGCCCTTTTGGTTTCCGCTCTGGCTCGGCTTGGTGCAGGAGAAGCCAGGTTCATGCTTACGTATCAATACGGCACCTGGAAGATTCTGTTTGTAGCGGTGGCCTTCCTGACGTGCATGTACTACTTCGATCTTTATGAGTCCACGATTGTAAGCAATCGACGGGAGGCGATGGTTCGTCTCATCCAGGTGATGGGAGTCGCATACATCGCATTGGGTCTCCTATATTATTTGTACCCGCCAGTGAAATTGGGCCGGGGAATCTTCCACCTCGGCTTTCTGTTTGTCGGGTTGTTGCTGCTTCTCTGGCGAAGACTATTTTCAGCTATCAACAATACGCAAGGCTTTGCAGAGAGGGTGGTCATTTTAGGCGAAGGCTCTCTGGCTGAATCACTCGCACATGAAATCGAAATGCGACCCGAGCTGGGAATTTGTCTTGCCGGTCGTGCACAATTGCTGCCAAGCGAGAGCCGTCCTGGCGATCAAAAGATCGAGAGCACACAAGCCGTTCTCTCGCAGACCAGCTTCTATGAAGGTCTTGCCGTCGGGCGTCCCGTTCGTGGCATCGACCGAATCGTTGTGGCGATGGAGGAACGGCGGGGCAAGCTACCAGTCGGTTTATTACTTTCTCTGAAGAATCGCGGCGTACAAGTGGAAGATGGAAATGATGTCTATGAATCGATCACTGGCAAAGTCCCGATAGAATCCATCCGGTTAAGTTGGCTGCTATTCGCGCCAGGTTCTCAAGCCTCGCGGTTGTTTCAAGTCTACAAGCGGTCTGCGTCCGTGGTGATTTCGGTCTTCGGATTGCTTCTCACATTGCCTGTGCTTCCGTTCGTAATTATTGCCATCAAGCTTAGTTCGCCTGGACGGGTTTTATACTCGCAGAACCGTGTAGGACGGGACGATAAGATCTTCCGTTGCTACAAATTCCGCACGATGCGCGCTGACGCGGAGGCGGATACAGGGCCAACCTGGGCGGAGGACGACGATCCTCGGATTACTCCCGTAGGCGGATTCCTTCGTAAGACGCGCGTCGATGAGATTCCGCAGTTGTGGAACGTTCTGAGGGGCGACATGAGTCTTGTTGGACCGCGGCCCGAGCGGCCGGAATTTGTCGAGGCCCTGAACGAGAAGATTCCTTACTACCACTTGAGGCACTCCGTCCGCCCGGGAATTACCGGATGGGCCCAGATCCTCTACAAGTATGGGAGTTCGGTCGAAGACGCTAAGGAAAAGCTCCGCTACGACTTGTACTACATCAAGAACACATCCGTCGGGTTGGATATGCTCATCCTGTTTAACACGATCAAGATTGTGTTGCTGGGACGCGGCGCCAAGTAAGGCTGACTCTCGCATTGCCAAGTGAACCTTCCCAGTTTCCGCTCCACTCCTCATTCTAAACCAAGCGCCATGTGTGGCCTGCTTGCATGAACTAACTGATGTCGCTGCATAATCATGGGATTCGCTCTCACCCTTATCTACATCGTCGTCACCATTATCTCTCCGGAGCAATTCGGACAGGAGTGGGCCAGCTATCACGTTGTTGTGTACCTGGCAGGAATTACGGCTCTGGCATCCTTGCCCAGCATGTCGAGGTACAGCTATTGGAAAAATTCGGTGCAAACATACCTGCTGGTTGCCTTCATAGCAGCCATTGCACTTTCGCAGGTGGCTCACGGATGGCTCGGCGGGGTTGTCGAAAGTTGGCGGTTGTTTTTGCCAAGCGCGGCGGTTTTTTTCTTTATCGTGGTGAACGTGACGACGATTCGCCGGCTAAAGATAGTGGCCCTTACAGCAGTGGGGGCCTGTCTGATCGTTACGGTCGAAGCGCTCTGCGGATACTACGCGGGCTACCATGGCGAGACGTTCGTGCTACTGACCAATATCTCCTCCCCGGAAGATAACGTGATAGGGCAACTGACCCGAATCCGCGGTGCGGGATTCTTGAGCGATCCAAATGATTTTGCGCAGATTCTCTTAATTGTCCTTCCGCTCGCGTTCATTGCCTGGCGGCGGGGACGCGCGGTGACCAACTTCTTTGTCGTTCTCGTACCAACCGCATTGCTACTCTGGACGACCTATCTCACACACTCTAGAGGCGGGTTGATAGCGCTGGCCGCGGTCGCACTGATGGCAGCGAGGAAAAAACTCGGAACAACCGCTTCGACCGCCTTGGCCGCAGTATTTGTCCTTGGGATGCTAGCACTTGATTTCACTGGGGGGCGCGGGATTTCGGCGGCCGACGGCGCGGACAGGCTCGAAGCCTGGGCCAACGGCTTAGAAATGTTCAAGAGCGCTCCGTTGTTCGGAATTGGATTCAATGGCTTCACGGATTTGTACGAGATAACAGCCCACAATTCTTTCGTCCTTTGTCTTGCCGAGCTTGGATTGCTGGGTAGCACGTTGTGGGTGGCGTTACTCGTCACGACGACGATGGGACTGAATCAGATCGTTGGAGGGCAAAAAACAAAAAGGCACGGTAGATTACTCGGCCTGCTGGATCTCTTTGAAACGAGCTCTATCACATATAACAGTGCGCTGGCACTGAACCGAGCACCGTCGAGCGGAATCATTGTATTGAACTACGAGTACGCGTCCGCGTCCGCAGCACTGCCCGCTTCAGTTGGGCCTAATTCTCTGGAATTCGAAACACGCCAAGGACCCGTTCATTCCGCAGGGGTGCCACCGCAATGGATGGTGGCAATTCGCTTGGCGCTGGTTTCCTTTATGGCGACCGCGTGGTTTTTATCGCGAAGCTACACGACAACGATGTACCTGGTTTTGGGATTAGCCACCGCGACGATTGCGCTCCAACAAGGCGATCGCAAACCGCCCGATCGTGGTCACTGGATTTTGCACACCGTCACCGCTGAAGTGCTGATCATCATATTGATTTATGGTCTAGTTCGTCTCCGCCACTGAAAATCATAATTTGATATCAAGTAGTAGCCGCGGCAGGCGCGAAGCTGACCCCGCCGAAATTGATTTCGCTAATCCACTGACAAGCAACAACCGCCAAGCCAAGCAGCCTCCTCCCAGTCCGAGCGCTGTTCCGTGCAGTAGTGCGCTTCAAACACCAGGAGGAACAGATGAGTGGAACCCACTTTCAAACCTACGCATTTTGGTGCGCCGCATGCCTCATGCTCTATACCTATGTGGGGTATCCGCTCTGGATGTACTTGCGCAGCCGTTTGCAGCCTCGGCAGCAGCAACAAGGATCGATCCTGCCCACGGTGAGTATTATCCTCGCAGTCCACAACGGTGCAGCGCTTCTGCGACACAGGGTCGCCCACCTCCTTTCCCTGGATTATCCGCGAGATCGAATGAAAATCGAGATCGTATCCGACGGCTCGACGGATGGTACGGAGGATATTCTTAGGCAGTTTCGAGACCCGCGTATCAGGTGCTACCGATGCCCGGAGCATTCTGGCAAGGCAGCAGCTTTGAACCTAGGAATGCAGAACGCCACAGGTGAAATCTTACTATTTCTCGATATTCGTCCGTGGATCGAAAGTAATGCGTTGCAACTATTGATCAGCAACTTTGAAGATCCCCGAGTGGGATGTGTCACCGGAGAACTCGTCCTGCGCGACGATGGCCATGACCCGGGCGCCAAGGCCGTTGGAGGTCTCTACTGGCGATACGAGCAGTGGATTCGCAATTGCGAGGCAAAGGTCGACTCGCCTTTGGGAGTATACGGCGGGTTTTATGCGATACGCCGTACACTGGCGAGCGCACTTCCCGACGGAACTATTCTGGACGACATGCTGCAGCCTCTGAGTGTCATTCGTCAGGGCTACCGTTCCGTCCTGGATTTGCGTGCGCGAGTCTACGACATCTGGCCCAAGAGTCTGCGAGGTGAGTTTCATCGCAAGGTCCGGACATTAGCTGGCAACTTCCAGCTGATACAACTCGCGCCGTGGTTGCTGTCCCACGAGAACCGATTACGTTTCGAATTGATCTCGCACAAGCTGATGCGGTTGCTCGTGCCAATCTTATTAGTTACGCTGCTGGCGACCAGCGCGATGCTGGCGAGGCATTCTTTTCTATACACGGGGGCGTTCGCCTCGCAGATTATCTTCTATCTCCTTGCCGCACTGGGAAGTACGACTAGTGCCCCGATTCTCACACGCATAGCCGCCCCGGCAAGCGCCTTCTGCATGCTGAATGCTGCCGTAGTCGTAGGTTTCTACAAGTTCCTGTTCACCCGCGGGCCACTCTGGAAAATCTGGACCTCTGGGGCAACTGGTTCAGTTGCCACGGACGGGCAAGAGGGCGTGGATTGGAACGCAACAATGCTCAGGCCGCACCTGCACGACCAATTGCGAACGCGCGGTGTGACTCAATGAGATTGAAAGTGACCGTAGTTACGCCTATTTTTCCGATCCCTGCGCAACCGTACCGCGGGCATTCCGAGTATGAGATCGTTTTGGCGCTCTCGAAACTCGCCGACGTAAACGTTATTTGTCCTTTTCCTCGTTATCCAGAATGGTTTAGGCCAACCTACGATCATCGCAGTCCTGACTTGTCATTTTCGCCGCCGGGCGTGAAGGCGCGGTACTTCGAATATCCAGCTTTACCCGGCGTGACCCGATCCATCAACGGTCTGATCTGCGCGAGGTATCTTGAGCCATACATTCGCGAGTGCTCACCTGACATAGCGTGCAACTTCTGGCTATATCCCGCAGGCTACGCCACCGTCGCAGTGGCACGCAAACTTGGCATTCCAGCCGTGGTGGGATCTATCGGCTCTGATCTAAATCGGTTTGTTGACCCGGCTTCTCGATGGTTGACGCGACTTGCCATGAAGCGAGCCACTTTTGTCGTCACTAAGAGTGAACACTTACGCCAGCGAGCCATCGAGATGGGAATAAGTCCTTCCAAGGTCCGGACGATTCGGAACGGTTGCAATCCAATGACTTTTAAACTCGGTAACCGAAGCGCCGCACGCGCGCAGCTATCGGTGGACGAGAAGGCCGAACTTGTGTTGTTTGTAGGGCGCCTTGATACTGCAAAAGGAATCGAGGAATTGCTGGAAGCATTTGCGTCGCTTGCCAAGCGCCGCCCAAATCTACGGCTGGCATTTGTCGGCGACGGACCAGGTGGCGCGCATCTGCGAAGCAAAACCAAGCATCTGGCGCTGGAAGATCGAATCACCTTCAACGGTCCTGGCTCTTCGCAGGATGTGGCCGGCTGGCTCGCGGCCGCAAACGTGCTCGCTTTGCCCAGCTATAACGAAGGATACCCAAACGTCATCATCGAGGCCCTCAGCTGCGGACGTCCTGTGATTGCGTCTAATGTTGGTGGAATCCTCGAGCTTGTCAATGAAGGCTCCGGGATTTTGATTTCTCCGAGAGACTCACGAGCACTTGCCAGCGCAATTGATAAAGCAATGGATCGGAAATGGCATGAACATTCCATCGCGGAACAATTTCGCCGGGGGTGGGATGAAGCTGCCGACGAATTACTTCGAGTATGTGAGTTGGCGTTGCAGCAACGGAGCGAGAAACGGCAGTTGCCGGCGAAAGCTGTGACCGTGTTGAGCCGGTAATTCGATTCAGATCAAGGTAACCGTGCAACTATGCAGCTAATCCACAATTCGCAAATTTGGGGCCCCGCTTACGTTAAGCAACGGTTTCGGCAGATCACGCAGCGTGCCGCACCTCCTCTTGAGCGTATTTGGGTAACCATTGCAGACCACTACGAACCCAGGTGGCAACACGCTGATTTAAGCACGGCGCAGGCTCGCGTCGCTTTATGGCGTACTGCATGGCCCGAAATTACAAAGCGATGCATGCCCGATTCTGTTGGTAATGGTCCACGATATACCTTCTTCTTTCCGGAAGAAGAATATCATCCGAGTTTGATGGAGCCTCTGGCCGAAATGGTTCGCGAGGGAATTGCGGATGTGGAGGTCCATATTCATCATGATGGCGAGGGTCGCGAGAACTTTGTCGATCGTATAAGCGGTTTTTGCAGCACATTGGACAAACAGCACGGTCTTCTTCGTAAGCGCGCTGGGAAGCTAACTTTCGGATTCATCCACGGAAACTGGGCTCTTGACAATTCAAGACCGGATGGCCGCTGGTGTGGTCTTGCCGACGAAATCAGAGTGCTTCGAGGTCTCGGTTGTTATGCCGATTTCACGATGCCGTCTGGGGATTCTCCAACCCAAACCCGTCTGGCAAATACGATTTACTACTGCAATGGCGATCCCTATCGGTCGAAATCGTATGACTTTGGCATTCCGGTTTCACCTGGCGGCAGCGTCGAAGGTGACTTGCTCATGATCTCCGGGCCGCTCGGAATGCGTTGGAGAGACCGCCTGCTTCCACGGCTCGAAACTGGCGAACTGCGCCACGGAAATGTGGCGACACCGTATAGGGTGAGGCGTTGGGTCGAGCTAGCTCCGAGGATTGGAACTGATTCCTTTATTAAGTTGTTTACGCATGGAGCTCAAGAGCGGAACTCTTCGGCTTTATTGGGAGACGTTCTGGAATCGGCTTTCAATATGTTGGTGGAGGAAGCGGATCGGCGCGGATGCGCCCTTCATTTTGTCTCCGCATGGCAGATGTATCTCGCGATTGAGGCCATCGGGCGTGGCCGAGACCCCGTTGTCGCGGCGCACACCGGTCAGCTTGATCTTGTTAGCTCGGGAGTAGAAGGGAAGGGATGCTGAATATCGGCATTGTCGGGTGCGGGAAAATTGCTGACGGTCACATCGAAGAGATCCAAAGGATCGGATGTGCGCGAGTGCTGGCGGTTTGTGACCTCGAGCCTATCTTGGCTGAGCAACTCGCCGTTCGCTACTCCATCCCCTATCGGTATGCCGATTTTAATCGCATGCTCTCCGAGCATCATCTGGACGTAATTCATATTGCCACGCCACCTCACTCTCATTTGGCTTTGGCACAGAAGTCAGCGGAAGCAGGTTCTCACATATTTATCGAGAAGCCCCTCGCGTTGAACACAACAGATGCGCGGCGCCTGATCGAATGCCTGCAAAAAACCAGCCGGAAGATGACGATCAATTACTGGTACAACTTCGAATCGCCGGCTATGGCGCTAAAGGAATTTGTTGCAAACGGAGAATTGGGCGAGCCTGTACATATTGAAAGTTATTATGGATACGACTTGGCGGGCGAATTTGGCCAGGCACTGCTCTCAGATGATCGTCATTGGGTTCACCAATTGCCCGGCAAGTTGTTCCAAAATATTATCGATCACGCGATCAATAAAATTACACCGTTCTTACCGGACGAACCACTGGAAGTCATCGCACGTGCATACCGCCGCCGGAATTTAAAGGACGACGGCACGGACGGCGTTCTTGACGAACTGCGGGTGATGATTCTCGCCGGGGGCATGTCTGCCTACGTTACTTTCTCCTCGCACGCGCGCCCGGTAGGCCATTTCATGCGGGTTTACGGCACGAAAAATACGGCTCACATTGATTTTGCGCTCCGCACCATGCTCGTCGAGAAAAAACAGACCATTCCCAGCGCGCTGGGGCGTTTGCTGCCGCCCTTTAAATCCAGCTGGCAGTCTCTCCGGCAAGCGACTCGCAATGCGCGCGAGTTCGCGGGGTCACGCTTTCAGTTCTTTGCAGGGATGAACCGGTTATTGTCGCAGTTTTATGAATGCATTCTGAACGACACTCCTGTGCCGATCCCTTACCCCGAAATGTTGCGCGTATCGCAAATCATGGACGAAATCTCGACACAGGTTTACCCGGCGGCTGCCCTATGAGGGTACTCGTTACCGGCGCGGCAGGATTTCTTGGGAAGGCTGTGATCGAGCGTCTCCTAGCTCACGGTTACACCGATATTCGCTGCAACGTTCGCCGCCGCACGGATATTCGCAAGTTTGATGCGCTGGTAGAGCAATATCCGGGCGTTCGTCTTGAGTATTGTATTGGGGACCTGAAGTATCGAGAGGATGCCGCGCAAGCCGTGGACGGAGTGCAGCTGATTTTCCATCTGGCCGCCGGAAAAAAAGGAACTGCTGCAGATCTCTTTCTCAATTCCGTCGTGG
>Ga0207145_1034_pt1 | contig 20773 bp, 18 predicted proteins | sample Alteio_BWMinHeat_35_FD_153578 | JGI IMG/M metagenome (GOLD analysis project Ga0207145, IMG submission 153578) | Enriched cells from forest soil in Barre Woods Harvard Forest LTER site, Petersham, Massachusetts, United States -... | ecosystem: Environmental > Terrestrial > Soil > Temperate forest >...
GGGAAGTGCACGCCACCGTAGTCCACCCACCAGAGATATTCGTAGCCGCCAACATCCACCCCGTTGGCCTTCACCATCTCGTTGGCGTGGCTGCTTTTTTCGACCCAGGCTTCCGGCACAATCTGTCTGCTATTCCAACGACCGTGCTGTAGGTAGAGCAATCCGAAGCGCGCCAAATCGCGTGCTGTAATTTCAATGGGATAGGCGGGGTGAACCGAAATTGGCCCCCCGATGTAATAGACATCGTCCGGCTGAAAATCCTGCATCCCGATCGGCTTGGCAATGCGCTGATAAAACGCTTCGCCAATCTTCAAACCTGTCTTCTTCTCAAAGATGGTCCCAAGGACATTGAAGTCCCAATTGTTGTAGTACCAGAAAGTCCCTGGGGCGTGGCTCCCGCGCGCTGGGCGGTTCTTCTTCATCGATTCTGTTTCCATATATGCCGGGTGATAGACACCAGAACGCGCGCGCAGCAGATCAACAATCCGCGATTGCTTTTCTTCCTTTGTCAGCGGATCGGGTGAATCGTCGATTCCCAATTGTTCCAGGGTCTGGTTGATGTCAATGACACCTTCGGCAGAATAGATACCGTAGAGCGCGCTGAGCAGGCTCTTCCGCACGGAATAGGAGGTGATTTTCTTGTCGATATCTCCCCACTGATCGACAACTTTACCGTTCTGGACGATCATTACTGCGGAAGTGTGAATCGAATCAGCATCGGCGTATGCATGCGCAGCGGCCAGCTTCTCTGCGGACCATTTAGCCTTTTCGGATGAAGAGAGGGGCTGCCAGGATTTCCCGGGGAAGGTCTCTTCCGATTTGCTTTGCGCTAACCCTGATTGCCTGCCCGCGCCGGCAAACAGAACAATCGAAAGACAACAGAAAAGAAAGATCAAAGAACGAACGGAAGAATGCCGCATGTCTTGGACTTATATCACGGGTGTTGGACCCCCACAATGAGCAGCACTTGGTCCCGGCATATGCGGCTCTCATAGCTTCGTCCATTGAGTTGCGGTCGAATGACGGGCCATTCGGAAGTAATCACCAAGAGCAACTGAACGGCTGTGGCAAGACCCCCGAAGGACGCGAAAAAAACCCCGCGCGGCTTCGGTCAACTCTTGGTGAGTCGGGCCAGCTCAACTGGTCGGCGCAACACTTACGTCGCGCTGGCGAAATGGAAGGCTCTGCTGAGACCTACTGGCCGAAGTAGTAGCCGTCGCGGGCGCGGACTTCGAGGTCTTTTTGTTTGGGGACGGCTAGATGGATTTTGTGGTAGCCGACAGTGTTGCCTTTGTCGGGGGTGTAGGCGAGGCTGTACTGGTTGCGGAGGTCTTCGTCGATTTCTGCGTAGATTTTGTCGAGCGTTTCTTTTTTGGTGACTTTGAAGAGGCGACCGCCGGTTTCGTTGGAGATTTGTTCGAGGATTTTCTTACCGTCGGGGCGCTCCTCGCGTGGAGGATAGCCGCCACGGCCGCGGCCACCGCCCATTCCGCCGCCGTGCATTCCAGGGCCACCCATACCGAAACCGCCGGGACGGCCGCCTTCTTCTTCATCGGCAAATAGAATCGAATAGATGATGGTGTCGGAGCGCTGCGCGGTGGCAATCGCTTCAGCCATGGTTTCTTTGCTGCCGTGGTCCACGCCGTCGGAAAGAATGATGAGCGCCTTGCGGCCTTGCTGCTTGCTCATTAATTCGTCGGACGCGAGGAAGATCGCGTCGTAGAGCAGCGTTCCAGCGCCGTGAGAGCCTCGACTGCGGCTCCCTCCTCCTCCGCCGCCGTTTCCGTTTCCACCGCCGCTGGTGCTACCGCCGCCATCGAATTGCGGAGTGGAGAGCTTTTGCAGCGCGGCCTGCAACTTGGGACGCGAAGGAGTGAAATCCTCCAGAAGCTCCACTTCCCTGTCGAAATGAATCACAAACGCGGCATCCTTATTTTCGCGGAGCAGATGATCGAGGAAGCTGTAGCTGGCGGTGCGCTCCTGATCGAGAACGCGGCGCTGGCTCAAGCTGGTATCGATCAAGAGGCCCAAGCGCAGTGGTATATCGGTTTCGTGCGCAAAGTAGTTGATGGATTGCGGGCGGCCGTCTTCCTCTAACTGGAAATCGTCTTTGTTGAGATTCGAGATGATCTTTCCGTGTTTGTCGCGAACGGTGGCCAGGACGCTGACGGTTTTCACTTCCACTGCAATCTTGGGCTGGCCTTCCTGTGGGCGCTTGAGCTCTGGCTGCGCTTGACCTTGCTGAGTTTGCGGTTGCTGCGCGCGAACCTGCGCGGCAAGCGCCAAGGACAGAAGCGCAGTCAAAATGGCCGGGCGGAGGAGACACCGCGATACGTGCGTCTCAAAAGGAGCAGAAAAATTGTTCATGCTGGTCTCGAACTCGGTAACGGCTGGATAGAATTCTCCAAATACTAGTTCACTCGCCGGAGGCGGAAAGTTCCCGCGACTTGCAACAAAGAATAAGATGCCTTCCTGGAGGATTTGGTTTGCGGGCGTGGCTGCGGTCTTCGTATCGTGCGGGCGAGCGAACTCGACAGAAAGAGAATCCGCTTATTCTTGCCAATTTGGCGCTCCAGGGGATGTTCCTCGCGCCGTAAGATAAATCACACATGAGCAAAGAAATGATCGTCGCGCCCGTAACTCTCGAGGGCCGCCACGTGCGCCTCGAGCCGCTTTCGCAAACGCATCACGCCGGTCTCTCCGCTGTCGGCCTTCCGGAAGAACTGTGGCGCTGGATTCCCACTCCCGTGCGCACGCCGGAAGAAATGTCCTCGTACATCGCCACCGCTCTCGAGGAACAGGCTCGCGGCGTTTCGCTGCCCTTTGCGCAGATCGAAAAATCCAGCGGCCGCGCGATCGGCTGCACACGCTATGGAAACATTGACCGCCTGCATCATCGCGTGGAGATTGGCTGGACGTGGGTCGCGCCAGATTGGCAGCGCACGGGCGTAAACACGGAAACCAAATACCTTTTGTTGCGGCACGCGTTCGAAACGCTGGGATGCATTCGAGTGGAACTGAAAACGGACTCGCTCAATGAAAAATCGCGCAACGCCATCCTCCGCATCGGCGCGAAGGAGGAAGGCACGTTTCGGAATCACATGATCACGGCCAGCGGGCGCATTCGCCACACCGTTTACTTCAGCATCGTCGATTCGGAGTGGCCCGCCGTGAAGTCCCGCCTGCAAAATATGATGCTCGCCTGAGTCGGTGCTGAGATCATCGTGTTTCTTCGTCAGGGGAGAGTTCCGGGGGGCAGCGCTTCGAGGCATGGGCGGGCAGAATGAATCGTGCCCGTACAATTTTGGGTGGATTAGCCCATTAACCAATGCACGCCAACGCGCGATACCGTCTGGCGATGGAAGTTCGCGCATAAGCTAGACTAATTAACAGGGATCGACTGGCTAAACCGGTCATCCTCAGTCCGCCGCCCCGGCCACGCTGCGGCAAGATAGGTCTTTTTGGGAGCCCCAGTCGCGTTACGTGAGCCACTCCCAAAGACAAACAGCGTAAGCGGCGACTCAACGGAGAAAATTGTGCCCCCTTCCGATGCCAACAGGCGCCGCAGCGAGCGCGTGATGCTGCAGATCCCCGTCAAGGTGGTGACGGAGACGGCGGAGCGCGTTCCGGTCGAGGAAACGACGCATACGCTCGTCGTCAACGCCCACGGCGGGCTGTTGAAACTGAGATTAGAGCTTCTACAAGGCCAGCCGCTTCTTCTCGTGAATCCGCAAACCGGCATGGAGCAGACCTGCCGGGTAGTGCGCATCGATCAGCCCAGCCCGGACTATTTCGCGGTGGCTTTCGAGTTCGACAGGCCGGCGCCGAAATTCTGGCCGGTGACGTTTCCGCCAAAGGATTGGGAAGTCCCGGGGTCCTGACGGATTGTCGATTTGGCAAAGAAAGCGCGTCCTTTTTGCCACCGCAACTATCCAATGATTGGCGGGTTAAACGAAACAGAGGATAAGTATGCCTTTGGAGGCTCGTCAAATGCGGAACTTGGGTTCGGTAAGTACAGCCAAGCGGCTTTTGAGCGCTGGCGCTTTTCTATCTTTGCTTTTTGTGGCGGGGTGTGATGACCGCGTTCAGATCACGCGCGACCGCGATGTGCGCATCCCGAGAAATGCGACTTGGGCCTGGCGGCCGGCGGCGGAAGAGGCGCCCGCTGCGCGCGACAATCGCGGCGGCGACAATCGCACTGGCGACAATCGTCCCGTGATTTCGCGCGATGAACCCACGCGCCCCTCGCGGAATCAACCGGCGGCGCGCGTTCCCGATCCAAACGATGAAATCGTTCGCGGGCGCGTAAAGACCGCCATCGAACAGACCCTGACGTCGAAGGGCTTCAAGCAAGTTAGCGATCCTGGCGCGGCGGATTTTCTGGTGGACTACAAATTTGCGGTGAATCGCCATAGCGCGACCGTGCCGGTGGGCTACGGCGGCGGGTATCCCGGACTGGTTTGCGGGCCGTTTCGCTGCTGGGAGTCCTGGGGTTACGGGCCTGCGTTTGTAGGCTACGAGAACATTCACTTCCGCGAAGGAACGATCGTGTTCGACTGGGTCCAGCAAGGCACGCGGCACCTGGTCTATCGCGCGGTCGGTGAAAAGCCGGTGCGCCGCGATGCGTTCTCTCTCACGCAGGACGACATCAACGACCTGACTCACCACTTGCTGAAGGATCTGAAATCAGGTAAGTAACACGCGCTCTGTTTTGAGTGTGAGGATAATGGTGGGGCAGGCAAGATTGCCTGCCTCACCTTTTTTGTGCGCAAACCGCGCACCATTCGGCCACTGCCGGTTTCCGGCTGCTGCGATAAATTATTTCCCGGAAGACTCGCTCAGGGAAGCAAGCCGAAAACCACTACGCTATTCGGCGTGCCAACGTAAACCTTGCCGTTCGCCACCATCGGCGTGACGTATTTGTTGTCGCTGAAATGATCGCGGCTATTCGCCGCCTGATTCGAGTTATACAATTCGCTCGTCAAATTGGTTGCGTTATACGCGTGAAGCACGCCTGTGGAGCCGTTCTCGACAGCCCAAACAATCCCATTGGATGTGCCATTCGCCGAGATACTTGGCGTAGTTCCCGGATAGGCGAAGCTATTGGAACTCTGCGTCGCGGGCGTCGCGGAAAGCTTTGCATTCGTGATGGGGAAAGACTTCAGATGGTCGCCAACGGCGCCGTAGTAGACCGTGTTATTGAAATAGCTCGGCTTGGACCACACGCCGCCGATCTGCCCGCTGATTTGCTGATAGATATTGTCCGCGGTGCTGCTGAACTTCCCCATGTTGTCGCGATCGACGACGTAGATGATGGCGTCTTTGCCCGAGCCGACGGCAAGATGACGCGTGGTGCCATTTCCATCCACCAAATCCGGCAAGAGCAGTGGCCCGCCCGAACCGAAATCCGTGTCGGCGTTTGATTCCGAAACGGTATTGGAGGGCGTGAAGTAATCGAGCAGCTTTAACGGGGCGCTGGACGAGAGGCGCACATAGCATTGTCCGCAATTAGCATTTGCCGGAAAGCCGCTCGCGTTGAGCGTCGTGCCGAAATCGCCGTTGCCCACCATGAAATAAATGTTTCCGGACGCGTCGGCGCCGGGCGCCGTGCCCGCCATCCAGATGCCGCCTTCGCTGCCGTTGGGCACAAGATTCAGCACGCTTGTTTGCGACAGCGTGTTGGCGTCATAGGACATCACCCAGGAAGTGTAGGGCCGCGCGTCGCAGTGCGAGGACCACGTGGTATAAATGGTTCCGCCAATCTGCAAGAGGCCGGGGCGTTCCTTATATTGTTTGGCGTCAAAGACCACGTTTCCGTTGCTGCTATTGTCGCCCGTGCCGGGATAAGTCGCTTGCACAAGCGTTGGCCCGCCAAACAGTTCTGCGCCCGTGGTCAAATCCAGGGCGTGCACGCGATGGAAAAAATTTCCGTTGGCATCCTTTGACATCGCCACTACGTAGATCGCGCCATGCGCGCCGCGCGTGCGATCGATCACTGGCGTTGCCGTCACGCCAATTTCCGGAGTGACTTGCCCGCATCCGCGATCGTCGCTGGACGTCTCGCCGCTGCCGAGGACAGCGGTCTTCCACAAAAACGCGCTGGTGTTTCCGCTAACGGAGTCCGCGTCAAACGCGTACACGCTGCCGTGCTCCGTAGCCACGTACAAAACATTCTTAGTTCCCACGCCGGGAATCGCGACTGAGGAGAGATACAGGGGCTGGGCATCCACGAGCCCATCTACAGTGAACGCGCCGAGCTTGCCGAATTTTGTCGAGTTCACATTGGCCGGCGTAAGAATTGTTTCGTTCAGGTTCTGCCCGGTGCGCAAATTGTCGTAGTGATAGGTGATGACATCAATCGTCGACACTGTTACCGCATTCACGGTCAAGGTGGCCATTGTGCTGGTCTGGCTTCCCGTGGAGTTGCTCACGATGACATCGAACTTCGCTCCGTTGTCCCCGGAGACCGTCGCGGGCGTCGTGTAACTTGCAGCCGTCGCGCCGCTGATATCTCCACTATTCTTCTGCCACTGATAGCTCAATGGCGCGGTTCCTGTCGCCGTCACACTGAACGTCGCGGTTTGTCCGACGGTCACGGTCTGATTCGCTGGCTGCGCCGTAATCGTTGGAGCTACGGCAGTCGCATTCACAGTCAGAGTTGCGGTTGTGCTCGTCTTATTCCCTGCCGAGTTGCTCACGATCACATCGAATGTCGCGCCGTTATCCGCAGAAGTTGTCGCGGGAGTCGTGTAGCTTGCGGCGGTCGCTCCGCTGATGTTGGCGCTATTTTTTTGCCACTGATAATTGAGCGGCGCGGTTCCCGTAGCGGCAACGCTAAACGTTGCTGTCTGTCCGACACTCACGGTCTGGCCCACCGGCTCCGTTGTAATCGTCGGCGCTACCGTGGCGGCGTTCACTGTCAACGTTGCCATCGCGCTCGTCAGACTTCCGGCGCTATTGCTCACAACTACGTCAAACTTTGCCCCATTGTCGCCAGCAAGGGTGGCCGGTGTCGTGTAGCTTGCGGCGGTCGCTCCGCTAATGTTCGCGCTGTTTTTCAGCCATTGATAACGCAGCGGCGCAGTTCCGCTTGCCAACACGCTAAAGGTAGCCGGTTGCCCAACCGTCACGATTTGGCTTGCAGGCTGCGCGGCAATGGTCGGGGCCACCACCTTCGTTCCGCTGCTCTGAGACACTAGTCCTGCGCATCCGGCAAGCGCGAGAGCGCCAACAATCAGACTGGCTTGCATTAAGAAAATTGGTCGGCGCACAGGCGGTACCCCCAAGTCAAAATCAGCGGCTCGGCTGGGTTGGGGCCGCTCTCTGGAGACGCGGATCGGACGATGCCGGATTCCGCAGCAATACACACTCTCTTTAGTTTAGCTTAGTCGCAGGCGGCGGCAATTGCACCTGAACGAAAGTACAGTTCTCGGGCAGAGTTTTATACGGCCGCTGCCTAGACCTTCAATACATGTCGCTCTTTTGTGTGTGCCGCTCGGCACGATGCAATGTTTCTTACTCGCTTGCCTCAACCCGGCGCTGACTCTATCCTCTTCTTCCTATGCTTCTCCAAAACCAAGTTGCCCTAATCACAGGTTCGGGCCGTGGCATCGGCCGCGCCATCGTTCAACTTTTTTCTGCCGAGGGCGCCGCCGTCTTCCTCACCGCGCGCACAGAGGCGGAGCTTGCCGCCACAGCCGCAGAAATCACGGGGCTTGGAGGAAGCGCGCACTATTCGCTCGCCGATCTCGCCCTCGAAGCGGATTGCACGCGCATCGTGGCCGAAGCCCGCGCAAAATTTGGAAAGATTGACATCCTCGTCAACAACGCCGGCCACTATGGCCCTGTGGTGCCTGTTGAAGACTATCCGCTCGCGGAGTTCGACAACGTCATTGCCGTGCACCTGCGCGCCGCATTTCTGCTCAGCAAACTCGTCCTCCCGGAAATGTACGCGCGCAATTCGGGTGTCGTTCTCCATATCTCGAGTCTCTCCGCGAAAGCCGCGTTTCCCTGGGGCTCGGCCTACGCGGCCGCAAAAGCGGGGATGCTGGGCCTCACGCGGATCACTGCCGCCGAAGCCGCGCGCAAAGGCGTCCGCGTGAACGCCATCTGCCCTGGCCCTGTCACCGAAACACGCATGTCCAAGGAACTGGGCGCGACGCTCGCCTCGAAACTCGGCGTCAGCCCCGAGGACCAGCTCGCTGGTTTCCTAAATACAATTTTGCAAGGGCGCGGCCAAACCGCCAGTGAAGTCGCGCGCGCCGCGCTCTTTCTCTGCTCCAACCAATCCACCGCCATCACCGGCCAATCCATCAACGTCGATGGCGGCGCTGCCTTCTTCTAATATTTTCCGTTTGCATGCACGCGGCGCGTATTGCTCGCGACGGCAAACACTCAATGTGCCGCGACCGGCAAAATCTGAATCGTCCGCAGCCACGTCTCAACCAACTGAGGCCAGCCCGTAACCGGAAGCGCCGTCCGGCGCAGACCGTACCCATGCCCGCCCTGCGCATAGATATGCAACTCCGCCGGGACCTTGGCGTTCTTCAACGCGAGGAAATAGACGGTGGCATTCTCAACGTGCACCGGATCATCTTCCGCTTGCACGATAAACGATGGAGGAGTCTGCTCCGTCGGGTGAATTTCTGCGTTCGCCGCAAAGTTTTGCTCGGCGATCGCCAGGTAGCCCGGATACACAATCACCGCAAAATCAGGCCGGCAACTGGCCTGATCGGCTGCGTCGACCGCATCGTATAGCCTTTTATCAAAATGAGTGCTCAGCGCAGCCGCGAGATGCGCACCCGCAGAAAAACCGAGCACGCCAATGCGCTTCGGATCGATGTGCCACTCCGCCGCATGCGAACGCACAATCCCGACGGCGCGCTGCGCGTCCTGAAGCGCCGCGGCGGATTTGGGATACGGCCCTGTGTCCGGCACGCGGTACTTGAGCAAAACGCAAGTGATTCCCGCGTCGTTGAGCCAGTCACAAACTTCGGTGCCTTCAAGATCGATCGCCAGAATGCGGTAGCCGCCTCCCGGAAAAACAACAACGGCTGCGCCAGTGTTCTTGGCGGCCGGCGAGTAGAGGATGAGTGTTGGCGTCGAAACATTGCCAAGGCGAACCAGCGGCTTGCCCGCAATGAGATTGTCCTTGGCCGTCGTTGTGTCCGCCTCAGGCGGCGGATTAGCCGGCGCGCCTGGTGCTCCGTGCGGCCACACATCCATTGTCGTGTGCCCCGGCCCCGGCGGCCACCCGGGCTTCTGCGCGAGTAAGCCGTTGCTGGTACCGACGAGTGCAGCGAGCAGAATCAAGAGGTGGCGCACGATGATCTCCTCGATCTGAAGTTTTCGCGCCGATGATCCTAGCACGCGGCAGTCCCACTTCGGCGAAGTCTCAGGATCCCATCTGCCTTTCCGTTCCGCTCGAATTACCTCGCCATCAGCCCTTTCCTCCACGAATTCCGCGCTCAAGGTGCCCGCGATTCTTGGTAATCCTTGGCGCCTTTGCTATGCTCCTCAGGCTCGACTTCAATAAAAGGAAGCCTTTATGCGTCCACTGAAAACTTTCGCGCCAACTGCGATTCTCCTCGCCGGGTTCGCGTTTTCGCTTTTTGCCGCGGACAAAGACAAAAAGGAATCCGCCTCCAAAGAACCACCTCGGCCCTCCTATGAAATGCCCCAGCCCGAAAAAGAATCGCTCGATCTTGCCATGTACCAGAGCATTCGCGAGGAAGCTCTCGCGCACTCGCACATCATGGAATATGCCTCCGGCCTAATGGACGGCATCGGCCCGCGCTTGACCGGTTCGCCGAATTTGAAACGCGCCAACGAATGGACCCGCGATCAGTTCACCGCGATGGGCTGCGCGAACGCGCATCTGGAAGACTGGGGCGAATTCGGCATGGGCTGGCAGCAACTCAACACTTGGGTACGTATGACTTCTCCAGACACCGCCGTATTCATCGCGCAGGCCGCTCCCTGGTCGCCTGCCACAAAAGGCCCGGTCACGGCTCCCGCTGCTTGGGTCGAGATCAAGACCGAAGCCGACTTCGACAAATACAAAGGCAAGCTCGCGGGAAAAATCGTCTTCTTCGGCGACATGCGTGAAGTGAAGCCCGTCGACAAGCCGCTTTTTACCCGCAACGAGGACGCGGACTTAAAACGCACTCAGGAATATCCCACCAGTCTCGCCAACAACTTTTCTTTCGGGGCTTTCCTTAAAACTCTGGCCTTCCGCGAAAAAGTTGGCCACTTCCTCGCCGACGAAAAAGCCGTCGCCGTGATTACCCCCAGCCGCGACGGCAGAAATGGCGGCGGCTCCGGCGGCACCATCTTCGACGACACTGGCGCCGGTTTCGGCTGGCTCATCTATCAGCGTGAACACGCAAACGCCTTGCCCGTCGCCGTCACCGCCATCGAAAACTACGGCCGCGTTTACCGCCTCCTGAAAGCGGGCGTGCCCGTCAGCATCGAACTCAATATCGATACGAAATTCACGGGCGACCACGAACACGGCTTCGACACTATCGCCGAAATTCCCGGTACGGACCCGAAGTTGAAAGACGAAGTAGTCATGGTCGGCGGACATCTCGATTCCTGGGCGTCAGCCACCGGGGCAACGGATAACGGCGCGGGCAGCGTCGTTGCCATGGAGGTCATGCGCATTCTGAACTCGCTGCAAGTGAAGCCCCGCCGCACCATTCGCGTCGGTCTCTGGACCGGCGAAGAAGAAGGCGAGTTTGGCTCCTATGGCTATGTGAAGCAGCACTTCGGTTTCGTCCCGCGTTCGAACGCGCCCGACCAACTCCTCATCACCGAGTTTGACCGCGACCCATCCGGCCCCATTCAGCTCAAGCCCGAGCACCAGAAACTCTCCGCCTACTTCAATGTGGACAATGGCAGCGGAAAAATTCGCGGCGTCTATTTGCAGGGCAACGCGGCCATCGCCTCGATTTTTCAACAATGGATAGAGCCGCTGAAAGATCTCGGCGTCACCACGCTGACGATGCGCGACACCGGAGGCACGGACCACGAAGCCTTTGACGCTATCGGTCTACCGGGATTCCAATTCATCCAGGACCCGCTCGACTACGGCTCGCGCACGCATCATTCGAACATGGACACCTACGAACGCTTGCAAGCCGAGGACCTTGCCCAAGCTGCGCTCGTCGAAGCCACTTTCGTGTACAACGCCGCCATGCGCGACCAGATGCTCCCGCGCAAACCGCTCCCCCATCCCGAACTCGAACCCAAGCGCACGCAACCGCTCAAAAACGTAATGCCCGGCGCTGAAACGAAAGACTAATCGCCGTTTCCATCAGCAGCATTCTGTGGTCGCGTGCAATCCGCGCCTCGTTATGTTAGAAGCCGAAGGGCAATGCGTTCCCCGTCTCCCGCAACCAGCATCGACCTAACGACGCGCAATAAAATCGCGCGCCGACTCTTGCCATTTCTTTTCACACTCTTCGTCATCGCCTTCCTCGACCGCGTCAACGTCAGCTACGCCGCTCTCGAAATGACGCACGACCTAAACTTCAGCGACCGCGTATTCGGCTTTGGCTCGGGAGTTTTCTTCCTCGGCTATCTGCTGTTCGAAATTCCCGGCTGCCTCATCGTCGAACGCTGGAGCGCCCGCAAGTGGTTTTCACGCATCATGGTCACTTGGGGACTCATCACCGTCCTGATGGCCTTCATTCGAACGCCAATGCATTTCTACACCGTTCGAATCCTCCTCGGCGTCGCCGAAGCAGGATTCTTCCCTGGCATCCTCGTCTATCTCACGCACTGGTTCCGCTCCGAAGACCGCGCCAAAGCCTGCGCGATTTTCATGATCGCCATTCCCGTCGCCAACATCATCGGCTCCCCGCTCGGCGGCTGGCTCCTCGGCGTCCACTGGCTCGCTATCCAGGGCTGGCGCTGGCTCTTCATCGTCGAAGGAATTCCTGCCATTGCCTTTGGCTTTATCACTTTGTTTTACCTCACCGACTGGCCGCGCGAAGCCCGCTGGCTCTCGCCGGAAGAACAACGCTGGATTACCACCGAACTCGAACAAGAAGCGCTTGCCAAAAAAGCTGTGCGCTCCTACAAAATCTGGGAAGCCTTGCTGCAACCAACCGTCATCCAATTGACATTCATCTATTTTTTCGCTGTGAGCAGTATCTATTCCCTGAGCATCTGGCTTCCCACGTTTTTAAAACGCGCGTCCGGCATGTCCAACTTTGCCGTAACAATGTTGTCGATCATTCCCTACGTCGCCGTCCTCTTCGCTATGCTCTTCAACGGTTGGCACTCCGACCGCACCAACGAGCGCCGCTGGCACACCGCCATCCCACTTATCCTCGGCGTTATCGCTTTCTCCTTAACAATCCTCGCCGGCTCCCATTTTTGGTTTGCGTTTGCGTGCCTCATCGTCGCGTCCAGCGCCAACGCCTTTCTTCCCTCTTTCTGGCCGGTTCCTTCCGCTTTTCTCGGCGAGTCCGCCGCGGCGGCCTCCATCGGCCTCATCAATTCCATCGGCAACCTTGGAAGCCTCGTCACTCCTTCCGTGATCGGCTACTTTCTCGACAAAACACACTCCTTCACTCCAGGCTTTCTCTACGTCATCGCCAGTCTGCTCGTTGCTATCTTTTTAATGCTGACTCTACGGATGCGCCCAGCCGACAGCCCGGCCTAGGAGTCTCGCCTCCTGGAAGTCCCAACCACCTTTGCGTCAGATCTTGCCGTCGATCGCTTTGCTTTGTCGAATGACGCCTCGTTCATCCGTAATCGCGGCGTAGCCACACGTTTTGTCCGTTAAATCCTCCAGCATGAGGTCGTAGGCTTGGCCGTCCCCGGTCAAGTTCAGACGCAGCGACCATCCGGGTAATATTTCGGGACCAGTTGAAAAATGCGCGCTGGCTAGCTCTGGGTTGATCTTAGCGAGGGCTGCAATCAACTTACTAGCGCGGAACTCCTCGCTCGCGAGAAGTACTTCCCAAGTCGCATAAGATCCGCCGTGCTTAAATTTGTATCCCACTTCTGCCGTGTTGATATTGCGCAAGAGACTCACCGCGACGAAGTGTTTTGCGTGCTCGGAGTCGGAAGTTTGTGCGGGCGCGTCTTGGCCAAACGATGATGCGGATGCCGCCACAACAAGTAGGACAGCGATCAGAGAAATGGATTTTGTTCTCATGCTCCACCTCCATCGCAAAACCATACTCTCCGAGGAGGTTTAAGTCTATAGACTTACACCATGCGCCAACTAGCGCACCTCGTTCTTGTAGACCGCTCCACCCTTCATCACAAACTTCACGCGCTTCAATTCCGTGATGTCCTTCAGCGGATCGCCGCTCACCGCCACAATGTCCGCCCACTTCCCTTTTTCAATCGTCCCAACTTTATCGCTCCAGCCCAGCAACTCCGCCGGAACGGCCGTCCCCGCGCGAATGGCCTGCATCGGCGTCATTCCGTAATTCGCGTAGTAAACAAATTCTTCCGCCTCGTTCAATTCCTTCCAGTCGAAGCCGCCCGCATCGGTCCCGAGCGCAATCTTCACATTTTTCTTCAGACCCTTTTGAAACGCGGCCTTTTCCAAATCCACCATCTTGATCCAGTTCCCTCCGCGCCCCGGTGCAACATACGCGCCAACCATAATCGTCGGCACCCAATACACGCCTTTCCTGGCGGCTTCGTCCAGCAGCACATCTGTAAATCCATCCCCATGCTCGATCGTGTCCACACCAGCGCGAAGCGCAGCCGCAATTCCGTCCGAACCAATGCAGTGCGCCGCCACTTTTTTGCCAAGCCGGTGCGTTTCATCCACGATCGCTTTCGCCTCTTCATCCGTGAAATTCACCATGCTATAAAGAACACCGTCGTCCCCGAAGTGATACCGCCTGTCCGAGTAATACTTGATCCAATCCGCCCCATACATCACTTGCTCGCGAACCGCCTTTCGCGCGCCTTCCACACCATCGACCGTCTGCACGCCCACCGGCACTTTCAACTCCCATGAATACCCAAGTAGCGGATACATTCCTGTTGGAGCCATCGCGCGCGTCGCGACTTGCATGCGCGGTCCCGGAACTTCGCCGCGAGCAATCGCTTGCTTCACGTCCACATCCGCATACATTGCGCCTTCCGTCTCGACGTCTCGAATGGAAGTAAAACCGTTTTCAAGCGCAATGCGTGCGTTGCGCGCCGCGAGAATTGCGCGATATGGAATGGATTGTTTCAGGAGTTGCTCGTCGTAATCCGCCGCTAAAATGTCCCCGTTCAAAAGCACGTGCGTGTGCGCGTCGATAAATCCGGGTAACACCGTCGCTTTCGAGAGGTCGATCAACTCATACCCGGCCGGCGGGGTTCCTCCAGCCGCCACAGAAACAATTTTGTCTCCTTCGATGAGAATCAAGGCGTTAAGAATAGGGGTGTCGCTCTTGCCGTCGATCAAACGTCCGGCGCGAACGGCGATTTTCTTTACGGGTGGTTTTTCTTTTTCCTGCGCGGAGCTAGCGGAACAAATCGAGAGCATCGCGGCCAGAGGAATCCCTATCACAGCGGCCAGTTTGCTTCGTCGGGTCATAACAGTCTCCTCAAAGGCTTTCGTCAACGTGTCAGTGGGCGCAAAGAGTAGCACAGATGAGGCACACCTCACCCGCGATGAAAAATCTAAGGTTGGAAAATGCGCAGACGAACGCAAGGGATGCGTGCAAACTCTCAGACGATAAATTCGCCAGAACTCAAGCGCCGAATCGCTCGGCCGCTCGCGCCTTCGCCTTTGCCGCTTCGATGGCTCGATCCTTCGGCGGCGCGCTCGTTTCCAGCGAGTGGAGAAGCCGAGCCGATACCGCCGCGATTTCATCGACCGCCGCTAGAAAGCGCGCTTCATTCGCTTTCGAAGGCTTGTTAATGCCGCTTATCTTTCGGACATATTGCAACGAAGACGCCCGAACCTCTTCCGAGGTAACGGGCGGCTCGAAGTTGAATAGCGTCTTGATGTTCCTGCACATCGATTAGACCCTGGGTTGCGAAGTCCAAGCAGTTCCAATACACATGGAAATACTGGTTTTCATTCTGTCATCGAATTCCGCGCCGCTCAGCCGCACGCGAGCCAAATGCGCGCAATTTCACTCCGCGCGCAGCGCTTGAATCACATCCACCCGCGCCGCACGAGCAGCCGGCCACGCCGAAGCCAGCACCGCCGACGCCAGTAAAATCAGCGCGGAGGCTACTACCGGCAGCGGGCTCGGCATCTTCATATCGAGGAGAAAGCCCCCCGCAAGCCGCGCCAGCAAGTATCCGGCCGCCGCTCCCGCGAGCACGCCTAGAGTTGCCATCAGCGCTCCTTCGCGAATCACGCTGGCCAGCAACTGGCTCGGCTGCGAACCCACCGCCAGCCGGATGCCGAACTCACGTGTCCGCGCGCTTACGGAAAACGCCAGCACGCCCGAAACGCCGACTACCGCAATCGCCAGCGCCACAATCGCGAAGCCGCCAAACACCAGCGAGTTCAAGCGGTCTGGCGTCAGAACTGCCGCGCGTATGTCTGCCAGCGTCGCCGGGTGCTCCACGGCCTGGTCCGCCGACATATCGCGAATCATTCGCGTGATCGGCGTGACCAGCGCGTACGGATCGCTCTTCGTGTGTACGAAGAGCCGCGCCGCAAAGAGTCCTTGCTGCTCCATCGGGCTGTAGACTGTCATCGTCGGCATCTGAATGACGTGCATATCGTCGATGTCCCCCACAACACCCACGATGCGCATCTTCGTCGAATCCATGCCGATGAATTTCAGCACCTGATCGGTCCACCAAACATGGCGGTTCAACGGGTCGCGCCCAGGAAACATTTTCTTGGCCACGCTCTGGCTGATGATCACTACCGGTTCCTTATCCTTGCGGTCCTGATCGTTGAAGTCGCGTCCCGCCAGAATCGGCACGCCCAGCGAAGCGAAAAACCCCGGAGTAATCGAACGTAGCTGCGAGCGCGGGTCTTCCTCACCTGGCTGCTTCAGATTCTCGTCCGCGGAGAACTGCAGTTGGAAATCGAACGTCGTGTCGCGCCACGGCACGGAACTGCCCACGGAAGAGGCATCCACTCCCGGCAGCTGCCCCACGCGCCGCACTACGTCTTCATAAAAATGGTTGATCTGGTCCTGCGTCTTGTCGTAGGAATCCACCGGCAAGTCCACCGCCAGCACGCGCGACGTGTCCAGCGGAGTGCGCGCATTCTGCATGTCCATCAGCGTCTTCAGCAGCATGCTCGCGCCCGCCAGCAGCACGAAGGAAGCGGCGATCTGCGTCATCGCGAAAATCCGCAGCCGCCGGTTTGTCCCGCCAGTGATGCGCACGCTGCCGTTCGCCAGCCCCGAGCCTTGCGAGGAGTTCGCCGAAGGTAAGCGCGGCACGAATGCCAGCAAAACCGCCGCGGCGATGGCCAAACCCGCGCCGACCCACAGCATGCTCGTATCCACCGGCAAATCTTGCGCTCGAATGGAGAAGCGCGACGCGTACCGCGCCAGAATCGCCACCATCGGGCTCGCGATCAACACGCCCAACAGCGCTCCCGCTCCGCAGAGCAGCACGCTTTCCGCCAGCAGCGTGCGCCGCAGCGTTCCGGAGCTCGCGCCCAGCGCCGCGCGAATCGCCAGTTCTCCTTCGCGCCGCACCGACCGCGCCAGAATCAGGTTCGCCACGTTCGACACGGCGATAATAAAGACCAGCCCGGAGGCCGCCAGGAGCACCAGAAGCACGGTGCGCGCCCCTGAAGTGATTTGATCGCGCAGCAGCCTCGCGCTGATTTGAAAGTCCGCTTGCTTCGAGTAAGCTTCCGGGTGCTGATTCACCATCGAGCCATACGCCGTGCGCAGATCTGCCTGCGCTTGCTCGATCGTCGCCCCCGGCGCCAGCCGCCCAAACAATTCCGTCATGCGATGTACGCGCCCATCCTGCATCGTCGCCGAAAGATGATGCGGGCTGGTCACTATATTCGCCATGATCTCCGTCTCCGCCGGATACGGAATCGAAGGCTCAAGAACTCCAATGACCGTGCCCGTCCGCGTTCCCACGCTGCCCAGCCGCACCGTCTTGCCCAGAACGTTGGGATCGCTGTGCAGCGCCGAGGACCAGAACCGGTACGTCAGCACCACCACGCCATCGGCCTTCGGGCCGTCATCCTGCGGCCCAATCAGCCGGCCCAGAACCGGATGCAAGCCCATCGTGTCGAAATACGACCCACCCACTACGCCGGCCTGTACGGCGCGCGGCTCGCCCAGTCCGACCATCGTGAACTGAATCACCGAAAAGTCCCCGTACTGGCTGATCGTGCGCGTGCTCGATTCGATGTCTTTGTATTCCGGCACGGAGAAGTTCGTGTTCTCGCTTCCGATACCCTTCGCGCTTTGGCGGATGTAAATCAGCCGGTTTTCACCGCGGTTCACCAGCGGGCGCAGAAGCACGCCGCGCACCAGCGTGAAGATGGCCGCGTTGGCGCCGATGCCGAGCGCCAGTGTCAGGATCACCGTAATAGCTAGCCCCTTGGCCCGCACGAGGGACCGCAACGCGACTTTCAGGTCTTGCAGAAATAACCCGGGATTCCATTTCATGGCCGCTTCTCCTTACTCTATCCATGCAAAAACAAACTCAAGCTCTAGGAGCACGATTCATCGTGCCTCCGCTCGGTTAAACACTGCGAGCATAAGCGCAGGCGCTGGCATTTGGGCGAGTGTCCCGCAGAAAGTGGTATTGAACAATGACCACTTGAAGCGGGACTTCTATGACCAGTATGACCAGCGACTGACGCACAAGACTCTACCCCGCCGCCTCGGCCATCTGCGCGCAATTCACCATCCACGGAATCCCGAACTGATCCTCAAGCATCCCGAAGCGCGCCGACCAAAACGTCTTCTGGACCGGCATCTCCACTTTGCCGCCCTCTTCCAATGCATGAAAGATGCGTTCCGTTTCGGCGGGATCTTTCGTAGAGAGCGCGATCGAAAAGCCTTGCATGGGTTGAAAACGCCCAGGCGGCGGATCGGAACCCATCAAGATCATGCCGTCAATATTCAAACGCGCGTGCATCACTTTGTTCGCCCATTCCGCCGGCACTTGGCTTGCCATGGGGGATTCTCCATACCTGGAAATTCCTTCGATTTTGGCCCCCAGTGCTTTTTCGTAGAATTTGAACGCTTCCTCACACTGCCCGTTGAACAAAAGATATGGACTCAATTGCATGACGCCCTCCTATACCTCGCATTGACGTTTCGTGGCAACTTCTGTTTCCGCCCTGGTTACGACATTCCTCTGAACCTAAGCTATCTGGCATGTTTCTCCTCGGCCCGTTCCTTCACTCGAATCAATTGCCGCTGCCAATAACGTTCAAATGTTTCCGTCCATTCATGCAACGGCCGTATCGCCTCGGCGTTCGTGCGGTAAAACATCTGCCGCCCGTCCCGCCGTACATGCACCAACCCAACATCCTTCAACACCCGCAAATGCTTCGAGACGGAAGGCTGTTCCATCTCTAGAGCATCTACAATCTCTCCTACAGGCCGCTCCTGCAGCGCCAGGTAGTTGAGGATCTCTCTCCGCCGGGGCTCCGCCACAGCGTTGAAAGCATCGGAAGTCGTCGCCGCTCGCGCCATGCACGCCACAATACATTCCGATATGGGAATACGTCAAGCTTTATTTTGAGACCGATTCGGGTCAGCACAAGTCCCTGCCGGGCTTGGCCGGTGGCGGAGCTACTTGTGGCTTCGGCCATGCTTTTTCTCTTTGGCTTGCACGTCTTCCAGATAGTCGTGCAGCCGGTCGAGCCTCTTCTCCCAAGCCATGCGGTAGTTCTCAACCCAGTCGGCGACTTCTTTGAGAGGTGCCGCTTTGATGCGGCAGGGGCGCCACTGTGCGGCCCGCCCGCGGCTGATAAGTCCAGCCTGTTCAAGCACTTTCAGGTGCTTTGAGATGGCCGCCATGCTCATCTCAAAGGGCTCGGCAAGTTCGGAGACTGTCGCTTGGCCAGTCATCAAATGAGCGAGGATGCCGCGCCGAGTAGGATCGGCCAGCGCGCCAAGAGTGGCGCTCAGCTGATCAGGCGAATGGACTTGGGCGTGTTTAGTAGCCATTTGTATTTAACCAAACGGTTAAATACAACAGCCCCAGAATGGTGTCAACACTTTTGTGACAAGCGACTAAAATCCTGTCAAAACGCGCTGCCTTTTGGGACTGGGCGCGACAAACCCAGGTGTTTGAGGAGGATACCGAGATGCGTGCAACTCGGCCTGGAAAAGAAGAAGGCCAACCGCTCTCTCAGGGCGGTTGGCCTTTCTCTTCTTTTACTTCTCACAGAGGCTACGATCATCCTGAAGGAGACAGGAGGGGCAGCTCTGTGTGTGCTCTGGCAAAAACCAGAAACTCACTGGCGGCTTAGCGAGCCGCGGCTGAACCTGGGCGGCGCAACGGGCGACGCGCCAGATCCTCGACGGCGTTCACTCCACGCCGGGCCATATCGACTACCGGGTGCTGGCTGTCCGCAACGCGCTGAACGCCGGCTTCCCAAGCCTTCTGGAGCATGTACAAACTCATGACGACAAAAGCGATAGCTGCAAATCCGAGCGCAAATAGCGCAAAGGCTGCTAACAGTTCGCGCACAAAGTAGAGTTGCAGAGCGAGCACGACTCCCAGGAACCACCACATCCATTTCCGCTTGCTGTCTTTGTTCTTCATCTTTCCTCTGTTTTCGATTCCCACTCGGTGAACCCTTGCTTGTTCGTTTCGTTCTTCCTGCTCACTCTTGGGCTGCTCTTTAGATGCGCGAGACCTGCCAATTGGTCCAGCCCCTATCACCTGTCCCATTTGACACCATACCTGTCCTAAACGCGATAGTACTGAAGGCACATTTTAGGCCCTAAACTGGTGTGCCGGTACTCTTATAACCCGCCTTGAAACAGAGTATGTTATTTAGAATCAATATCTTAGAATGCTTGTACCTTTCGCCCTTGTTTTCGCCTATTTTTCCCTGTACTACGCACTTCAAACCTGACCCTGCGTACAGGGGTTTTCGACTCTCATTGGTAGTGAACGAAGCGTGGGATTTGTATCAAAACGACGTAGGACAGGTAGGGCGTAGGCTTGGGAAGTTAAACGCTCGCCGCCGGTTCAGGGGCGAGGATAAAAATGGAATCGCGCCGGGAGGGATTTTCTCTCTTCCGGCGCGATTTGCTTGCCAGGAACTGTTAAGAATAACGAAGCGTCAGACTCGTTTGAGAAGCCTGGTGATCCCAACAAGGATGACCGCGCCGACAAACGCCACAATGATCGAGCCAATCATCCCTCCGGCCGGCCAGATTCCAAGACGGCCGAAAAGCCAACCACCAAGCCAACCACCGACAATACCCAGGAGGATGTCCACGATGATGCCGTAGCCTCCGCCCTTCATCACGAGCCCGGCAAGCCAACCAGCGATGAGACCAACAACGAGCCAATAAATCATGCGTAACCTCCTTAGTTTAGATGCGATTAGAAAGGGTAAGTGCGCGCTTCATTTAGAACACGCCCTTGCCGAATGTCAAGCGCACGCCCGTAGATAGGAGCAGGTCATTCTTCTTAAAGCCTGCCAGAGGATCGCTAAGATAGCGGTCGCTGTAAGTGACCTGCCAACTAAGCCAATTCTTCAGTTTGGTTGCAGCCGTGGCGTCAAACTGGAAGCGGTAGCTACCCGTGTTCGAAACGTTGGGGAACAGGCTGAACTGCTCGGTGATCGTAGTGCGGTTGTTAATCTTGGCGTTGAAGGATTCACCGAGGT
>Ga0207145_1035_pt1 | contig 20470 bp, 19 predicted proteins | sample Alteio_BWMinHeat_35_FD_153578 | JGI IMG/M metagenome (GOLD analysis project Ga0207145, IMG submission 153578) | Enriched cells from forest soil in Barre Woods Harvard Forest LTER site, Petersham, Massachusetts, United States -... | ecosystem: Environmental > Terrestrial > Soil > Temperate forest >...
GTGACGCGCACTCCGGAGTCCCGCAAATAGCGGCTGACAAACCCGTTTCCGATGCCGATTTCCAAGACATGTTGCGGCTTAATCTCCAGGATAGTCTCAATCTGACGGCCGTAACTATACAGGCGTTCGGGCGAATCATACCGAGGGGAGGCGTAGTGACCGGGCGCGACCTGAGGCGTAATCATTTCCGTGCAGGCTCCGCCAATGGGTCTTTGGGGAGTGACCAATGAACCTTGCTGACGACCAGTCCTTGAGATGCGGAAGGGAGGAAGCCACTACCATAGAAATCGGCCGCTTCGACAACTAGTGTCGCAGCATCGTTGATTACATCATACGATTCGCCACTGGATCGATCGAGCACCAGTTTCAGGCGATATCGGCCGGGAGAAAGAAGCAACTCCGGTACGGAACAGCGGATGATAACCGGTTGTCCAGCTTGTAGTTCCATGGCCCGCCCACTGAATCTGGTTGTCAGGGTCAAGACACGCAAACCGGAATCCGTGTTGACGCCAATTCCCAGGTTGACATCACGAATTGACTCAGATGAATTGAGCGTAACCTCCAGAACAAGCTCTTCGCCCAGCCGGACCGAAGCGCACGGAGTGCCGTCTTGCCGCAAGAACCGGAGACGGCGAAGGATTGTTTTGGAGCCACCGGTGCGTCCGGAATGGGAGGTCAAATCGGTGTCTGCCAAGGCTTTTTGGGCAGTTGAGCTTACATAGTGAGAAACGGCGTCCGCTGTATCGCCCCAAAAAACCAATCGGCCGTCGCTCAGAAAGGCACTCTTATCGCAAAGATTTTCGACGGCGCTCATGTTATGACTTACCAAAAGCACGGTGCGGCCCTGTTGGGCAACTTCGCCGATCTTCCCCAGGCATTTCTTCTGAAACGCCGCATCGCCGACGGCCAGTACTTCGTCCACGATCAGTATTTCCGGTTCCAAATGCGCCGCGACGGCGAAGGCGAGGCGGACGTACATACCGCTCGAGTAGAACTTCACGGGAGTGTCAATGAACTTATCCACTTCGGCGAAGGCAACGATTTCGTCAAATCTCCTGGTGATCTCGGCGCGTTTCATGCCGAGGATCGAGCCGTTGAGGAAAACGTTCTCCCGTCCTGTCAACTCCCGGTGAAAGCCGGTGCCAACTTCGAGGAGGCTGGCGACGCGGCCATGATAGGTAATCGTGCCGGCCGTGGGCGGGGTGATGCGCGAGAGGATTTTTAGCAACGTGCTCTTGCCGGAACCGTTGCGGCCGATGATGCCGACGACCTCACCTTGTTGAATTTCAAAATTTATATCGCGCAAGGCCCAGAAGTAGTTCGGATCCACGTCCAGGCGGTGAGCCTGTACCTGGCGAAAGGACTCGTGATGGGTACCGGGCGGCCTTTTCTCCTTTTGCAAACGAAGCAACCCTTTCGCCCAATCCGTGAGGTCCGTTCGCAGGCTGTCACTCACGGGAGCTACCCCTCCATAGCGATAGCGCTTGCTGAGGTTTTGAATTCTGATAACGGTCTCGTTGCTCATCGATGCGCCTAGAGGATGTCGGCCAGTCGCGCTTCTTGTTTACGGAAGAACCAGAAACCGATGCAAAGATAAAACAGCCCCATCGAGAGCGACAAGCTGAGGAGCGGCCAGTCGAAAGGTCCGCCTTTGAGGCAATCGCGGTACGCGGAGACGACGCCGGCCATGGGATTGAGAAACAGATACGGTTGAAGAGCCAGCGGCAGCCGGGAGATCGGATAAATTACCGGAGTGGCCAGCATCATGATCTGTATGATGAAGCCGATCACATTCTTAACATCGCGATACTGGGCGTTGAGCGCCGCCAGGGCCAGGCCGATGCCGAGGCCCATGCACCATTGAATGAGCAAGAGTAGCGGTGTCAGCGCCACCAGTTGCCAGTGCCAGTAACCCATCCAGATGGCGACCAGGTTCAGGATCACCCAGCCGATGCCAAAGTCGACCAGCGAGGCGGAGATAATCGCCACCGGAATCACGATGCGGGGAAAATACACCTTGGTGACCAACTGCGCGTTACTCTCGATGCTGAGGGCGCAGCCGGTCAGTTCGCGAGAGAATGCATTCCAGGGCACGTTCGATGCGAAATAGAACAGTACCAAGGGGAGTCCGTCGGTGGGCATCCGGGCGATCTTGCCGAAGACCAGCACGTAGGCCAGGGTGGTCGTCACGGGTTGGAGCACGACCCACATCGCTCCCAGCGCCGTTTGCTTGTACCGCACCTTCAGGTCGCGCTGGAGGAAGGTGTGGAAAAGCTCGCGGAAATCCCAAAGGTCCTTAAGGAACTGGCGCAGCCGCTCCTGGCGATCCGCCGAAATAACAGTTGTGGAAGAGGGAATCATGTCAGCAATGCCCTGGTTGACTGATAACTGGTGTGTAAAAACGTTTCAAAATCATGCTGCCGCCACTCAGGTGCATTCGGTGCGAATGCCTGTTCGTTCGGCCTTCGATCCATCGAAGGTTCATGCTTCATTGTCCCGTGTCCAACTCACCGAAGGGTTGTCTTTCCCCACGGTCTACAACAGATGATCCAGCAGGGGATTGCTCAGAAGCCCCTGGATCTTGCTGTGAAATTGCTTTGCGTGATCAAGGCGTTGCATTACGACCGCCAGATCGTCGTGGCCCTTGCCATTGCCACGGGCGCGAGTTTCGCGGAGGGAACTCTCCGCATGGTTGATTTGTGAGCCGGCGGTATCGAGCTTCTTGCGCACGGTCATGAGCAGTCCGTGACGCAGGACCGCGTGAAAATCGGTCTCGGCCTCGTAGTAATCCTTGCGATCGCCCTGGACCCAGACGCGCTTGACGGCGGACCAGCGTTCGAGTTGGCGCACGGTGGTGCTGACGCTGGCTTTGCTGACGCTCAGCTCCCGGACGATATCGTCGAGGCAAAGGGGTGTGGGACTGAGATAGAGCAGGGCGTAAATCTGGCCGAGAATGCGTCCGAGCCCAAACGATTGCGTGGTGCTGCCGCCCGCTTCGATGAACTTTCGACGGACAGCCGGCCAGTTGGCGGATGGAGGGTCCTTGGGCATCGTTCAATTAAAACTGAACATTCTTAACATAGCAAATGCATCCTGTCAATGGATTTTGAGTCCTGCAAAACAGGCTTATCTAGAGCAACGTCCATGCCGTTGCCGGCGGTGCGGAATTAATGGTCCAAAAGAGCGCGCCAGACGCGTTCCGGGGTGGCGGGCAGCTCCCGAATCGGCGTGCCAATGGCGTCGTAGATGGCCGAGAGAATGGCGGGTCCCGTCCCGATCAGCGGTGGTTCGCCCACGCCGCGCGCGCCAAACGGGCCGCCCGGATCGGGGTTTTCCATCACGATGCATTCAATCTCGGGCACGTCGCGAATCGTCGGCAGGATGTAATCCGTGAAACCCGGATTCATGATCTTGCCGTCCTTCATTACGACTTCTTCCATCAAGGCCATGCCAATGCCCTGGGCGACACCACCCTGGATCTGGCCGATGACCTGGTCGGGATTGATGGCTTTGCCGACGTCGTGACAGGCGATGTAACGCTCGATTTTTACCTCGCCGGTCTCGGTATCGACCAGCAACTGGCAGGCGTGGCTCCCGAAAAGGTACGTCACAAATGCCCGCATGCTCTGGCCCGTCTGCGTGTTCTCCGGCATCGTCGGCGGTTTGTACACGCCCATCGCCTCCAGCGAAAAGCCGCGCTTCTTTCCCACGCGCGCGATCTCCTTCAAGGTCAGGCGTTTCTCCGGCCGGTGGATATTGAACGCCACGCCGTTCTCGATCTTGATCTCGTAAACCAGCTCCTGCAGATGGCTGGCGGCGATGTCCTGCAACTGTTTCTTCAATTCCGACGCCGCGATGTGCACGGCCGAACCGGTGAAATAGGTTTGCCGCGTTGCTGACGAGCTGCCGGATTCGGGCGTCAACGCCGTGTCGGAAAGAATCGGCCGGACCTTTTCCAGCGGCACGCCGACTTCCTCCGCCGCGATCTGTGCGATCATATTAATGAGTCCCTGCCCGACATCGCAGGCGCCGGAATACACCTCCAGGATGCCGTCGGGGGTGAGCCGGCAGCGCGCGCGCGACGCGTCCGGGAATCCGTCGCCATAGCCGAGGCCAAAGCAGACGATGCTGATGCCGTAGCCGCGTTTCAGGTGCGGGGCGGGGGTCTCATAGCTGCGGTTCTTCCAGTCGATCCGTTTCAACACCGCATCAAAACATTCGACGGCGGTCGCGTACGGCACCACTTGCCCGGTCGTGACCTCGTCGCCGGACTTCACCAGGTTCTTTCGGCGCAACTCGGCTTTGTCCATCCCAAGCTTCGTTGCGAGGCGGTCCATCAACCCCTCATAGGCAATGGCGGTTTGGGCCGCGCCGAAGCCGCGCATGGCGCCACAGGGGTTGTTGTTGGTGAACACGCCGAGCACATCAACCCACACATTCGGCACCTTGTACGGACCGGTCGCGTGACTCGACGCCTTGCGCATCACGGCGATGCCGGTCGAGGCGTAGGCGCCCTTGTCCACATAGAACGTGATCTGCGCGGCGACGAGCGTACCGTCCTTTTTTGCGCCGAGCTTGTAGTGCACGCGGATTGGATGCCGTTTATGCCGCACGATGGTTGATTCGCTCCGGGAGTAGCGGAGGCAGATCATTTTGCCTTTTAGCTTCAACGCCGCCGCGCCGAGATAGATTTGGATCGAGATGTCTTCGCGTCCGCCGAACGCGCCGCCAGTGGCCGGTTGGATGATGCGCAATTTCTCCAGTGGCAGGCCGAGCGCCAGCGCGATCAAGCGGCGTTCCTCATGCAACCACTGGCCGGACACTTCGATGGTCAGCATTTTTCCGTCGTAGCGCGCCCGGCCGGCTTCGAGATCCAGAAAGGCGTGATCCACCGTCTGCGTTTGGATGGTGTCTTCCACCACGACATCGGCCTCGCGCATGGCCCTGGGCGCATCGCCCCGGCGGAGATGTTTCTCGCCGAGCACATTTCCCTCGGCGTGTATTTTGGGGGCATCGACCTTGAGCGCGTCTTCCATTGTGAGCACGGACGGCAGCGGTCGGTAGTCCACCTGGATTTTTTCCAGGGCCGCAACGGCAATCTCTTCCGTTTTGGCGACGACGACCGCGACGGCGTCGCCCCGGTAGCGGACCTTCTTGCTGCACAACACTTCCTGGTCCCGACGGATCAAGCCGTGGAGGTTGGTGCCGGGCACGTCCTTGTGCGTGAGCACGGCGACCACGCCGGGCAACTTCTTTGCGGCGCCCGCGTCGATCCCGAGAATCTCCGCGTGCGGATGGGCAGACCGCAGCACCTTCGCGAAGAGGAATTTCTTGTCGAACAGATCCTGTCCGTACTTCGTCGCGCCTGTGGCCTTGCCGACCGCGTCCAGGCGCAGCGCTGATTTACCGACCACTTTCATTGGCCCGGTCTCGTACGCTCCCGAGCTTTTGGAGGTCACGTGAAGGCGCGCCGCGCTCTCTTCGAGAGTATCGTCGGTCGGACGGCTCATTTCTTCTTCAGCCCCATTTCATCCGCAGCTTGTTCACAGGCGCGGAGGATCTTGTTGTAACCCGTGCAGCGGCAGATGTTGCCCTCCATGCCGACCAGAAACTCTTCGCGGGTCGGGTGTGGGGTTTCCGTAAGTAGCGCTTTTGCCGCCAGGATCAGGCCCGGGGTGCAATAGCCGCACTGCACCGCACCGCAGTCGATAAACTTTTGCTGGATCACATCCAGCTTCTTGTTTTGCGCCAGACCCTCAATGGTGGTTACGTTGCAGTCCTGCGCCTGCGGCGCAAGCATCAGGCAGGAGTTCATCGGCTTGCCGTCCACCAACACGTAGCAACTGCCGCATTCGCCTTCGAGACACGCGCCTTTGGTACCCGTTAAGCCCAGTTCCAACCGCAGGAAATCCAGCAAGGTTTGTGTCGGTGGTACTTTCGTCGAGACCTTCTTACCATTCAGCTTGAAGCGGAGCGACCAGAGGGCGCTGGTGATCGTTTTCGTTTTCGCAGGTTTCTTCATGCCTTCACCAAATTCTCCAACAAACGCCGGACCATCACGCCGGAGATGTGCACCTTGTAGTCCGAGCTCGCACGGTGATCGGTGATGGGTTTGATTTCACTGCGTACCGTTTGGACGGCTTGACGAATCGTCTCCGTAGTCAGACCGTTTTCTGTCAGAAGCTTTTCTGTCTGGTAGCAGCGGAGCGGCGTCGCGGCGACGGACGCTAGCGCGATGCGGACTTCCTTTTTCGGAGTGATCGCAACCGCGGCTGCTACGATTGAGATGTTCATCGCGCCACGCTTGCCGTTCTTGGCCCAATCGGTCCGGTAATTCGTGGGGATGATAACTTTCGCGATCATCTCGTCGGGCGCAAGGGCAGTTTTGCGATAGCCGAGGAAAAACTTTTCGAGTGGCAGCCGTCGCGAACCGCGTACGCTGGTCAATTCGACCTCCGCATCGAGCGCCAGCAGGGCGGCGGAACCGTCGCCCGCAGGCGACGCGGTTGCCAGATTGCCGGCGATGGTGCCGAGTTCGCGAATTCCCGGTCCACCGACGCTTAGCGAAGCTAGTGCGAGGCAGCGGATCGGTAGCTTGCCGATTTGCGCGTGCGTGACATTGCCGGCCAGTTCCAGCGTGCCGTTGTGCTTGTGAATGGCACGCAATTCGGGGATGTGCGTGAGGTCGATGAAGTTCTCGGGCGCGGCTTTGCCGTGGTTCATCAAGACAACAAGGTCGGTGCCTCCGGCAAGGAAAGCGCCCTTTTCCTTCAGTTCGGCTTTGAGCTCGAGAGCCTTTTGGATGTCCTTCGGCTGGTAGAACACGGCTGCATTATGTCAACGAATTTGTTGACGGGCAAGAGTCAAAAACATTAAAACGAGGGCCGCTAACGAAAGGGAATTAGATTTCATGACTGCTTCTGCCGATTTATTGCGCCGTACCGTGAAGTCCTACGAGAAGGACATCATCAAGTTTTCCCGCGACCTCATCGCTATCCCGGGATTCAGCGGAACGGAGGGGAATGTCTGCAAGCGCATCGCCCAGGAAATGCGCAAGGTGGGTTTCGACAAGGTGTGGTTCGACAAGATGGGCAACGTCATCGGCCGAATCGGCAAGGGCAAGACCAAGATCATGATCGATTCCCATGTTGATACCGTGCACGTCGGCGACCGCAGCCAGTGGAAGTGGGACCCGTTCAAGGGCAAGTTCGATAACGGCAAGATTTACGGACGCGGCGCGTGCGACCAGAAGACGTCGGTGGCGTCGATGGTGTACGCGGGGAAGGCGATCCAGCAGTTGGGACTCGGCGGCGACTACACCTTGTGGGTGGTGGGCAGCGTGATGGAAGAGGATTGCGACGGGTTGTGCCTCTTGCACGTCATCGAAAAAGAGAAGATGGTGCCGGACTACGTGGTCATCACCGAGCCGACGCATCTCGGTGTTTATCGCGGTCATCGCGGCCGCATGGAAATCAAGGTCACCGTCAAAGGCCGTTCCTGCCACGCGTCTGCGCCCGAACGCGGCGACAATCCCATCACCAAGATGGCCGAAATCATCAAGGACGTCGACAAGTTGAACCGCAAGGGCCTTAAGTACGACAAGTTTCTCGGCGTCGGCACCGTGGCAGTTACTTGCATTGAAGCCAGCACGCCGTCATTTAATGCGGTGGCGGACGAATGCGCGATCTACCTCGACCGGCGCATGACCAAGGGCGAAACGCCGCAGTCATCGGTGAAAGAAATCCAGGCGTTGCCTTCGGTGAAGAAAGCCAAAGGCAAAGTCGAGATTTTGAATTACGACGCCGTCGCGTGGACCGGGTTGAAGGTTGGACAGCAGAAATATTTCCCGACATGGGTGCTCGACGAGAAGCATCCACTCGTCCGTGCCGGCGTGAAAGCCGGAACGATTGCGCTTGGCAAGAAGCCGCGCGTCGATCGCTGGACATTTTCCACCAACGGCGTCGCCACCGCCGGTCGCCACAATATCCCCACCATCGGCTTCGGCCCGCAGCACGAAATCTACGCGCACCAAACCAACGAGGTTGTGCCGGTGGATGCGCTGATCAAGGCGACGATCTTCTATGCGGCGATACCGCAGATCATTGTGGCGGAGACGAAGCGGCGCTAAGAGCCGCACTCCGCATAATAGAGGTTGTCGATCGCCACGGAACCCAGCCGGGCCTTGTTTTGTGAGCTTGTTTGTTCCTTGTAACCCTACCGCAACTATGTTACCAACGCTGCGGGCTGGAGTTCGGATATCTTCTTGTCCGAGGCGGTTCACGTCCTGAGCGGTGGAAGGGTGAGGATGACAGAAAGGGCCGACATTGAAGCGCGCGGATGTCGGTCCGGCGCGTCTCGCGCGGGCGGCTTCACCTTTACCCAACTACTGACGGTCATTTCCGTCGGCGCGGTGCTGGTGGGGACGATCCTACCGGCGCTGAACACGGCGCAGGAGACGATGAAGGCGGCGGTGTGCCTTGGGAATATGCATCAATGGGGCCTGGCCATCAGCTTGTATGTCGCAGACCAAAGGGATTATTATCCTTATGATAACGCCGCCTCCGGTTTCGGACTTAATTGCGGCGTGGGTGGATGGATTGATGTTCTTCCTCCGTACATCAAACAGCCGAAACTCTGCGATCTGTACAACGCCAACACACCGCCGGCGCCCGGCATGAAGAGCGTCTGGATCTGCCCGAGCGAGACCAATAACCCGTTCCTCTCGCCGCCCACGATCGCGAATCCGTATTTCAGCTACGCGCTCAGTACGTGCTTGCACCAGTCTGGCAATACACACGTTGGATTCAGACGAAGCCGAATGTTAAGCCCGGCCACAACTATTATCTTTTGTGAGGAACCCGAATCCGACCCCAACGTTGGGGAGGCAAATGGCAAGTACATCGCTGAAGATCCTCCCGGTAAAACTTACAATACTAGCACCGCCAGACACTCGGGAGGGCTAAACTTTGTCATGGGTGATGGCCATGCGCAGTGGATCAGGGTTGAGGACTACTGCCGGAACTGTCCGTCCGACTCTGGCGTATGGTACAACTCTGGCTCGGGCCCCACCGGCGACTGGTTTACCGGCAGGCCGTATCACTGGTGGTTTTTCCCGGGCGCGGCGAGCGCATCACAATAGGAGCCAAGGACAAAACCGTGAACAATAACATCATCAGTCCGCGATTGTTTGCCGCAAGCGTCCTGGTTCTCTTGGCCGGCGCATTCGGGCCGGCCACGGGCTGGGCGTTGACCAATTCTTGGAAGACGTCGGCGAGCGACAAGTGGGAGACCGCCGGCGACTGGTCGCTCGGCCTGGTGCCGACGAATACGCAGTCGATTTACATTACGAATTCACTCTCAAAGATTGTGACGATCGATTCGACGACGGCGGGGAGTTTCCCCAACACGATGACGGTCAATGACCTGAGCCTCTGGACTCGTGACGGATCGGTCAATACGCTGCTCATCTCGAATATTGGGACGAACCTGCCGCTGACGATGTTGGTGTCCCTGACGGTCAGCAACGGCGGGGACCTGGTGATTTCGGATTCGGCGGTGGTGGTGAGCGGACCGACCAATACGTTCCTGAGTTTGGGTGGCGACGTGGACCTGGAGAACGGCAGCCTGCTGGTTTCCAACGTGGCGGCCGTTGGGCCGGAGCCCGGTATGCCGGGGTCATTGACAGCCGACGGGACCAGCAGTTTCTCGGGAGCCTTGTGTGTCGGCCTCGATACCAATGCCATTGGGAACATGCTTTTGTTAAGCGGACAGTTGACGCTGACCAACGGCCCGACGGCGATTGGACTCTATGGCGCGGGCCAGTTGATCATTGCCAACAATTCGATTTTGATTTCAGACCGGTCGGTGATGGTGGGGCAGAGCGCCGCGTCGCAGGGCGCGCTGGTGATGGACAGCGGTTCGTGGATTGCCGGCGAAGATGTCCTCGTGGGCGAATATCCCGGCGCGACAGGTGTGGTGCAAATCACATCGGGGCAACTGACCATGCCGAATCCTTCCCTGACGCTCATCGGTGGCAACGGGTCCGGCCAGCAGACGTGGTCCAGTGCGACCGTCACCCTCGGCGCGCTGGAGATCGGGGCGGATGGTCCTTTAACGGGACCGGCGACCAACAACGGAACGTATGCTGGTTCGCAGGGCACGCTGACGATGGTCAATAGTTCCGTGAACGTTCAGGGTCCACTGGTCATGGGGATGGGAATCATATCGACCGGGACGGTGTGGATGACCGGCGGGCAATTGGTGGCCACGAACTCGCCGATGTTTGTTGGGACATGGGGCGACGGCGTTATCACCATCTCCAACGGCAATTGGATCGGGAACTCGATGATGCTGGGGTTGTATTTTTCCTACATTACCTCGAATACCATTTCCGGACCTGTTCCGTCGGGGACGTCAACAGTCGCTCAAGGCACGCTCAATCTGGACGGCGGGACGGCGGCGTTGTACTCGAACCTGGTCCTCGGCAATTGCCCGACGGGCGGGGTCGGCGTGGTGAACGTGGCGGGCGGGAGTTTGTATGTGACCAATGCGGCGCACAACGCGTACATCGATGTGCGCGACGGGCAATTGAACCTGAGTGCGGGCCTGTTGCAGACGGACGTATTGTTTTTGACGAATGCCTGCGGGCAATTCTTTCACACGGGAGGCACGCTCATCGCCGGGAGCGTGATTCTCAATCCGAATACATTTCGGATCACGTCGATCACTCCACAGGGCAACGATTTGCTGATTACGTGGTTGATGGGGCAGGGGGCGACGAATGCCTTGCAGGCCGCGGCGGGTGGAGTCGGCGGGGCGTACACGAATAATGGTTTCACAGACATCTTTATTGTTACGAATAGTGTCGCTCCCGGCACCACGACCAATTTTCTCGATGTCGGCGGCGCGACGAACATGCCGAGCCGGTACTACCGGGTGCGGCTGTCACCGTAACGGACAGAATGAAACAAAGACTTGATTCTGAAGGCCGCGCGGGTGGCTTCACGCTTACCCAGTTGCTCGTGGTCATTTCAGTTGGCGCGGTGCTGGTGGGGACGATCCTACCGGCGCTGAACATGGCGCAGGAGACGATGAAGGCGGCGGTGTGCCTGGGGAATATGCACCAATGGGGCCTGGCCGTCAGCTTGTATGTCGAAGACCAGAGGGATTACTACCCTTATGATGGCACCATGCTTTGCGGTGGCGGTGTATGGACCGATGTTCTTCCTCCGTACATCAAGCAACCGAAACTCTGCGATCTGTACAACGCCAATACGCCCCCAGCGCCAGGCATGAAGAGCGTCTGGATTTGCCCGAGTGCGAAAACGAATGTGACGCCTACGCTGGCGATACCGTATTACGCGTACGCGATCAGTACGTGCCTGCATACTCTCGGACAGCAGCGCGCTGTATTCCAGCGAAGCCGAATGATAAGTCCCGCCACCACTATTATCTTTTGCGAGGAACCGGATAGCGACCCGACCTTTGGAATCACGAATGGTAGGTACATCGCTGAAGATCCTGCGGCTACAACTTACAACCCCAGCACCGGGAGACACTCGGGAGGATTGAATTTCGTCATGGGCGACGGTCATGCGCAGTGGATCAGGGTCGAGGACTACTGCAGAAGATGTCCGGCCGATCCGGGTACGGAAAACGACTCGGGTGCTGGCCCCACCGGCGACTGGCATGTCGGCAGACCGTATCACTGGTGGTTCGCCCCAAACATAGCGACCCAAATAAACTAGGAAGCAGGATGTCGGCGGCGCGAGCAATTCACCCGTGCGGTATTACCGGGTGAGGTGGGTACCGTAGGACGAAAGCCTAGGTATTTTTACCGGGAAAATGTCACAAATTATTTTTTGCAATTATTGGGAGGGGTGCTAGCTTTTTTTAGGATGCCAGGGGGCGGTGGGAATCGTACCGCGATGGCGAAAAGCAGTTAACTCAAACCAAAAGGAGTCAGTAGTCATGTTCGTAGCGATTCATCACAACATTACGGATACCAAGAAGTGGGAGGAGACCACGAGCCAGATCGGCCCGATGATCGAACAGGGGAAATTGCCGAAAGGCTTGAAGGCGCTTTTCTATCTACCCAGCACGGACGGCCGACGGGCCGATTGCGTGTGGGAAGCGGATTCGCTGGACAACCTGAAGCGGTTCCTTGATCCATTGACCACGCCGGCGGCCCGGAACGAGTACTTCCAGATCAACACCGAACAGGCGTTTGGTCTGCCCGTACACGCAGAAGAGCACGCCACAGCCCGCCACTAACGTGGTTGGGCGATCCAACAGACAAAGGTCTTCAATCGTCTTGAAGGCCGGACCGAAGGAGAGGCCAATTTGGCCTCTCCTTTGTTTTTCAAGCGACTCCCGGATTGGTTCAGGTTAGCATCAAGTCGTGGACGCGCACGCCATTGCTCAGTGTCGGTTGGTCAATCAGCAGATCGCGTTGACCCGATGCCGGAAGGCGGTCGAGGTGGTGTCGGTGCTTGGGGCCATGCAGGCGCAGGATTATCTCGGTGCGTTGTGGGCGATTGGCCTGCGGCTGCCGGCAGCCACGGAGACGGAGGTTGCGCAAGCCATTGCGGAACGGAAAATTGTCCGCACCTGGCCGATGCGCGGCACGTTGCACTTTGTGGCCGCCGCGGATGTGCGGTGGATGCTTAAATTACTGACGCCGCGAATCATTGCCGGCAGCACCAGCCGTTCGCAGCGGCTCGAACTGGATGCCACCGTCTATGCTCGGTGCCGGAAAGTATTCGTCCGCGCGTTGCAGGGAGATCGGCAACACACGCGGGAGGCGATGATGGAATTGCTGGAGCTCGAGGGGATTTCCACCGCGGGTCAACGAGGCTATCACATCCTCTGGCGGCTGGCGCAGGAGGGATTGTTGTGTTTTGCGGCGCGTTCGGGCAAGGAGGCGACGTTCGCCCTGCTCGATGAATGGGTTCCCAAAGCCCGGAGCCTGGACCGCGACGCGTCGCTGGCGGAGTTGGCGCATCGTTACTTCATCGGCCACGGCCCCGCAACGCTGCGGGATTTCGTGTGGTGGAGCGGGTTGAAAATGTCGGACGCGAGAGTCGCAGTCGAGAACGCTGGTTCCCGGCTGGCGCGCCAGACTATTGATGGCACGGTTTACTGGATGCCGGAGGGTTTAGCGGAGATGTCGAACACTCGGCGCGCGGCGTATCTACTGCCGGGCTTTGACGAATACCTGCTCGGTTACAAAGACCGCAGTGCCGTATTGGAACCACGGCACGCCCCAAAGGTTGTCCCCGGCAGCAATGGCGTGTTTCAGCCGACAATCGTCATCGATGGACGCGTGGTTGGAACGTGGAAGCGTGTGTTGAAGAAAGAGGCGGTGGTGGTCACAGCGAGTCCTTTCGCTCCGTTGAAGAGGGCTGAGAAGATTCTCCTGGCCGACGCTGCTGAACGCTATGGCCGGTTTTTGGGGATGCCAGCGGAAATGACAGTCGGGTACGAGTGAGAGGAGTGAGAAGAGTGAGAAGAGTGTGAAGATGTCACGAGTACGGAGTTGACCCCGACGACTGTTCGGCAAACCAAATCAGCGCGGTGGCTTCCGTTTTTTTAATCCACGCGGCCTTCTCATCCGTGTAGGCATGTGAATCATTAGGGTGAAGGTCTCGCGCTCGGCGTTTTTCGGCTTCGTAAACGCGAGCCGCTTCGGGATGCACGCGCAAATAGTTTCTAAAGGCGATGTGACGCTCGACGTGGGGCGAATCTACCTGGAAAAAGTGAAGCTGAACCATGCGAGTACCGGTCTCATCGTCACGCTTACAATAGCGCCGTCCCGGTATGCCCAACTCGCCGAGCCAATCGTAGCTGAGCGCCTCCAGGCGCCCGCGTTCCCGATCGAGGTCGGCCAGATCGGTGACCAGCGGCATCAGATCGAGGATCGGTTTGGCCGCCAGCCCTGGCACCGCCGTCGAGCCGATATGATGGACGGTCACAAGGACCGGGCCGAGTACGTGCAACTGTTCCGCGTAGCCGGCTGCCATCTGGGGCCAAGCGGGATTATAGGCGGCCATGATGACTGGGATCGGCATGGAACCATTCTAGGAATGAGTTAGCGGAAATTCAATTGGAGATACTGCCGACTGTATTCGTGAAAAGTGTAAAGCGTTGACCCCTATGCGGGAGTCGAAGCTGCGGGGGGGGCGGTGAGTTGCAGGCCGGATTGTTTGGTATTGAGGGCCGGCCCCCTTCCACTGATTCTGAGGGATATTAGGCTTGTGTCAGGGGTTGGGGAGAACTAGTATCGCCTTGCGCGTTAAACAAGGTTTCACCCGAGGCAAGAGAAGGGCTATGCAACAAATGCGGGACGCTTGTCTAATCGGAGGCTTGTTTGCGGGGATCGTCTTTGGCCCCCAAACGGCCCGGGCGCAGTACTCCGCCGACTTCCAAACCAATCTCATTAGCGGTGTCGTCAGCAATTGGTCGGGGGACTACTACGTCGGCAAGCGTTTCTCCGGCGATTTGTTATTTATCCAGAATGGCGGTGTACTCAATAGTCAATTTAGTTATGTGGGATGGGGCGCCGGGGCGGACAGCGTCGTGGTGACCGGTGCTTCCTCCGCGTGGAACCCCGTGACCCTGGCCATAGGTTATGTTGGCGCGGGCAACCATCTGGAGATCCATAGCGGCGGACGGGTGACCGCTGGCTGGACGATCATTGGTTATGGAGGGGATAGCAACTCGGCACTGATTACCGATCCCGGTTCAATGTGGAGTAATAGTGGTTCTTTCACGGTTGGTGGTAACGCGCCGAACAACAGCTTGATCATCAGTAATGGTGCCCTGGTCGTGAACAAGGAAGGACGCGTCGGCAGTCAGTTCGGGGGCGACAACAACAGCGTACGCGTGGTGGCTGGCGCAACGTGGCAGAATACGTCGTTGAATGTCGGCGACCAGTCAGCGGGCAATTCCTTGGTGATTGACGGCGGGCAGGTTACGGCAGGCGGCGTTGTCGTGGGCTCCTCGGATTCGACATGCGATAACGTCATCGAACTCGACAGCGGCAGTCTTGTTGTCACCAACGCAACTGGTGACGCGGTGCTTCAGGTAACGAAGGGCCAGTTGATCGTCCATGGCGGTACGTTGCGCGTCGATAAACTGGTGCTGGTGAATGGTTGCAGCGCGGAGTTTGTGCATGACGGCGGTACGATTATTATTGGCAGCACGGTGGTGCAGGATTCGCCCGGCTCCTTTTACATCACGGGCCTGACGCAAGAGGGGAACAACCTGCGGGTCGCGTGGAAGATGAGTACCGGAGGCTTGTTTGGAGAGTTTAATGTTCTACAGGTCACCGCGGGTGCAGCCGATGGCAGCTATTCCACAAATACGCTGACCGATATCTTCACGGTGTCCAATGTGGTGGAGGGTGGCGTGACGAATTATCTCGACGTCGGCGGCGCGACCAACCGGCCCGCCCGCTACTACCGCATCCGCTTGCAGTCGAGCGGCGGCCAGTAATGGAAGCAAGCTAAAGGTCGATCGTCTCCCCGATGCGAACTCCTGCTCGGGCGAAAATGTCGTGAAGAAAATGAGTCCAGAGTAGAGCCCCATGACACAGATCTTCGTGGTTTTCTACTTTGTTGATCTCGGCGCAGAATGATTGTTTGAGTTTGGCAAGGGAAGCCACATGCCGCAGGATTTGGCGTTTTTTTTCATCAGCCACTTGATACCGGGAAAACAACATAATCGGCGCTTTCCCGAGGCCAGCATATCGCAGGCTTTCTCGATCCGGCGGCGGCGCGTTTCCGGTTGCCTGGCGGTGCTGATCGAGAAAATCCAGTCCCGGCGCGCGAGGGGGGTGATATCCGCCCACGATGCCTGCGCCAGCGGGGCCGCGGCAAGGGCTTTACGCAGATCCGCTGGCACCCGGAGCTCCGTTTCTTCTCCGGCTCGCGTAATCTCCACTGTTACCGTGTCTCCCGCGTCTGCGCCGGCCGCATCGTGCAGGGCTTGATTGACCTTGAGCCAGTGACTTCCTTTGCCGTTGGGTTCGAGAGCGGCTCGAAAGGGGATGGCATTGATTGTTCCCTCAACCATCGTCAAACCGCGTGATGGAAGCTTCGTACTCGCGTTCCTGGGCAGAATGAGCAGGGCCCACGATCCAATCTTTTCGGTTGCCTGAGGCCGGACCAACCTGGCACTGAAGCGAATCGTTGACTTGGTTTCTTGCCGCTTGGCCAGTTTCATATATTGTTACACTACCAAATAACATTTGGGTCAGTCCTGCACAACATGCATTACGAGTGAGAAGTGCGTGAAGATGTCGCGGGTACAGAGGTGACTCCATTCTCCCCATTTTTTGACCCGCATTTTAGAGCAGCGAGTGAACGATCATCGCCGCTCCAATCGCTACCGCCGCTGCGCCCGATATCCGAACAATCCACTCGGGTCTCGGTATGATCTTTTCCAAGGCAATCAGCACTGCCACCACCACCATCACGGTCACGTCCATCGCCCCCAACACGACCATCGCCAGCATCAGGCCCGAGCAGCACACGGCGCAGGACACGCCTTGCCTCAACCCACCACGCCAGGCTTCCCGCCATCCACCACGAGCTCTCGTCGCGCAGGCCCGTGGGTCACGGCACGAGCACAACCCCGCCATCTTCCAGGAAGTGAATTGCAGAGACCCGGCGATCACCATCCCCGCGCCGGCAATTGCGGGCACGGCGGCACTGACACTTGTCCATCGCATCGCGGCCCACGTGGCCGCCACCGCAATCGGGTAAATCAACCCGCCAACGGCCGTCCACACCGCGAAGTAGCCGGCCGCCATCAATGCCGTTGGCATGCCGAGTCGTGTCACTCCCGTGGACTGGAGCGCCCGGCGATAACTCAGCAGCATCGGCAGAGCCGACGGCAACATCATCGCGACCATCATGGCCAGCCACATCATCAGAAACATGCTGACGGCGCCCACCCACGTCTGCCCCGGCATTCGCATCCACATCATCGACATCGTCCAGCCGCCGGGCATATCCATGCTGCCCGCCATCGACCGGCACGAGTAAATCGTTGCCGCCACGCTACCCCCAAAAACACCGGCCCAGGCCACGACGAATCCGATCGGTCGTCCGCAGCCCACACAAACGGGGGTTTCGATAGATTGGCTTCGTTCCATGACGTCAATCCGTCAGCGACACGTCTACTTCAACTATTACCCAACGACAACCACTACTTGTCTCCGTGCTTGTTGTACTCGTCGTGGCGGCGCCACCAGATGCCCGTCTCGTTGCGGCCTTTGGGGGCGCGGTCGAGCCACTGGTACATACCCCAGAGGCCGTCCAATCCGCGCGCATAAGTGGAGTAGGCGTGGTAGACGACGCCGTTCTCGAGCACGAATGCGCTCATGCCCGGTCTCTCGCGAGTATACGTGGCCGCGTCGGTTCCGGTCATGGCTGCGTTGTCGGCGACGGGCTCCGGGACCTGTGTCGTCGCGTCCATCGCGTGGCCGCCGCGCTCGTAGTTGTATTCGATGCGCCCCTCGCGCTGTTGTTCCTCGGTAAATGAGATGTTGAAATCGAAATTGAAGTCGCCGCCGTGTGAAGACGCCCAGGGGAAGCTCCAGCCCATCCGCCGTTTGTATGGCTGAATTTTCACGAACGGCGCCCCGCGACACGGCCGCAAGCGTGACGTCGTGGTGGGCCAGGTGGACGGCAAAGCCGTTGAACGCGTCCGCGATCGTCGAGCAGGTCGCACACCCTGCCGTGTAGTCGGGCCCGAACATGAAGTGGTAGACGAGGAGTTGCGAGCGTCCCCGAAAGAGATCAGCAAGGGACGTTTTTCCTTCGTCGGTCTCGAAGCGATACTCCTTGTCGATCCGAACCCACGGCAGCTCCTGCCGCCGCCGCGCCAGCTCGTCGCTGCGTCGCGTCAGTTCCTTCTCGGCCTTGAGCAGGTCCAGCCGGGCTGCCAGCCACTCGGCACGTGTTCCGGTCTTATGATTGGTCATCGCTTTCTCCTTTCATTTGGTTGGTTTGTATTTGTCGTGATAACGCACCCAAACCTGAGTGGTGTTCGGATTCTCGTCGCGACCTTTGGCGGTCAGGTCGAGGAAATTGTAGGTGGTATTCATCAAGTCAATCCCGCGCTCGTAAGACGAGTAGGTGTGGTAAATGTCGCCGTTCTTATCGCGATAAAACGCGCTGACGCCCTCGCGCTCATCAATGTCCATGTCGAGTTTGCCGTAATTATAAATCGCCGTGCCGCTCTTGATTTGCTCGGGCGTGAACGACACGTTGCAATCGAAATTGAAATCCGTCTTGAACGAGGAAAGCCATTTGAACCGCCAACCCATGCGCTTCTTAAACGGCTCAATTTCCGTTACTGGCGCGCGGGAAACGACGGCGAAAGCCGTGTCGCGTTGTCCGATGTGAAAGTTTACGCTGTCGAAATGGTCGGCCCAAAACGAGCAATGCGCACAGCCTTCCTTCCAGCCCGGCCCGAACATGAAGTGATAGACGAGGAGCTGGCTCTTGCCGCCGAACAAATCGCCGAGCGTCACCTTGCCGGTCGGCCCGTCGAAAACGTATTCTTTTTCGATTTTGACCCAGGGCAGCTTGCGGCGTTGCCGGTTCAGTTCGTCGCGCAGTTTCGAGAACCTCTTTTCTTTCACCAGAAGTTTCTTGCGGGCGACAAGCCATTCTTTTTGCGAGACGACCTTGCGGTTTTCGATTCCGTGAACGGTTTTGATTTTGGGCATAATGTTCTCCTTTCTGTTAGTTGTTACTATTGAGAAACCGGCCTTTGAGGATTGGCAAAAAGTGAGTCCACGTAAGCCCTGGCCAACTTTATATTGGCGCGAATCGTTTCCCGCGATTGCCGCGCCTTGCCGATGAGAGCGGAGCCTTGCCAGAGACTATTGAGAAACCATGCGACTTCGGCGGGATCGAAGTTGACGGCGGGTTTCAACTGCTGTTTCGCCTCCCCCAGGCGCGAACGAAACATTTCCGTCCAGATGTCCAGTTCGCGCGCGCAGGCGGCGCGAAAACCCCGATGCTTGCCCGACATTTCCTGCGTCAGCATGCCTACCAGGCAGACACAAGGCTCCGGCCTTCTGGTAATACCGTCCATGATATCAAACAGCCGATGAATTTCCTCCAACGGTTCGCCCGGCTGTTTCCACGCCCCGGCATATACCGACTGGCCGAACTCGCCCCAGGCTTTCACGACGGCTTGCCCGATCTCGTCTTTGTTCTCGAAATGATGGAAAAAACTACCTTTGGTAACGCCTGCCTCGGCGCAAATCTCGTCCACCGTGGTTCCGTTGAATCCCTGACGCAACATCAAAGCGGTAGTGGCCTCCATCAGCTTGCGCCGTGTCGTCACCGGTTGCTTCCTTGATTTTTTATGTTTCATACCAACTGGTTGGTATGCTATACCGCTCCGCGTATTTGTCAACTTCCGATTTTAGTCATTTCATTGCGTCGTGGCCTGGCAGGGGACAAGCTGAGAAAGGCTCGTTCAACATCCCCCGTAACGATTTGCATCTCACCAGCTACATCGCCGGTGCGATATTGGCGCAATGCCAAATTATCTGTAGGAACGTTTCCTATTCACCTACTGCGCCTGCCATTGTTTGAAGGCAGGTTGCGGGAGCATGCGCCAGTTCAGAACACGGCGTGAGCAGGAGCTACGGCGTGTGGCGGGTGAGTTGGAGAGAGAGGATTGTTTGATGTTGAGGCCTGGGCCATTTTCCGAGTGTCAATACTAAGGACTGATCCCTTCACGGCGGCGGATTACGAGGGCAACGGCGATCAAGGCGCTAACCGTGAGGAGGAGGGAAGATGGTTCGGGTACGTCGGGTGACTGCAGGGAGCTGCCGGGATCGATCGATGTGCCGTCAGGGATCCCCGGCACTGGCGTGAACGAATTGGTCGGGTAATCGGTCGTATTCAAATCTTCGAGCGGGATTTGAGTGTTGGAGAGCTGAAAGCCGACATTGGAGAGCGTCAGGGAGCCGTCGAGGTTGTCAAAGTTGCCAATACTGAATTTGAACGACTGGTTTACGGGAACCCGCAATTCTTCCCACTCGCCCGCTGTCTGTCCATTGGCCTGGACCGTGGCGAAGAGAATGGCAAATCTATTCGACGAGCCAAGCGGGGTCGTCACAAACAATGACGGGGCTGGCAGCCGTAACGACGCCGATCCTGGCGGCGTGCTGGAGATGCCCCAGTATTTGTATTGAAGCTGGTCGGAAACGGTCGTGCTCAGTCCAACCATGGCGGAGCCGCCGTTGGTGATGCCCGGTCCTGAAAACGTGACGAGGGTGGTATTGCTCAAGGCGTTATAAGAAGAAAAAATAGTACCGTTTGTTCCGAACGGATTCACCGAGCCGTCGATGTTCGTGGTAACATCTCCCGTGACGATGAGATGCAGTTGAGTTTGCGTCTGGCCGGAGATGTTGAGAAGAGATTCCGCAGAAAGGTCATCG
>Ga0207145_1037_pt1 | contig 20004 bp, 13 predicted proteins | sample Alteio_BWMinHeat_35_FD_153578 | JGI IMG/M metagenome (GOLD analysis project Ga0207145, IMG submission 153578) | Enriched cells from forest soil in Barre Woods Harvard Forest LTER site, Petersham, Massachusetts, United States -... | ecosystem: Environmental > Terrestrial > Soil > Temperate forest >...
GCGGGAAGAGCAAACCGGCATTGGGCATCGTCACCGTTGGGTTTTATCTCACGTATGCCAAGACGTTGGGGATGGAGCCGTTGCTGGAGATCAATCGCGTGGGTGTGAAGGAGGAGCGTTACATCCTGGTCACGAGAAAGGATGGGGTCGAGGATTTGGCGAAGTTGGAGGGCAAAACGATTGCAACACCGCTGGCGGGCGAGCAGCGGTACGTGGTCGGTGTGATTTTGCAAGGGAAGGTTGGCGAAGAAGTTCGGCTGCAGCAGACCATGGACGTGGAAGGCTCGGTATTCGATCTCGCGGAAGGTTCCAAGAAAGCGGCGGACGCCGTGCTGTTGGAAACGGGCGCGTGGGACCTGTTCAAAGACGATCCTGATTCTGGCGGGAAGCTGAAGGTGGTTTATCAATCAGAAGAACTGCCGCACGATCTCGTGGTGGTGTTTTCGCCCAAGAGCGATGCCGTGAACACCGACAAATTGAAGCAAGTCTTAAAGGACATGAACGGCAACGCAGATGGACAAAAGGTTTTGCAGAGCATTCGAGTCGAGTTGTTCACCGACATCGACCATGACAGACTCGCGAAGGCGGAGAAACTGTTCTATGGCAAGTAGGCCCGCGCTGTTGCTGATGGTGGGGCTGGTCGCGGCGGTGTGCGGTTGCCGGGCCGTGCGGAATGTCCACACTGCTGACTCCCAGCAGCCGGTCACTGTTACAACGGAAGAAGCGCAGAAGCTGCGTGCGGATGGACTGGTGTTGTATGGTCAACAACCACGCGGATTGACGCCGGTCACCAACGCGGCGCGTATGCTCGAACAAGCGGCCCGCACGTTGCGCGACGACTATGATGCCCAATGGCTGGCGGCGCAGGCGCTGGCATTTTTGGCGGAGAACGAAACGAGTTCGGAGTTTCGGCTGGAAGCCGCGCGCCGCGGAGTGGTGCTGGCGCGGCAGGCACGCGCCCTGAAGCCGGATGGCGTTGAGGGGCAATACTGGTACGCGCTGACGGTTGGGCTGCTGGCCAATGAGGATCGCACGTACGGGTTGAGCGCGGTCGGGGAGATGGAAACGGCATTGAAACGGGCGATCGAACTCGACGAGCGTTATGACATGGCGGGGCCGCCGCGAATCCTGGGCATTTTACAGTTGCGCACACCGCCTCCACCCACGAGCATCGGCAGTCCGCGCAAGGCGCTGCGGTTGTTGCAGCACGCGGTGGAATTATTCCCCGATTATCCGGAGAATTACCTTTATCTGGCTGAAGCCCTGCGCGATAATGGGCGCGCGGACGAGGCGCGCGAGGCCCTCCGCAAAGTTTTGGAGGCGAAACCGTGGCCGGACCGACAGTTCGAGAGCCAACAGTGGAAAACCGCAGCGCTCAAGTTGCGCGACCACTTGGACAAACCATAAAGAAGAAGCCGGCGCTCTTCTGGGTGGCGCTTTCCGTCTTAATTTTCACAACAGCGGTGGTTAGCGCGTTCACGGTCCACCACTTCAGTAAACACTCCAGGGCGCGGCATGACGTGCAGGTCATTGCATTGGCGCTGGATGGCTTTGCCTTTGAAAACGGCGATTTCCCGCGGGGCACACGCGGCGAGATTTGCCGGATGCTGCGCGGTGAATCCATCAACGGTCAAAACCCCAGGAAGCTCGACTACGTCGAGGCGCTGCCCACCGAAATGGACGGCACCGGAGAATTCGTCGATCCCTGGGGTGAGCCATATCGGATCTCGGTTGATCCGAAAGTGCGCGTCTACTCCTGCGGACCGAATCGGATCGATGAGCACGGTGACAGTGATGACATCACCAGTTGGAAATAGGGCAGTTATTGGTAATTGACCACGGGCAGGCGTCGGAATAAGCTTATCCGCGTAGTGGCTGGGAGCGGGGAAGCGTGATCTTTCATGTTGCAAATACGACGGAAACCGTGGTTCGTCTGGGGATTGCTTGTTGGGATCGCGTTTAGCTTTCAACCTGCCTACGCGCAGTACTCCGCCAACTTCCAGACCAATATTATCAGTAGTGTCACCAATAACTGGTCAGGCGACTATATCGTCGGCTCCAATGCTTTCGCCGACGCATTGTTGATTCAGGCCGCCGGAGTGCTCTCCAATGCCAACGGTTATTTGGGGTACGAGGTCGGCGGTAGCAATGACAGCGCCCTAGTCAGCGACCTACACTCAATCTGGAGGAACGCAGGTGCATTGTACGTTGGCTATTCTGGCTTTGGTAGCAGCTTAACGATCAGCAATCATGGCGCAGTCATCAGCACCAATGGTTTCGTAGGCTACAACTCCAACAGCACCACCAACAATGTGCTTGTCACAGGCGCGGGGGCGTTATGGACCGGCTTGGCGAATCTCTACGTCGGTTTTTCAGGGTCGGATAACAGTTTGGTGATAAATGGCAGTGGCACTGTCCATAGCGCCGCAGGATATATTGGGAACGGCACATCCGCGAGCGAAAACTCCGTGGTGGTCACCGGCAGTGGGTCCGTCTGGGATAAGCTTAACACCCTTTTCGTTGGAAACTCTGGGGCTTGCAATAGCTTGGTAATCAGTAACGGAGGCCAGGTTGTCAATGCTTACAATTCTTTCGGCCCTCCCGTTGGGCCTGTCTACATCGGCTACAACAGTTCCAGCAGCAATAACAGTGTGTTGGTCAGTGGCACCAATTCCGTCTGGAAGAACACCGCGAGTATCCTCAGCATCGGCCTATATGGCGCAGGCAATAGTTTAGTGATCAGCAACGGTGGGCAGGTGAACAACCAAACTAGTTCCGTAGGCAGCCAGCCCAGCAGCAGCAACAATAGCGTGCTGGTCGATGGATCGGTTTGGCAGAGTTCGGAAGAGCTTTATGTGGGATATTGGGGGTCGTCTAACAGTCTGGCTGTTCGGAATGGAGGCCAAACCGCTTCGGCTGATTCCTATATCGGGTACATCGGAGATAGCGGCTACAACTGCGCGTTCCTATGCGGCACCGGGTCCGTCTGGTCCACCGGGAACCTGTTCCTCGGCGGTGGCGCAGATAATACCTTTAACTCTTCTGGGCCTGACAATAGTCTTATCATCAGCAATGGCGGCCTTATGGCGTGTCAAAATAGTTATTTGGGGTACAGCATGTACTCCAGCGGCAACAGCGTACTGGTAAACGGCGGTGGGTCGGTTTGGAGTAACAGCAGTGTCCTGTACATCGGCTACGGTGGCCCGAGCAATAGTTTGGTAATCCAAAATGGCGGTGCGTTATTTACCGGGAGCGCCTGGCTTGGCTATAATGTGGACAGCACAAACAACAGAGTACTCATCACCGGGGCCGGTTCGGTCTGGAGGTCCACTAACAGCGTAAATATGGGCTTTGCGGGCTCAGACAACATATTGGCGATCAGTAATGGAGGACAGTTTTTCGGAACCGCTATAACTGTGGGCATTTCCTCGGACAACAACATTGCCGTGGTAACAGGCACGGGCTCCGCGCTGACGGTTGTCACCCAATTAGTGCTTGGCAACGGAACCTCCTCCGATAACTCGTTGCTGATAGCCAACGGTGGTCACGTACGCGACAGTACGGCTTGGCTGGGGACGGAAAGCACCAACAATGTCGCCTTGGTGACCGGCGCAGGATCTGTTTGGAGCAACACGTCACAACTGGTGCTCGGCCTGGTCTCTATGGGAAACAGTTTGATCATTAGTAATGGTGGCCGGGTGGTTGACGGTTTCTTCGACTGTATCGGTTGCAACTCCGGAGGTAATAGTAATAGCGTACGCGTGGTGGATGGAGGTATTTGGCAGGGCTCGCTGCAAGATATCGGCCAACACGGATCAGGTAATTCGCTCGTAATTGACGGCGGGCAGGTTTTCAGTCAAGACCTTATAATCGGCGCAGTTTCACCCACTTGCGACAACCGCGTTGAGTTGGACAACGGGGTGCTCATTGCGACGAACGCGGCGCATAATGGCACACTGGAGGTTCGCAACGGGATATTTATACTCAACGGCGGCACATTGCAGGTCGATGTACTGGTAATGACGAGTCCCTGTGGTTTATTTGTTCGGAACGGCGGCACAGTGATTGTCGGCACGTACATGCTCGATCCAAATTTAAGCGCCCTAGGCGATGGCATTCCGAATGGCTGGAAACAACAGTACAATTTCGACCCATTGGATCCAACCGTGGCCAATGCTGACGCGGACGGCGATGGCATGAGCAATTTGCAGGAGTATTTAGCCGGCACTGATCCAACCAACAACGCGTCGTACTTGCACATCACCTCCATCGCACCGCAAGGCAACAGCCTACTGGTGACTTGGACGATGGGTGCTGGCAAGACCAATGCCCTGCAAGCGACTGCGGGTGGCGGATACGGCACGAACGGTTTTTCGGATATCTTCGTGGTGACGAACACGGTTGGCACCGTCACCAACTATTTGGACATCGGCGCCACGACCAATGGGGCGGCGCGATACTACCGCGTGCGGCTCGTGCCCTGATTAGAACTGCGTGCGGATTTCGTTGCCTTCGTCGATGTCGAGGAGGTCGAAGAAGGTTTGGACGTCGTCGCGGTTCGCGATGCCGAATTCTTTTTTGCGTTCCGCGAGACGCTGACTGCCGTCGTCACGCCAACCGCGTTTGCGCAGGTACGTGTTCCAGATTTCGATATCTTCGGGGGACGGTTTGCGGCCATTGGTGAAACACCATTCGAGCATGTCGGCATCCTCACCGCCGAGGTTGACGCGGATGGCGATGTCTTCGTATTTCACGCCGAGGAAGGCGCAGCAACGGGCATCAAATCCGCCGCCGAGGGCCTTGTGGTAATCGGCGGGCAGTTTGCCCTGGGCATTGAGGCGGATTTTGTCGAGCATGCGGCCAAAGTAGACGAGGTCACCAAGTTTTTCGTGAGGACTGCGAAGACCGGGGATTTTCATGGGGGAGATTGTAGCGTGTGTGCGCGTTTGTCGCAACTGTTCGAAATTAGAATTTAAAGTTCCACGCATCGGTCGCGTACTTCTCGTGCACCAGTTGTTCCACGTGCTTCTTGGGAATCTTCTCCAGCGCGGCATCGACGTTCCACATGCGCTTCATGGCTTCCTTGATGTCTTCCGCCGACAAATCCAGGTTCGTGAGGAAGTCTTTATGAGCGCGGCGGCGGCGGTATTGCGGTTGTTGGGAGGGCATTTTTAGCACCTGTTCCACCAGGGCCAGATCGAGGTTGAGCAGGAAGGAGCCGTGGAAGAGGAGGAAGTGACGTTTGCGGCGTTGCGAGTTGCCGGAGAATTTCAGTCCTTGCAGCGTCAGGTCGGTGTGGCCCTGGATGAGGACCTTGCCGTCGAGCAGCGCGTTCAGCGCGTTGCGGTTTCGGTTCATGATGAACGCGTTGGTTTTGGCGATGTTCGTGAGAGGCGAATCACTGCGGATTTTAAGGAGGAGCGCGTAATTCAGGCAGCCCGGCCCCTGCAACACCGTCCCCCCGCCGCTGCAACGGCGCAACACGGGGACATCCAGCATTTTACAGGAATCGAGGTTCACTTCCGTGCGGGTTCTGTTAGAATATCCGAGTACGACGAAGTGTTGGCGAGGCTCCCAAAAGCGGAGGATTTCGTCGCCTGACTCTTCCTCGCACCAATCGAGGAGCGCCTCGTCACCCGCGAGATTCTCTTGCGGAGTGCGCAGGGTTCGGTCTAAGTATTTCATGGCACTTGGATTTGGGTGGAAAAGGACTATTATTCAGCTGATGACCCGGTAACATTGTGAAAGCCGACGCCAAAGAACAACAACAAAGTGCGCCGTCCACGGGGCGGTTGGAAACGCCCGTCGCTTCGACCGCAAACAAGAACGGCGGGGAAGACCAGCGCTGGCTGGATTCGCTCGAGTTTCTCCTGGAATACGTGTTGAAGAACCAGGGGACGGAGCATGCCGCGCAGGTGGTGAGCAAGTTGTCGAAGCGCCTGCGGGAAGCGGGGATCAAGCTGCCGTCAGCCATCAGCACGCCGTATGTGAACACGATCCCGCCCGAGGATGAGCCCGCCTATCCTGGTAATCGTGAACTGGAGCGCCGCATCAAGAGCCTCACGCGGTGGAATGCCATGGCCATGGTCGTCAACGCCAACCGTGAGCATGCGGGGCTTGGCGGCCACATCTCCACGTACGCCTCCTGCGCCACGTTATACGAAGTTGGTTTTAACCATTTTTTCCATGGTGGCGACGGCAACCGGGTTGGTGACTTGGTTTATTTTCAAGGCCACGCTTCGCCGGGAAATTACGCGCGTGCCTTCCTTGAGCGCCGGCTGGATGAGCATCACTTGCAACATTTTCGGCAGGAACTTGCCGAGGGCGGTGGGTTGTCGTCGTATCCGCATCCGTATTTGATGCCGGAGTTCTGGCAATTCCCAACGGTGTCGATGGGGCTCGGCCCGATCATGTCGATTTACCAGGCGCGGTTCAATCGGTACCTGCGGGCCCGTGGGTTTGTTTCCGGCGAAGAGCCGAAAGTGTGGTGTTTCGTGGGTGATGGCGAGAGCGATGAGCCGGAAACGCTCGGCGCGCTGACACTGGCCTCGCGCGAGGGACTCGACAACCTGGTCTGGGTGGTCAACTGCAATCTCCAGCGCCTCGACGGTCCCGTGCGCGGCAACGGCAAGATTATTCAAGAGTTGGAGGCGGCCTTCCGTGGCGCGGGCTGGAATGTGATCAAGGTGATTTGGGGCTCGAATTGGGATCGGTTGCTCCGCGCCGACAAGACAGGGTTGCTGGCCAAGCGCATGGAAGAAGCGGTCGATGGGGACTACCAGAAATATTCGGTCGAGCCGGGCAGCTATACGCGCAAACATTTCTTCGGCAAATATCCCGAGTTGTTGGAATTGGTGAACGACCTTACGGATGACCAGATCCACAAGCTCGTGCGCGGAGGCCATGATCCGCAGAAAGTTTATGCGGCGTTCAAAGCCGCAGTGGAGCACAAGGGAGCGCCGACCGTGATTCTGGCCAAGACCATCAAAGGTTACGGCCTGGGCGAAGCGGGCGAGGGCCGCAACATCAGCCATCAGCAGAAGAAGATGAACGAAAAAGAGCTGCGCGAATTTCGCGAGCGCTTTGGCGTGCCCATCAGCGATGAGGAAGTGGCCCAGACACCGTTTTACCGTCCGCCCCTCGACAGTCCCGAGACGAAGTATTTGCTGGAACAACGCAAAAAGCTGGGCGGGTTTTTACCGGCGCGGGTCGTGCGCGCGCCGAAGATCGAGATACCGGCGCGGAGTGAGTTCGCTGAGTTTTTCAAGGGTTCCGGTGCGGCGGAAGCTTCCACAACGAAGTCGTTTGCGCGCTTTTTGACGGGCCTGCTGCGAAATAAGAACGTTAACCGCCACATCGTTCCGATCATTCCCGATGAGGCGCGCACGTTTGGTTTGGACGCCTTGTTCCGCGAGATTGGTATCTACGCGCCGAAGGGGCAGCTCTACGAGCCCGTGGACAGCGAGTCGCTGCTCTATTACCACGAGACGAAGGACGGACAGATCCTCGAAGAGGGCATCACCGAGGCGGGGTCGATGTCGTCGTTCATTGCCGCGGGTACGGCATACGCGAATCACGGCGTGAACATGGTTCCGTTTTACATTTACTATTCGATGTTCGGCTTCCAGCGCATCGGAGATTTGATGTGGCTGGCTGGCGACATTAAGGCGAAGGGTTTTCTACTGGGCGCGACGGCGGGACGGACTTCACTGAACGGCGAGGGGTTGCAACACCAGGATGGCCACAGCCAGTTGATGGCGGCGACGATTCCGACACTCATGGCGTATGACCCTGCGTTCGCCTTCGAGATCGCCGTGATCATTCAGGATGGCATGCGCCGCATGTACCAGGAGGGTGAAGATCTTTTTTACTATCTTTCGCTCTATAACGAGGAATACGCCATGCCGCCGATGCCCGAAGGCGTGGAGGATGGTATTCTCAAGGGGCTCTATAAATTCCGCAAAGGTGCGGACGGCAAGAAGCGCAAAGCGCATATTTTTGGCAGCGGCACGATTATCCGCCAGGCGTTGCGCGCGCAGGAAATCCTCGCGGAGAAATATGATGTGTCCGCCGATGTGTGGAGCGCGACGAGTTACAAATTGCTGAAGACCGACGTGCAGCGCGCGAGCCGCTGGAATATGCTTCACCCGACCGAACCGCGGCGGAAGTCTTATTTGGAAACGCTTCTGGAACCTGAGAAAGGTGTGTTTGTGGCGGTTTCAGACAACATCAAGCTGGTACCCGACCAGATCGCACCGTGGGTGCCGGGTGGACTGGCGACCCTCGGCACGGACGGGTTTGGCCGTAGCGACACGCGCGAGAATTTGCGCCGCTTCTTCGAGATCGACGCCGAAAGCACCGTCATCGCCACGCTCTATTCGCTGGTGAAGAAGGGTGAGATCGAGATGGCAGCGGTCGCGCAGGCGATCAAGGACCTGAAGGTTGACCCGGAAAAAGTGTACCCGTTTACGGTTTAAACCGGCGATCTCGGTAAAAGGAAACTCGAATGGATATCAAATTACCGCGTTTGGGCGAAGGAGCTGAGTCGGGGACGGTTGTCAGCATTTTCGTCAAGCCGGGCGATCAGGTCAAAGAGGGTCAGACAATCCTCGAACTGGAAAACGAAAAGGCGGTCGCGCCGATTCCGGCCAGCGCTTCCGGGCGCGTCGCCAAACTCTACGTCAAGGAAGGCGACAAGATTTCGGCCGGCCAATCGATTCTCACGCTGGCGGACGATGGCGCGGCAATTCCCGCGTCGGCCCCGGCTTCCCGGCCGGTAGCTGCAAAATTCGGGACTCCTTCAGCGCCTGCGCCGGTTTCTCAACCACAGCGTGCGGCTGGGGAAAACCCAAGCGTCGCAGTCCTGGGCGAACCGGTAGCGAATGGAAGTGTGGCCGCGTCGCCGACCGTCCGCAAGTTGGCGCAGGATTTGGGAATTGATTTGACCCGTGTGCACGGGAGCGAACGCGGCGGGCGTATCGTGGTGGGGGACCTGCGCGCTTACATCCAACAGCTTCAACAGTTCGCTCTCCAATCGAAGACGGCAGCCGCGCCGATAGCAACTGCAGCAAAACCGGCGGCGGAGAAAGTTGATTTTGCGAAATGGGGTCCGGTGACGCGCCAGCCGGTGACATCCTTGCGGAAGATCATCGCGCAGCGGATGCATGAATCGTGGGCCAGCGTTCCCCGGGTGACTCAATTTGACGAAGCCGACATCACGAACATCGTGGCGTTGCGAAAGAAATACGTGGCGAAGTATGAGAAGAAGGGCGCCAGCCTCACGCTGACGCCGTTCCTGATGAAGGCGGTTGTCGAGGTGTTGAAGAAGTATCCGGCATTCAACAGCAGCCTGGACGAGACGAGTGAGGAAATTGTTTTCAAAAAGTACTATCACATCGGCATCGCGGTCGATACCGAGCAGGGGTTGCTCGTGCCGGTGATTCGCGACGTGGACAAGAAGAGCCTGCTGCAACTTTCCAAGGAACTGGCGGAAGTGGCGGAGAAGGCGCGCCAGCGCAAGGTGGTGGCGGATGACTTGAAGGGCGGCACTTTTACCATCTCGAACCAAGGCGGCATCGGCAGCAGCTTTTTCACGCCAATCGTCAACAAACCCGAGGTGGCAATCCTGGGTGTGGGGCGCGGCGTCTTGAAGCCGGTGGTCCGCGGTGCGAAGATTGAAAAACGCATGCTGTTGCCGCTGGGGTTGTCGTACGATCATCGTGTGATTGACGGCGGGACGGCGGCGCGATTTACTGTCGAGGTGGTGCAGGCGCTCGAACAATTCAAGGAAGCCGGCGTTAAGATTTAGGTTCTGTTTCAGCAAAGGAAAGCAATGGAGTCGATCAAGACGGAGATTGTGGTGTTGGGCGCGGGCCCGGGCGGGTACGCGGCGGCCTTTTACGCGGCGGACAAGGGCAAGAAGGTGCTGCTGGTCGAGATGGACAAGCGGCTGGGGGGCGTGTGCCTTAATCGCGGGTGCATCCCGTCGAAGGCGCTCCTGCACGCAGCCCAACTCATCACCGAGGCGCGCGAGTCCGAGCACCGCGGCATCACGTTCGGCGCGCCGAAGATCGATTTGGGGAAACTGCGCACGTGGAAAGATACGATTATTGAGAAGCTGTCGGGCGGCATTACGAGCCTGGCGAAGCTGCGCAACGTCGAGGTGTTGTACGGTCGTGGTTATTTTGAAGACTCGAAAACGTTGCGCGTGGAGACGTCGGAAGGCCAGAGGTTTGTCACGTACGACGCGGCCATCATCGCGGTCGGCTCGAAGTCGGCGATGCCAAAGGCATTTGACCTCGGGAACCCGCGCATCATGACTTCGCGCGAGGCGCTCGAGGTGCCGGACGTGCCGGGCACGCTGTTGATCGTGGGCGGTGGGTATATTGGCATGGAATTGGGGACGGTCTACGCGACGCTGGGGAGCAAAGTGGTGGTCGTCGAAGCACTGGGGTCGATTTTGACCGGGGCGGACCCGGACCTGGTACGGCCGGTGCAAAAGTACGCGGAGAAAGCGTTCCAGGAAGTTCGCGTGAAAACGAAAGTAGTTTCCATGGCGACCGTCGGCAAGCAGATCAAGGTGGTCATGGAAATGGACGGTAAGAAGCTCGAAGAACTTTACGACCGCGTGCTCGTGTCGGTCGGTCGTGTGCCGAACCATGCCGATCTTGGTCTTGGGAATACGAAGATTGCCAAGGATGACCGCGGCTTCATCAAAGTCAATGAGAAGCAACAGACAAGTGATCCCCGGATTTATGCGATTGGCGATGTAGCGGGCGGCGTCATGCTCGCGCACAAAGCGACGCGGGAGGGCCGCGTGGCGGTGGACGCCATCATTGGCGAATACGAGACGCCGAATAAATATATCATTCCCGCCGTCGTTTTCACCGATCCTGAAATTGCCTGGTGCGGCTTGACCGAAACCGAGGCGAAAGAGAAGGGGATTGCGATAAAGGTCGCGCGGTTCCCGTGGGCGGCTTCGGGGCGCGCCCTGACGTACGATCGCCCGGATGGACTGACGAAGTTGATCATCGATCCCGCGACCGAGCGCGTGCTCGGGGCCGGTATCAGCGGCCATGGCGCGGGCGAATTGATCGGGGAGATGGTGCTGGCCGTTGAAATGGGCGCGACTGCCTATGACGTGGCGTCGTCGATTCATCCGCACCCGACACTTTCGGAAACGCTCATGGAGAGCGGCGAAGTATTTTATGGGCAGGCCACACACACGTTTACGCGCAAGACGGCGAAGCCGGGCGAAGAGAAATAGCACATGTCAAATCTCGACATTAAACGGATTGTCGCCGAGCGGCTCGGGGAGAACTATGAGTTGCACGAGAAGTATATCAACCCGACGCTGGTAAAGGTTTTCCGCACGATCAGTTTCGATAAGGTCTACACGAAGGCCAAGGGCCAGTATCTCTGGGACAAGGAAGGCAACCGCTACCTCGACATGTTGAGCGGGTTTGGTGTTTATTCGATTGGGCGGAATCATCCGCAGGTCGCGCAGGTCATTCGCGATGTGCTCGACATGGACCTGCCCAACATGGTGCAGATGGACTGCGCGTTCCTGGCGGGACTGCTAGCCGAGGCGCTTATCAAGCGCACGCCGCCGCATCTTGACTCGGTTTTCTTCTGCAACTCCGGTACGGAAGCGGTAGAGGCCTCGTTGAAATTTGCCCGCGCGGCGACGGGCCGCAGCAAGTTTGCTTATCTCGACCACGGCTGGCACGGGTTGTCACTCGGTTCGCTGGCGATCATGGGGAATGAAGAGTTTCGTGAGGGATTTGGCGAGATGTTGCCCGGGGTGGAAGTGCCTTACGGCGATTTGGAAGCGTTGGAGAAAGTGCTGGCGAAGAAAGACATTGCGGCGCTGGCGGTGGAATGCATTCAGGGCAAGGGCGTGCGGGTTCCGCCGGACGATTACCTGCCCGCGGCGCAGGCGCTTTGTCGCAAGTACGGCACGCTGTTTTTCTGCGATGAAGTCCAGACGGGCTACGGACGGACCGGTAAACTGTTCTCCTTCCAACACTGGAATCTGGAGCCCGACATCATCTCCACCAGCAAGGCACTGAGCGGCGGATACGTGCCGGTCGGTGCGATGATCACGCGGCGCTGGATCTACCAGAAAGTTTTCAATCGCATGGACCGGTGCTGGGTCCATTCGTCGAGCTTTGGCCGGAACAATCTTGGGATGGCCGTGGGCCTGGCGATGTTGCACGTGCTGGATGAAGAGAAGTTGGTCGAGCGCAGCGCGACACAGGGCCAGAAGCTTATTGACGCCATTAATGGGCTTAAGTCCAAACACGAAATGTTGATGGAAGCGCGCGGCAAAGGCTGCATGATCGGCATCGAATTCCATGAGCCGAAGAGTCTCAAACTGAAGATGGCGTGGAAGATGATCCATGCGGCGCACGATGGTTTGTTCGCGCAGATGCTGGTGATGCCGCTGTTGCAGAAGCATCATGTGTTGACCCAGGTGAGCGGGAATCACGGGGACATCATCCGGATCCTGCCGCCGTTTGTCATCACAGACGAGGACATCCAATATTTTGTGAAGGCGCTCGACGACGTGCTCAGTGATTGCTACAAGCTGCCCGGACCGATGTGGGACCTCGGAGCGAACCTGGTGAAGGCAGCGATGCGCAACAAGGGTGAAAAACAGCCGGAGCCAGCCACTGCCGGGACCCGATGACCTGACCCGCCAACACCACGAGCGGGCGACTCCATACATGCGACAACGGTCTTTAACTGCGCTCGCGAATACCGTTTGTCGCCGGCCCCGGCTTATCCTGCTTGTCGGCACGGTGCTGGCCATTGTCTCGGGTGTGTATACGGCTTGCCGCCTCGAGTTCAAGACCAGCCGCAACGACCTCATCGGGCGGGACAGCGATTACTGGCGGTTGTATAGCGCGTACGCCAAGGAATTTCACTCCGAGGAGGACTACGTCATCCTCGTCGAAGGCGACAAACCCGAGCGCAACAAGGCGGCCATCGACACGCTGGTACAGGGCTTCTTGTCGCCGCAGAATAATCCCCGCCCGGGCGATGATCCCGGCGCGCAGCAGTTCGTTGCGGACGACCTGTTCTACCAGGTCGATCTGCAAGCATTCCAACGCTGGTTTCTGTATTACCTCTCGATGGAGGATTTGAAGTGCCTCAAGGATTTTCCACAACTGGTTTTTGTACTCCAGCATCAGCCGAACGTGTCCGGCTTCCTGCATGTTGCCAACGAGTCGCTCGTGCAGCTCGGAATGGCGGGTGCTGACCGGAAAAAGTGCACGTTGGGGTTTCTGCCCATGATGACAACCGTGGTGGGGCAGGTGGGGGACCTGGCGGTGGGAAGTGGTCCGCCCGAGTGGCATTCACCGTGGATGCAGGCGTTTATTGGGCCGGGAGACAGCGACAAAGCGGAGGAACAAATGAAGTGGGAGGGCTACCAGACCTTCCGTCAGGGGAAGATGTTTCTCCTGATGATTCATCCACGGGTCGAGAAAGGGACGCCGGAGGCGTTGCATGAGGCGACGGTGCCTAAATTGCGGCGCATCATGGCAGAAGCGCAGAGCCAATTTCCCGAGACGAAAATCGGCCTAACCGGCGAGCCGGTACTGGACTATGACGAGACGATCCAGTCGCAACGCGATGCCACCAAGGCAACGGTATTAACGTTGATCCTCATTTGCATTTTGTTCACGGTTGGCTTTCACGAGATCCTGCGGCCGCTGATGGCGGTCATCACGATGGTTATCGTCCTGGCGGCTTGCATGGGATACGCGACGCTTTCGGTCGGCCATCTCAATATGATCACGGTGACGTTTGCCGTGATGATCCTGGGCCTGGGCATCGACCTGGGGATTCAGTTCATCGCCCGCTTTGAGGAAGAATTGAAGAAAAGCCCGGAGCGCGCGGCTGCCGTGCGGATGACGATCCGTCATACGGGACCGAGCATCGTCACGGCGGGCGTGACCAATGCCGCGGCGTTCTTTGCGATGGGACTGAGCGGATTTCGCGGGGTGATCGAATTGGGAATCATTGCCGGTGGCGGGATGCTGATTGCGACGGTAGCGACGATGACGGTACTGCCGGCATTGCTGTTGTTGGTCCACCGTCAGCAGGAGGCCACGCGTATTCCCGCGCAATCGATTGCGGCGCGCGTCGAGAATGCGCTGCTGCGACGCCCGGCGCTCACCCTGGGAGCGTGCGCGTTGGTGACCCTGTTCGCGGTTTACGTCGGTGGCCGAGTGCGTTTCGATTACAACGTGCTGAACCTGCAATCCGTCAAGGCCGAATCGGTGAAGACGGAACTGACCCTATTGCATGCCGATGCGGAATCAACGATCTTCGCCTCGGTGGTCTGCAGCAATTTCGATGAAGTACGCCAACTGCAGAGTCGGCTCGCCCTGTTGCCGGCGGTCGGGTCGGTACACAGCATCGCCGAGATGATTCCCGAGGACCAGGTGTCGAAGATCAAGATCATTCACGACATCCGGCAGGCGCTGGGGACGATTCATTTCGACGTGGCGCCGGACGATCCGGACGAAGTTCTGAAGGCGCTGGGCTCATTGCGGCTGCGCGCCAATGCGCTGGCCCGCGAAGCGGGAGAACACGGCGACAAGGCCAGCCTGGAGGTTTTGATTCCGCTGACGAACGCCCTGGCGCAAGCGCAGGTAAAATTGAAAATCGCTGATCGGACGCAATTGCAGTCGCGGCTGACCGATTATGAGCAGCGCTTTTACGCTGATTTGGAATCGCAACTGGCGATTATCACCAACCAGGTGGACCGCGCGATGAAGATTGAAGATGTGCCTGCCCCGGTCCGTCGGATATTTGTCGGCAGGACGGGGAAGTTCCTCGTGCAGGTCTTTCCCCGAGAAGACATTTGGGAGCGCGAGCCCCTGGTGAAGTTCGTACACGATGTGCAGCGGGTTGCTCCGGGGGTGACGGGCACACCCTTGGGGTTGTACGAGTTTGTCGACATCCTCTTGCGCGGCTACATCAAGGCGGCGTTATGGGCGTTCCTGGTGATTACCATTCTGGTCTTTGTAGACTTTCGCAATGCCTATGCTGCGTTCTTGACGCTGCTGCCGTTGATTGTCGGGATGATCTGGATGGTCGGGGTGATGGTCGTGGGGGGTATCGATTTCAATCCTGCCAATATCATGGTGCTCCCGTTGATTGTCGGGATTGGCGTCGCTTATGGAATTTACGTGGTCCAACGCTACCGTGAAACCCACGAGGCGACATTCTATACCAAGAGCACTGGTCGCGCGGTCGTACTCTCGGCGCTGGTAACAACGTTTGCCTTCGCCAGTCTGCTCATCGGGGCGCACCGCGGCATACGCAGCCTGGGCCTGGTGATGACGATTGGGGTCGTTGCGTGCCTGATCGCCGCGCTGGCCCTGCTACCGGCGTTACTGGAGACCGCGCGCCGCAAGGGCTGGAAGGTGTAACTGCTCGACAGCGGCCTGGAGGAAGGCGGTCGGCATCGCACTGCACGACACCAAGCTGACACCGATTTCGACTCTTGAGATGCGACGGCCCTACGTACGCTCCTCGAAACGATCCGACGATGTCGGCCCACCCCAATGGTTGGCGGGATCAGGCCTCCGACAGCTCGTGTAGGCTGGCGACGCTCGACTCAGGATCATTGGTTTCCGCGGCGGTCGGGGCAACGTACTTCGTCACATAGTATTTCCCATTTGAATACTTCAATGCGCCGCTCTCTCTTAACTCTTCGAGGTATTCAGGAATGCTCTGCGAACCGTCTATGATGATATCGCCGTTCTGTTGGGTTTCGAATTCCCTGATGATTTCCGATTGCTCGAAAGACCCCAGGGAATAAACAAGGTCAGCGAACTTCTCTCGGTTATTGACGTACTGTTTGCACATAAACCTTCCTCCTATTGAGAATCTATCACGGTTTCCACTTTGTCCAACTCAAAAATCGATTAGCCAGCAGCTTGCCGAAGGTCTGTCTTAGCTTTTGCAATTCAGCGCTCTCAAAATCTCCCTCTCGGTACAGAAAGAGAAAAAAGGGTGGGAAGAACAATTCTGCTTGGCGCAATTCGCTCGCAACCCGCGAAACTTGGCCCAAATGGATGACCTCGCTGTCCCGATTTATCAAAAGCAGATCGCTCTTCACACCGGGCTTTATCCTCTTTGGAATCAAAATGGCATCTGCGAGGTGTTCCCTTTTCTTTAGGTCGTCAGCTGCTCCTGCGACGAACTCCATTCCTCTTTTGCCAGCCCTCCCCAAATCGTCCAATAGCTGGAACAGTGCGACAAGAAAAAAGCCACCGGTTTGAGCTTGGCCAAATTGCGGGTCATCGTTGCTCTTGGATGACTGACCCCGCAGAGTTCGTGCGCATTTCTGAAGGCGCTCCAACGCCGCAGATGGCTGCCCGGGGAATTTCTTCTTCAACTTTGGGAATGAAAATGAATCTGGCAGGGCATTGACGAATGCCAAGTCAACTTCACGAAAACTATCGCCCCTCTTGAAAAGTGAGAAATAGAATTTCTTATTCGACAGCAGCTCTTCCAATCGGATTTCACTCAGGGTCTTAACGCCATGTGATTCTTCCCTCGCCGCCTTGATTGTCAAATACTCTCGCCGTAATACCGACAACAACCAAGCATCATCCCACTGAATGTAATAGTTGATCTGTTTTTCAGAAAAATCGTTAGTATTCTTATCAAGTACCTGCCATAGGCCCGAGATGTCGTTGCATAGAAGAAAATCGCTATGTGTGGTCGGCTCTTCTTCTCTATTGAGATAGTCCGTCGCCAATGATCTCACGCACCGTTGCAGTAACGCGTCAAACTTCACAACACGATGGTGATAAATGACGAACTTGTATAGTTGAAATCGGCGCACAAAGAAGTCTTCGATTGTACTGAGGGCGCGCACAGAAGGCAGGATGGCGAAGCCGGTGGAGTTCTCTGTACCGTCTTTCATCTTCGGCGGGCACACCAGCTGATGTGAGTCGATCAGCCGCTCGTATCGAAATGGCTCCTTAGAGAATCCTGACATAACCAAGTCACGCGCTACATAGTCGAGTCGATCTACATCCAGGTCGCCATCCACAATATCGTGTAAAGATTTATGGAAGGGCGACTTTGACGCTAGAATGTCCAAGGTCAAGTGCTTGATGCGAATCAAAATATATTTGTATTCATTGCTCGCGAGGGAGTGCGCCTTAATCGCTTCATCAAACAAACTTTCCGCAAGCCTACCGCTCAACCACTCGTGAAACTTTGTCACGGGAGGATTGAATGAGGAGTACTTCTCGTAGAAATCTTTCTTCCTAGGAGTTGTTCTCCTTGCGCACAATTCATAAATGTCGCCTAATGCGTTTTCCGTCACATGGGAAAAGGGAGGATGCCCGACATCGTGGAGCAAGGCACACAATCTCACAGCTTGGAAAACAACTAAGTAGGCATACTCATCTTCTGCTTGTAGTCTAGCAGGCAATTGAGACGCGTAATAGGGATCCGATAATTCTTTGCAGGACAACTCCTGAACAGCGCTGGTTCCCGAAAGAAAATGCTTCCGATCATGAGTAAGCTGATCTCCCTTATCGACCGCGAGTAGTTCTTGCTTCACCAAGTCAAAAAAGCGCGTACGGTCATCGGCGCCGGCGTTAAGCACACCATTCCGAAATACCTCACCGGCAAGACGCATACACCCTAACGAGTGGCTAAAGCGTGAGGTGCGATCCGAGGGAAATGTAAAGCAGACCGTGGAATCCTGGAGGATGTTATGCAGACGGTTAAAAATGGTCGTGGAAATCAGACTTTTTTCTATTCGTGAAATCGGAATTGGTCCGTGCAACGCGTCTGCGACCCAGCAGATTTTGTTGTCTATCGCGGGGACTCGGGCTTTACGTCCCAAGGGAGTAACGGTCTCCTCGGTCTTCTTTGTGATTACCCGTCGTTTGGCGATCATATACTCGCGTGCACGGTACTTGAAGAGATGAAAGGAAGTCAAACACGATTCATGTGTGTGATTAATAGGATGTCAACTATGTAAACGTTCTGCCACTGTAAGGTATTCCTTACGCGCTCAAGATCGTTCCAATAAACAAACTATAGGGCGGACGTGTGGCAGCCCCACCGCCTGAACGTTAGCGACCGCGCGCCGCAAGGGCTGGAAGGTGTAGTTGCTCGACGGCGGCCTGGAGGAAGCGGGCGAGCTTGTCGCCGGAGTGCTTGGCGCGATAACCGAGCCGCGCGAGATCGGCGAGAACGCGTGGGTCACGGGCGCAACTGGAAATCACCCGCTTGGCGCGCAACTGGCCGAGCACGAAGAAGTCGTTGAACTCGTCCGGCAGGTTTTCGCTCACTTTATCGGTGATGCAGCGGACGGCGAGGAAATCCGTCTGGCGGGCCGCGCAGACGGCGGCGACGGCGCTGGTCTCCATGTCAACACTCAGGGCACCGGTGGCCTTGCCGATCCGGGCCTTGTTCTCTGCCCGCAACACCATCTCATCGGCCGTCAGGAGTTTTCCGTAATGGACGCGCAGGCCCGGCGTGTCCTCGCCGTGGATGCGCGCGGGATGAAGAGGCTTGTGAGTTGAATCAAAGGTGAGTCTGGTTCCCTGGTCCTTGCGCAGATCGAGGATTTCGGTGCCGACGACGATGTCACCGGCGTGCATGTCCGACTGGAGTCCGCCGCCGAAGCCGGCGCTGATAACCAGATCCGGTCGGTAGCAATGGATGGTCATCTCGGCGGCGATACGGGCGCATTCCTTGCCGATGCCGAGGGCCAGCAGAGCCACGGGTTGGCCGCCGAGCGTACCTTCGTGGAAGTCGAGATGTTCCTGGCGAACGACGTGGTTGGCGTCGGCGCGGCGCAGGATGGGCTTGAGTTCCTGGCGAACGGCAACAAGGATGGCAATCATGGTTCTGGCGCCTCAATGAAGCGCCGCGGCAACCAGCCTAACTGCAGCAGTCGTCACCTTCGGCATGTTCGTGGCCGTGGACATGCGTTGTCGCGGCGACGGCAGCATTGACTTCCTTGTTCGCGAGCACCTGGCGGATATTGGCCTGGACGGAGTCGCGCTTGCCGGTGAGGTGGCCGCGGCCGGTGGAGACGCCATTGTAAGCATCAACCTTGGAACCCTCGGCGATCGGCTGCGGTTTCGCGCCGAAATTGTAGCGAATGAGTTTCCAAGTATCGCCCCGTTGGGTGTCGATGCCGAGTGACGGCGTGGGCTCGTAACCGCAGTGCGTCATGCAGTTTTCGCAGCGCGGGTCGCGGGCAACGCCGTCGAAGACCCCGTACTTGTCCCAATCGACCTTGGTAAGCATTTCTTGATAGCCCTCGTAGTGGCCGTCGGTCATGAGATAGCAGGGGGCTTTCCAGCCCTTGACGTTACGGGTGGGAATCGCCCAGGCCGTGCAATGCAGGTCGCGCTTGCCAGCGAGGAATTCGAGATAAATCGGCGAACCGAAGAAGGTGTATTTCTGTCCCCACTCCACGACTTTCTTGAACTTGTCGCGCGTCAGTTTGCGGGTGAGGAAGAAGTCCTCGGGCTGCTTGTTGAGGCGCTTGATCATGTCTTTCTTGGCGGCATCGTATTCATAGCCGGGGGTGATGGTATGGCCGTCGCAGCCAAGGGCCGAGAGGAAGTCGAACATCTTCTCGATCTCGTCCATGTTGGTCTCTTTGTAGACCGTGCAATTGGTGGCGACCTGATAGCCGAGGATTTTGGCCATTTTGATGGCTTCGATGCATTCCTTGAAAACGCCTTCGCGTTCGACAATGAGATCGTGAATGTATTCGAGGCCGTCGATGTGGACGTTCCAATACATCCATTTCGAGGGTTTGATGCCCGGCCGGCCGTCGTTCTTGCCCTTGCGGATCTCGGCGGCTTCCTTGTCGGTGATCAGGTCCTTGGCGAGCAACGCCTCAAGTTTGGGCTCGAGAGAAGGGCTGTAGGTGCGGGCGAGATGATCGCGCATTTTCTTGCGCATGAACATGCCATTGGTGCAGACGTAGACGATGCG
>Ga0207145_1038_pt1 | contig 19964 bp, 16 predicted proteins | sample Alteio_BWMinHeat_35_FD_153578 | JGI IMG/M metagenome (GOLD analysis project Ga0207145, IMG submission 153578) | Enriched cells from forest soil in Barre Woods Harvard Forest LTER site, Petersham, Massachusetts, United States -... | ecosystem: Environmental > Terrestrial > Soil > Temperate forest >...
CGAACACCTCGCAGAACAGCCGACCGCGGCAGATTAACACAGGGCTTGGCCGCGGACCGAGCTATGGTTAGAAAACGCAACAATCTTGGAATTGTTTCCTGAGAGGGGAGAGGAGAAGAGAAGAGAGGGTACCACCCCGGTGTTTTGCCAAAGAGTGTGGAAACTATTGATTGGGAACGAGTTATCGCAACACTCTTTTTTGAAGAGTGCGGAAGAGCATGAAAGGAAAGGAATTAACTTTTCGCGTTTTCCATGAAAGAGTGAAAAGAGTGAAGAATGGGCGGCGAGGAAACGGGGCGGGAGGCCGTTCGCAGTAGTGATGGGAAGGGGGATTGCGAGACGGCCATGGGGAAGAATACCACGAATCGCGTCTATTGTCAAGATAAATATATACCTTATGTATATCACTGGAAGGACAGGAGTTAGAACCTATATTCGATCTGCGACCTGTTGACATTCTACTGGGGAAGGTCTAATCTCCCAGTAGAATCTCTACAGGAGGGAGTCTTGAGTCCGGAACAAACCAATCTTCTGCAAGGGACGCTGGACATGGTGATCCTCAATGCCCTGCGCTTGGGTGAAATGCATGGCCTCGGAATCTCTCGCAGGATTGAACAGATATCGCAAGGCACGTTTGTGGTGAAGTCCGGATCATTATTTCCCGCACTACGCCGGATGCAGGAAGAAGGCTGGATCAGTTCGGCTTGGGGAGAGTCCGAAACCAACCGCAAGGCAAAGTACTACCGGCTGACGAAGGCGGGAGTGAAACAGTTGGAGGAGGAAACCGCGAAGTGGGAGCGGATTGTGCTTGGGATCTCGCGGGCTCTGGAGGCGTCGTGACGAAGAAGCGAAAGTTACGCTGGCTTTCTCGCGCGGTCAGTTTCTTCCGGAATGTTGCCGGCAATCAGAGAGACGAACTGGACATTGCGGCGGAAGTGAGCGCTCACCTCGATTTGTTGATCGAAGAGAAGCTGCGATCAGGCATGAAGCCAGATGAAGCGGAACGAGAAGCGCGCATCGAGTTGGGAGGCGTCGAGCAGGTGAAGGAACAGGTGAGAGATGCACGGGCGGGAGCATGGCTCGACGCGCTGGTACGAGACTGTCGCTTCGCGCTCCGGATGTCGCGCAAGAATTCAGGATTTACCGCCATCGTCGTTCTTACCCTGGCGCTCGGCATCGCCGCCAATACCACTGTGCTCAGTTGGATCAGCGCTACCTTGCTGAACCCGATTCCGGGAGCCGCTCACACGAGCGACCTGGTCACGGTCGACCGCGGCGATCGCAGCAAAATCGCCACCCCGCCATTTTCTTATCCGGACGTCCGCGACCTCAGCGAGGGCACTCAAACTTTTTCCGGAATTCTCGGCTGGCACGACGACTACATGTCTCTCACGGGCGTCGCGAAGCCGGAGCGCATTTACGGGGCCTTGACCACCGCCAGTTACTTTGACGTTCTGGGCGTCCGTCCGATTCTCGGCCGCGCTTTTCTTCCAGAAGAAGGAACGCCGGGCGCCGGCGCTGCGGTGATCGTCATCGGTTACGCCGTCTGGCAGAACCATTTCGCGGGAGATCCGCAAATCGTCGGTAAGACGATTCAGATCAATCGCCATCCCTACACCGTCATTGGGGTGGCCCCAAGGGATTTCACCGGCTGCAGAACCGGGATCCGCACCGACCTATGGATTCCTCTCTCGATGGATCGCGACGTTTGGGGTTCGAACCGTCCCGATTATCGCAGCGTTGTCTGGCTGAACGTGATTGGAAGACTTCGCCCGGGTGTCACGAAGAATCAGGCAGAGGCAGAACTCAACCTGCTGATGCAGAGAATCGTCAAGCGGTTCCCGGAGGATCACCAGGATCGTTCGAACGAGCTTTCTCTGGACCCGCTGTGGCGCTCTCCCTTCGGACTCAATGGCCGCCTCTACAAGGTCCTTCCGATGCTGCTGGGGCTCGCCGGGGTCCTACTCCTGCTGGCTTGCGCCAACGTTGCCAGTCTTCTGTTGGTGCGTTCGGTCGGACGCCGCCGCGAGATTGCGATCCGGCTGGGAATGGGCGCTTCACGCAAACAGATCATCCGCCAGTTTTTGATCGAGAGCCTGCTGCTTGGTCTGCTCGGCGGTACCGCGGCCATCGCGATTACGGTGTGGACTTCTCGCAGCATCGTCGCTTTCTTTCCGCCCAGCTCTCTTCCGCTGACGCACGACGAGCACATCGATCAACGCGTGCTTTTCGTCACGATTGCGGTTTCCATCCTCGCTGCGATCATTTCCGGTGTTCTTCCGGCCCTGCGGTCTTCGAGCCTGCCGGTGCAATCCGTTCTCAAGGAGGAAGCGACCAGCGTCTCGCTTACTTTGCACAAGTCTCGTCTCTTGAGTGGCCTCGTGGTGGCGCAGATTTCACTCTCGCTCGTTCTCTTGGTCTGCGCGGGACTCTTTACTCGCAGCCTTCAGAAAGCACAGCAATCGGATCCGGGATTCGAAGCAAGTCATCTGCTGCTGGCCTCTTATGAGCTCTCGCCTGCTGGTTACACGCGTGCGACGGGTCCGGCGTTCGACCGGCAGGTGCTCGACAGGCTCTCGGCGCTTCCCGGGGTCGAATCCGTGACCTTGGCTGATTTTTCACCCCTGAGCTTCAGCATCCACTCCGACTATCTGCAGATCGAAGGCTACGTGCCACAACCGCACGAATGGATGGAAATCAGCCGAGCGATTGTCGGACCGAATTACTTTCGCACTCTGCGCACCTCCGTGATTTCGGGGCGTGAATTCACCGCAGCGGATACGGCGGAATCGCAACTCGTAGCCGTCGTCAACCAAGCCTTTGTCGACCGCTATTGGCCGGGTGAAAACGCGATCGGCAAGCAGGTGACGGACAGCGGTGCTCGCTTCACCGTTGTCGGGGTGGCACGCAACGCCCGATACCGCTCACTCACCTCCCCGACCGAGCCTGTCATCTATTTGCCGATGTACCAGTCGTTCCGGCCCACAATGGATACCGTCCTTCACCTGCGCACGACTGGCGATCCGCGCGCCATGGCATCTTCTGTGGAAGAGACCATCCATCAGCTCAATCGGGAATTGCCGCTGTTCAATGTGAATCCGCTTTCCGTCACCATGCAGCTCGGCACACTTTTTGGACGCATCGCGGCTACGTTTGCCGGCTCGTTCGGTCTTCTTGCCATGCTGCTCGCCGCCGTCGGCATCTATGGCGTCGTGGCTTACAGCACTCGCCAACGCGCGCGGGAAATCGGCATCCGCATGGCGCTCGGCGCGGAGAAGGGAGGCATCTACCGTCTCGTTCTTGGCCAGGGATTCAAGCTCACACTGGCCGGCCTCGTCGTGGGCACGGCGCTCGCTGTGGCATTCACGCGGTTGCTTAAGGCGCAACTCTTTGGCGTCAGTGAGACGGATGCTATTACGTTTGCCTCGGTCGGGCTGCTTCTGGCCGTTGTCGCTCTGGTCGCGTGCCACATCCCCGCCCGCCGCGCCACGCGAGTTGATCCGATGGTCGCACTGCGGCACGAATAACAGTCCAAATCATGATCTCTTTCCACATCGGCGGTGAAGCGGACGAAGACAGTCGGGTTCCTTCTTTATCTGGTATTTCATGGCGCTCGTAGATGTTGGCCCAACAGCTTTAGACATCCGCGCGTAACCACAACGCGAATCGAATCGACTGAATCCAGCTGAATCGGTGGCGCACTCGCAGAATGCGATACCAATCGCTGATCGATTTTGGTTTCATGGATTGGCTCCTTCGGGAGGTATCTATGGCTTTGTGCGCAACATCAGAATTACGTTTCATAATCGGAGGGCCTCCTTCTGTAAGTAAAGGGTGCAAGCCTCCGGGATGCGGGATAGGGTAAAGCCCCGAATCTGCGAGCGGATTATTATTGAATGTGACGTAGGGCCTGCAGCGGTAACCGGTAAAGTGAGCTGTAGGGCAGAACAGAGGAATCGGAGTTCACCGCAGGTGTTTGCATTCCCTGATGATTCCACGCTCGTCACTGAGCACGGCATACCCGGTTTTGTCGGGGATGTCTTCCAAGTAAGACAACGTAACCTTGGCCGTCAGTATTCCAGTCTAGCCCTCAAGAAAGGCCCCCCAATTAGCATAGGGCGGCAGCTATTGGCCGGCGGGCTTTTTGTCTGGCGGCGGGGGAGGTTGGGGAGGCGCTGTGAATTTTGCGTCGTCGACGGGGACGTTTTGTTTTACGTCATCGATTTGGATGGTGAAGCGGTTGCCGGGGCGGGAGAGAGTCCAGCGGTAGGGGATTTTTACGCCGTCGGCGTCGCGATAGTCGGAGTAATCGATTTGAGTGGGCATGCGGCCGAGGGCGGTTTCGGCGTAGCGCACGAGGCGAAGCAGCAAGCCGGATTGCTGATCGAAATAGAGGCGGAGAGGCGGCTGGCCTTCATTGCGGCCGAAGACGAGATAGGTGTCGTGGCCATCGATTTTTTCGCCGGGGACGACGGTGAATTTCTGGAAGAGGGTTTTGACGTGAGAGGCGAAATAGAAATCGGAGTCGATGCGCGCGGCGTCATTTTCGGCGGCGGACATCATGTGGGGATGGCCGGCGTTGCTGAGCCAGCCTTGCTTACCGTCGAAGGCGGTGATGCTGTCGCCATTCGGGAGATGCATTGCGGAGATGCGCTTGTCGGGAGCTTTGGCGAAAACTTCGATGGGAAGCTGATGGCCGTTGGCGTCGATGTTACCTTTTTCGACGCGGCTGGTGATTTTTTGCCAGGCGGCTGCGCCACCGATGGCTGACAGATATTTATCGAGAAGCTGATCGGCAGGCGGCAAAACAGGCTTGGCGGTGGGGGCTTTGGCGGGCTCGGGTTCGGGCTTGGCGTCTTCGGTGGCGACGAGGGGAGTTGCGACAGGATCGGCAGCGCCGCGATGGCAGGAATAGCAGGTGACATCGCGATGGCCTTCGAAATTGTCTTTGTTGATGGCGAACATCATTTGCATCATTTTGCGGGCGGTGACTTTCGTCTTTTTGTCGTCCTTCTCGAAATCGAGGCCTTTATCGCCGCGGACGTGGCAATACTCGCATTCGACGCCGAGCGAGGCGGTGATGAATTGCATGGAAGGAAATACCAGGTCGGCGGGAACACCTTTGAGAGCTTGTATATTTTTGAATTGTTCTTCGGCGAGCTTGGGATGGGCGGGAGTTTGCGGGGCGTTGGATTGCGCTCTTGCGGCGGCGATGGCCAAGACTGTGCTCAGCGCTAGTGCGCATGCGACAAATATTTTATTGCGTCGGTTCAAATTCATCCCTTAGCCCCCTGTGGCTAAATTATGCGAAGAAAAGTGTATCAGAAAGCAGAGATTGCCCTCGCGGATGTGACGAACGGCAAGACCGCGGGGTTACGCGGAGAGGTCGCCGCGTTTGGCGAGGGCGCGGATTCGGTCGGAGGCGCGGAAGGCGAGGGCCTCGATGGTCATGGTGGGTTGGCCGCGGCCGGAAGTAACGAGGCTGCTGCCGTCGCAAAGGAAAAGATTTTTTACGTCGTGGGTTTGGTGATCGGAGTTGATGACGGAGGTTTTCGGGTCGTTGCCCATGCGGCAGGTGCCGAGGAGGTGGACAGTGAATTCCTGTTCGCCGGCGGGGAAGGACCATTGTTTTTGCGCGCCGGCGGCTTGCAGAAGTTCGGCGGCGCGGAGATTTAGCCAGTTGCTCAGCTTGACGTCGTCGGGATGATCCTTGTAGGTCATGCGAAGGGCGGGGAGGCCCCAGGCGTCTTTCAAATCGGGGTCGAGCGAGAAGCTATTGTTCTCGACGGGAAGCGACGTGCCATGGGAAAAAATTTCTACGGTTCGCGTGAAATTGTTGCTCAGAACATCCTTGAAGCCTTTGCCCCATCGGGGTGAGCCCGGCGGAAGACTGCCAAGGGCGAAGTTGATGGGAGTCATATCGAAACGCGCGTCGAGCCCGCCGCCGCCGTGGAAGCCGACTTTGTCGGGATCGAGTTCGTAGAAGTCGTGGAGGATGCGGCTGACGGCGAAACCTTTGTAGTCGTTGAGAGGATGTTCGAATACGCCCATGGACATGGCGCCGCTGTTGAACATGAGATATTTGCCGACTTTGCCGCTGCTGTTGGCGAGGCCATCGGGAAATTGTTTATTGGCGGAGAGAAGAAGGAGGCGAGGCGTTTCGGCGCCATTGGCGCAGACGACGACGGCTTTTGCTTTCTGGCGTTGCACGTTGCGCTGCGCGTCGAAGTAAATGGCGCCGGTGGCGCGGCCGTTGGCGTCCATCTCGATGCGATGGACGTAGGAGTTCGGACGGATTTCGCAGCGGCCAGTTTTTTCGGCCATGCGAATGGCGGTGGCGAGCGAACTGGACTTCGCGCCGACTTCGCAGGCGAACGCAAGGCAGAAGCCGCAGTTGATGCAGGCGCTGCGGCCCGGGCGCGGCTGCGAAAGAATCGCCATGGGCGCGGGAAAGGGATGCCAGCCAAGCTTGCGGGCGGCGCGTTCGAAAATCACGCCGCTGGATTTCACGGGGAGCGGCGGCATCGGGTAAGGCTTGGAACGCGGGGGATCGAACGGGCTGGCGCCGGCTTGGCCGGAGACGCCGATTTCCCATTCGACTTTGGTGTAGTAGGGCTCGAGGTCGGCGTAGCTGATGGGCCAATCGGCGAGGGCCGCGCCGGGAACGTCGCCAACTTTACTGTGCTCCTTGAAATCGATTTCGTGGAAGCGCCAGAAATTTGCGGTGAAGTGGGTGCTGGTGCCGCCGACGAGACGGCCGTAGGCAATGGTGCGCTGCGGCTTGGCTTTTTCGTCCGGAGTCTTGCGAAACGTATTGGGCTGGAGGTCCGGATGATTGGTCAGAAAATCCCGGTTGAGGACTTCGATTTCGTCGTGAATGAAATCTTTTTCCGTGAGATATGGTCCCTGTTCGAGGACGACGACGCGGAAGCCGTTTTCGGACAGTTCTTTGGCGACGATGCCGCCGGCGGCGCCGGAACCGATGACGACGAAGTCGACCTCGTCGGTTGTTTTGTATTTGGGCGTCTCAGGAGGCGTCATGATTTGGTTTTGTCCGGGGATTGAGGATCCTGCTGCCAGCCTGGATAGTCTTTGTCGTAGTAACCGAACGGCGGCATGAACATGTGCTCGCGATCACGGCCGATGACTTTCCAACCGGCGCCGTCGCGATTGCCGCGCTTGTCGGCGTCTGGATCGATGAGGAAGCCGGAGATGGTGTGCACGCGAAGCGTTTCGAAGAAAGATTGAGCGCCGCCAAGCGCACGGTACGGGCTCCTTCCTCCAGCGCCAGACTGCTCGTCCAAAGATTCGAGGACTTGATCTTGCTGCTCGGGAGTGGCGGAAGAAAATTTCTGGACAGCCGGAAACAGTTCGCGGACTCTGAGCTGCAGCGCGGGCAAACCCTCGGCGTAAAGCTTTTGGTTGTCCTTGGCGAAAGTGACGAGAGCACGGTCGATGAAAAAGACGACGCCGGCTTCGTGCGCGCCGGGAGTGTCGGTGGTGGGAATGATACGCGAGGCGATAGAATCGATCTCGGCGGCTTGCTCTGGAGAAAAAAATTCGAACTTGGCGGGAGAAGCGGATTGCGCGGATTGTCGCGCGTGAGTGGCGGCGGAAAGCATGGCCGGCCAATGGGCCGCGACCCAGGCGGCCGAAATCCCCGATAGACTGTGTGACAGAAACCCGCGGCGTGAGAGATGGTTGTCCATAGATTCGCGCGCACAATGCGAATGAAGTAAAGTGAATGTATGCTGTGAGCCGCGAAGGGTCAAGCAGAAAGCGCCCTAACAAGCAAAGAAAGTCAGCCCAAATTGGCACACTTGTTTGCGGACAGCAGCAAGGCTATTGTACGATTCCGCTGGGCCGCGGAAAAAATCAAATAAGCGATTACTTGAAGCAAAAGAATGGCTACCTTTACAGGCGCGATCGGAACCGGAAGCAAGTGGCTGCTCGATAAGATCGTCGGGGTGTTGGCGGCGACGGGCGTCAATCCGAATTTTCTGACCTTTCTCGGTCTGGTGGTGAATTTCGTGGCGGCGGCAAATTTTGCGCTGGGAAATTTTCGCATCGCGGCGCTGATTATTTTTTTCGCGGGATTTCTGGATATTCTGGATGGGCAGGTGGCACGGCGTCAGAATCGCGTTACGGCGTTTGGAGCGTTTTACGATTCGACCCTCGACCGGTATGCGGACATGGCGCTGTACATGGGCCTGCTCGTCTACTACTCGGTGAGCGGGCGCACGCCTTATGTGGTGCTTGCAGCGGTGGCAACGGCGGGTTCGGTGATGGTGAGCTATGCTCGCGCGCGGGCGGAGTCGCTCATTCCTCTTTGCAAAGTCGGCTTCATGGAGCGGCCGGAACGGCTCGTTCTGCTGATCATTGGTGGTTTCTTTACGCGTATGGGCGCAGTGTTGTGGGTGATTGCCGTGGTTTCCACGATCACCGTCATTGATCGCATCGTGTTTACGTGGCAGGAAACGAGAGCGGGCCGCACAATTCCTGGGATAAAACTTCCTACCTGATTTCTTCTCATGAGAATCCTTTGGATGAAGGCGCGGTAACAAACGTGCTTGCGTTTGCTTCTACTCAGACGACTTTCCTAAGCTAGCTTCAACCGGCTCACTAATAATGTCGTGAACACGCTTGGACAACGCCGCCACATCCTGCTTGGTCATTCCCTTTGTTTCGATGAGGTCATGGAGATGGACCGTGACCGTCGCGGGCCAGAGCATCCAGTGGCCGGTGCGATGGTGCTTGATCGAGCCGACCAGGCTGATTGGAATGATGGGAATGCCTAGCTGTTGTGCGACGCGGAAGCCACCTTCTTCAAATCCATCGACGTGGCCATCGCGGGTGCGCTTGGCTTCGGGGAAAATGATGAGGCTGGTGCCGCCATCGATGGCATCCTGCGTGAGGCGCCACATGCGCTTGAGATCGGAAGGGCGGCGGACGTCAGGAACGGGAACGTTGCCGAAACGCTTCATGAGCCAGCCATAGGCAGGAATTTTGAAGTGGGATTCGAGTTCCCAGCCGCGGACGTATTGCGGAATGGCACAGTAAAGTATGAACGGATCAAACAGATTGACGTGGTTCACCATGAAGAAGCAGGTGCGATTGGGATCGAATCCGGGAGAGCGGATGACTTCCACGCGCGCGCCGGAAAATAATGCGATGCGGCGGCAGAAACTGCGCTGAAGCCAATCGTGCTTGCGCGGATCCAGAAAAATTCCCAGAAAGACAAGCGTGGGAGCGACGATGAAAAAATGCATGCCACTAAGAATCCAGAGAAATACGCTGCGCACAGTCAACAGTGCGCGCTTCATATATAGATGTCCACGGCGGAAGGAATCACGTTGAGGGACGCGCACTCGAGTGGAGCAATTTCGCCGTCGATGAGCACGTCGACGGGCACCTTCAAGCCAAATTCGACGCGGCGGACGGAGCGGCGCGAAGCAAGTGGATGTTCGATGTGCGTGCCGTCGTAGAGCTTCGGAAGCATGCGCAGCAAGCCAAGGCGTCCGATGGGCCCCCACCGGACAAACTCGATCAGGCCGTCCGTGGGATCCGCTTGAGGCGCAATTAGCATCGTGCCGCCGGTGAATTTGCTATTGTTGAAGGTAAGAAAAAGGCAGCGGCTCTCGTCCCAATCTTCGTCATCGTCGCAACGCAAACGAAACGCACGGCGCCGCAGCTGGACGACGCGGACGAACACTCCCAGCAGATAACCGAGATAGCCGAAAGGCTTGAAATAGCGATTGGTCAAAGCGCCGACATCCGCCGTGAAACCCAGGCTGAGAAGATTGAACGAATAAACGTCACCCTTGGCATGTGTGAGCCGAACCAGATCGACAGCACGGGTTCGGCCTTCGATCAGGGCTTGCAAAGAGGCGTTCGCGCCTTCCTTCGTAAAATCGCGGAGGAACGAATTGCCCGTTCCAAGTGGCAAGAAGCCGAGAGCGATGCGCTCTTTCCCTCGGGCGCGTTCATAAACGCCGTTGATGATTTCGTGAGCGGTGCCGTCGCCACCGACGGCGATGAAGCGCCGATAGCCCTGTTCATACGCTTCGCGAGCGAGTTCGACGGCGTGGCCGGGGCCGGTGGAAGCCACCACGTCGATCTTCAATCCTTTCTCACGCAGGCCAGCAAGGGCCGGCCCGGCCAGTTTAGCCGAGCGGCCGCCACCCGCGGCTGGGTTGACGATGGCGAAGAAATGGTTTTTCAAAGCCGGTCTTTGTTCCTACAGAATACCTTCACAAGAATTTTTTGCACGTTCCGCCTTACAACGGCTGAAACGCGGTGGCGCGGTCGAGCTTTGCAAGCTGCTCCGCTAGAGAGTTTCTCTTAATCTTGAGTGAAGCTGTGCGTGGAAAATCTTCGTTCAACAAAACCACGCCATGAATGCGCTTGTAGTTCAAGAGTTTGCTGTTGCGCGTGGAAATATCGCGGCGAAGCTCTTCCGTGTAAGTTTGGCCGGGCTCGAGGTGGAGCGCAAGCAGCAGCTGTTCGCCGACCATGGAACGCTGCGGCCAGATGTAGTTGGCGGCGAAGACGCAAAATTCCTTGACGGGGAGACTTTCGAAAACCGACTCGATGTCTTCAGGATAAATGTTTTTGCCTTCTTCGGTCACGATCATATTCTTCTTGCGTCCGAAGAGTTGCAAATGGCCGGCGTCATCAAAACGGCCGAGATCGCCGGTCATGAGCCATCCGTCGACGATAGCTTCGGCGGTAAGTTCCGGCTCGTTCAGATAGCCGGACATGGTGGTTTTGCTGCGGACTGAAACTTCACCGATTCCGTCGGCGCTCGGGTTAATGATGCGAACTTCCATTCCGGGCAGAGGTTTGCCAACGGTATCCGCGCGAAAGGGGCGCAGGTCATTCACCGTGATGGCGGTGCCCGCTTCGGTCAGTCCGTAGCCGTTGGCGACGGAGATACCGAGATCGTAGAAAAACTGGAGCGTTTGCGGCTCGGTGAACGCGCCGCCAACGATGATCGTGCGAAGTTCTCCACCGAACGGTTCGTGGACCTGTTTCAACAGGCGCCTGCTTAGACCGAGCCGGGGCCGGCTTTTTGTGAGCGCTTTGTTGACGGCAACCATCGCGTTAAACACTTTACGCTTGCCGGACGGGAGTTCATCGAAGCGCGCCTGCAAACCTTTTTGAAGATTTTTCAGCACGAGCGGAACGAGGCTGACGTAGGTGATCTTATATTTGGAAAACGCCTCGCGCACATATTCCGGCCGCAGCGTGCGCAAATGCACGACTGCTGCGCCGCACGTGAATGGGCCGAAGAATCCCACCATGAAGTCGATGGCATGATTCGTGGGCAAGATACTGAGATAACGCACTCCCGGCCAAAAAGGATAAATCGAAGTGAGAGCGACGCATTGTTCGAGATAATTTTCGTGCGTCATCATGCAGCCTTTGGGGCGGCCGCCGGTGCCTGAAGAATAGACGATGCACGCCACATCTTTGCGGGTGCGCGGAACGAAGGCAGGTTCGCCGCTGTCCTGAAAGTCTTCCCAGCGCTGCGCGCCGGCGAGATCAGCGTTCTTGGGTGCTTCAGTCACAAGCACGGTACTCACATTCGTTGCCGCAGCGCGGCCAGCAGCGACGCTCAATTGGCGCCAGATCGGATATTCTGTGATCAGAACCTTTGCGCCGGAATGTTTCAGCAATTGCCACTGCTCGTCCGGCGTGAGTTTGTAATCGAGCGGAACCAGGACGCCGCCCACATAAAAAATCGCGTAAGCGGAAATCAGCCACTTGGACTGATTCGTCATAATGATGCTGGCTCGATGGCCCACGGAAAAGCCACCGTCCTGGAGCGCCTTCGCGAGCGGATGCGCAAGATTCTTGAACTCGCGATAAGTCAGGCGCGCTTTCTCCCGTTCGCGGTCGGCCTCGATCAGACACACTTCGTCTGCATATTTTTCCAGCGCATCCTTCAGCGCCGCGCCGATGGATTGATATTTGGAGAGGTCCAGCATTACAGGCGAGACTGAATTCTCGAAGCGAGCGTGCGGAAATCGCTTACGCCCTGCACTTCATAATCCGGGAGCTCGATGCCGAAATGATTTTCGAGGCGGCTCAGCATTTCCAGGGTCTGCAGGCTGTCAATCCCGAGCTTCTTGAAAAAATCGTCTTCGGGAGCGAGCGAGCCTGCCGGCACGTTGAAATGCTTTGACGCCAGATCGAGAACTTCCTGGGTAGTCTGCTCAAGTGTGCGCATGGAAGCTTAAATTTACCATTTTCCCTGGGAAGAAAGAAAATCGTGGTTCAACACATTAGGCCGATAACACGGCCGCCGTTCTATGGCAGATACGGCATCGCGTCGGTGGATTCGACGAACTTCTTGAGTGCATCCATGACCGCGGGGCGCGCAAAGAGTTCGCAGAAAATGTCGATTTCGCGGCGCAAATCTTCGTGCGGTATGGACTTGATGAACTTTTTTGCAGCCGCGCGAGTGACGCCGTCAAACTTCACGACTTGCGCCGCAGTGGCCCGCGCGATACGAAGCGCCTCACCCTCCGCTGCAAGTTGTGCCACCAGCCCCACGGATTGCGCACGCGTGGCGTTGACGCTGCGTCCGGTCAAAAGGAGGTCGCGGATAAACGCGTTTCCCAGATCCCGCTTCAGGCGAGGAATGCCGCCGAATCCTGGAATCAGGCCGAGGCGCAGTTCGGGAAACGCAAAACGCGCCATCTTGTCGGCAACGATAATGTCGCAGGCAAGCGCGAGTTCGAAGCCACCGCCGAAACAAACGCCATGGACGGCGGCAATCGTCGTAAACGGAGCGGCATCGATGGCGTTGAAGGCGGCGTGAATGCGCTCCAGGAAATTGCGCACGCCTGAGACGCGTTCCTTTTCAGAGAGTTTCGCGGCCGCGTGATAAAGCTCGCGAAGATCCGCGCCAGCGGAAAAGCCATGTTTGCGTTCACTGTGGACGATACATGCGGACGTGTCTGGCGCGAGAGAAACCATCGCAGCCACAAAGCGTTCCAGGTCTTCCAGCATTGTCAGGCCAATTTCGTTGGCGGGCGCGTGGTCGAGCGTCAGCTCAATGACGCCCTCCCTCCATTCCCAGCGCAGAGCTTTGCCGGTGAACGATTTCACGATTTGCTCCCGGCGGCTGCTTTGCTTTCCAGCGCTTCCGCGTACATGGCGTTGATTTCGGTGGCGAAGCGCGCGTTGATGGCGTCTCGGCGCAACTTTCCCATCACAGTCAGGAGTCCGTTTTCGGACGTGAGATTTTCGGCGAGTAAAGTGAAATTGCGTATTTGGCGGTAGTGCGGAAGCTCGGCATTCACGGAGTCCAAAGCCGATTGCACTGCGATGCGTTCGACGGCACCTGTAATGAGCGCGCAAAGAAATCCGCGTCCATTTCCAACCACAACAATCTGCTGCGCACCGGGAAGCAAGAGAGCGAGCCTATCTTCGATGGGCTCCGGAGTAATTTTGTGGCCGGAATTCAGCACAATCAGATTCTTGATCCGACCGATGATTCGCCAGTTGCCGCGAACATTCACCTCGCCTTGATCTCCAGAGTGGAACCAGCCATCTTGCAAAACGCGCGCGGTTTCTTCAGGCCGGTTCCAATAGCCCGGAAAAATATTTGGGCCGCGCACGATGATCTCTTCGTTTTCGCCGACTTTCATTTCGATGCCGTTCACCGCCGTGCCCACATAGCCTGGCTCCACGGGAACGCGAGGGTCATCGAGCGTGCAGATAGCTGTTGTTTCCGTAAGGCCGTAAGCCTGCAGCACGGGAATGCCAAGCATGAGAAAAAACTGCTGCGTTTCTGGCGCAAGCGGCGCCGATCCGCAAATCAGTGCGCGGATATTCGGGCCGAAGCGTTCCTTGATTTTGCTGAAAATAAATCTGCGCCCGAGACCCAGCCAGAAGGCATCGGTGGCGCGTCCCCGGCCCACGTGTTTCCGCATCCACGCATCGCGCGATCTGGCGTAAAGCGACCGGATGGGCGCGGCTCTCTTCGCTATCGCTTCTTCCACGCCGCGCCGCACGCGTTCGAGGAGCGTCGGCACATTCAAGAAATAATGCGGCGACGCCAGGCGAATTTCGTCGGCAAGTTTGCTCAGATCCGTCGACAAAGTCAGAACACTTTCACGGGACAGACACGTGAGCAAAAGAATCCACGACGCCGCGAAACTGAACGGCCCGTAGTGGAAAACGCGGTCGGGTTCCTGCGTCGCTCCCATCAAAAGCTCGAGCCGCTCGCGCGTGCAGCCCAGCATGTGCGTTACGTTGCCGAAGTTTAGGCAGACGCCCTTGGGCTCTCCGGACGTGCCGGATGTATAGATGATGGTTGCGAGATCGGCGTTCGAGCGGGGGTTCGGTTCGTCGGGATGCGGCGCGTCCGAGGCAGTCTCTTGCAGAACCTCCTCAAAGAGGATCAGCCTTCGCGCGCTCGACCATTGCGGCGGCAATGCCTTGGCTACAGCTTCGCCCAGCGCCGCATCACTGGTGAAGAGAAATTGCGGCGTGCAGTCGCGCATCATCGCCGCCAGTTCGGCCGGGGCTTGCCGCGCGTACAGCGGGACAACGACAATGCCTTCGGCGAGTAGCGCGAGATTGAACGCCACCCAGCGCGCGGAGTTCGGCGCGAGCAGCGCGCAACGCTCGCCTGGCTGAAGTCCGGTGCGCCGAAGATGCGCTCGCACTCGTTGCACTTGCTCCAACAATTCCCTGCCGGATACGCTGACGAACTCTTCTCCACGGATTTCGCGCAGTACCACGCGGCTATCGGCCTTCTTCAGTTGCGCGAAAATGTCCTCGAGAAAATTCGGCATGGCAGGTGTGGCGGTCATCACCGCGAAGCAGTTCCGGCAACAGAATGTTGCGGCACGCCAGCTGATGAATCGTAGCGCTCCGCCAACTGAACCAGCGTGTCGTTCAAAGGCGGCAGATAGTCTTCCCAGGAAAGAACGCCGGAACGCAGCGGAAACTCTGGATACGTTCGCCGCATGGCGTCTTCCAGAAACGTTCCCATTCGCGCCATGACTTTGAGGTTGCGCACGACCGTTTTTCCAATACCGTCGCGCACGGAATCGGCTTCCGCTACCAGCGTGTCCATCATTTTTATCAGCTTGGGCTCAAGGTCGGGATCGTCCACGGTCAACAAAAGATGCTGATGCCCGCGCTCGCGCATCAGATTTCGGATGCGCTCGTCCATCGTGACGCCCGCGGAAGCCACCAGGCTCGGCATGCACGTCACAATGCCGTGATAGCGCGACGAAACCATATACGAACATTCCCGCAGAATGGAGACAAGCTGAAACATGTCGTAATCGTCGGACGTAAATACCGGAATACCGGGCATGGCCTTTTCGATTTCGCGGCAAGCGACGGCGTCCAGCCTCTCCATCGCCACGAGAATCGGGAAAACGTTGTGGCGTTCGCGAAACGATTTCAATGCGTTCGTAAAACTCGAAATATAGTGTTGGTATTTTTTCTCAACTTCCGGGCCCGACTGGAAAAAATACACCGTGCGGTATTGGCTGTCCTTGTACGCGCCGGTGGTAACGCGCGCCAGATACTTCCCGATGGAGGCTTTCACAGGCCAGACGAACGGATGGATCGGGCACATCACCAGTACGGGGGTTTTCTCGTCCCAACCAGCTTCGCGCAGAACTTTGCGAGCATAAGCTGGAGGATGCGGCTCGAAAGTCCACGCCGTATCTGTTCCTAACTCCGTCGGAATTCCCAAAGACGTAAGCAGCTTCTGCGATTCTTCGTTCCGCGTGATCACCATCGAATCGTGCACGTAGCGCTCACACATTCGCTCGACCAGGCGATCCATGTGGCCCGCTTCGCCGCCGTACGCCAGCGAAAGCTTGTTTTCCGCGGAAGCCAGCCCTAGCGAGCCGATCATCATGGTCGTCAGCGCGTTGGCAAACTTGCTTTTAAACATCGAGCCTTCGCAGGCAATGACGCCGTGATTCTGCCGCACCTCGCGGAACAAAAACGGCGGGAACACATCCGGAAGATAAACCTGCTTCGTGCCGTCGAAATATCCGCGCGTGCGGTCGAAACTTTGCGTCATCACGCTGAAATCGACATTGTCCGCGCCGAGCACGTGCCGCACTTGCCGCAACATTTCCTGCACGCGTACGTCGGAACCGGTGTTGCGCGTGCCGTTGTAGCCTGCGAATAACAAACGCAACTTTTCGCCGGGTGTCCAGCGCCGCCCGAAACCAAACATCCATCCGAACCGGGTGATTTCAATCAGCGCGCTAACCCAGGCTACGAGAAGAAAGTCCGTCATGCGCGAGCGCCCCCGGCGGCTGCGGTCTTTTCCGGCGTGCCGGCGCCCACTTCCGTGGTCGGCCACGGTTTTGCCGGATAGCGAAACTTGTTTTCGCGGCTGAATTTCAGCAACGGAAACGCGTACGTCGAAAACTTTGCCGGCGTTTCGTTCAACTCGGCCACCACGCGTGAATTATCGAACACCGTGTTCCAATCGAGATAAGGCCAGAACACTTTCAAGAGCGACGCTCCGTGAGCAACGGAACCTTTGCGGTTCGAAAGCCAATTTACCGTACCGGAAAATGTGCCTCCCATCGAGGGCCAGTACGCCGGACGACGCCAGCCACCTTCTTCGGCGAGTGCATCGGTCAATTCCTTGTACGTTTGCGAGCCCGTGCCCGACGACAAATGATAAATCCCATGCGCCGGCTCGGCCTTCTGATGAATCGTAACAATGGCTTTGCTCACGTAATTTGCCGGCACGATGTCGATTTTATCCTGAGGGCGCAGCGGAAGAACAGGGAGCCGCACAAGAGCATCAAACGCCTGCACCATGTCGAACTGCGAAGTCTCCGGCCGGCGGCTGTCTCCCAAAACGATCGCAGGCCGGAAAATCGTAAGCGGCACATCGGCGAGAAGTTGGTGCAGCATGTGCTCGCCGAATTTTTTTGTGCGCGCGTAGGGATCGTAGTCCGATCGCGCCCAATCAATCGCCGCGTCTTCCTGTACGACTTCGTTGCGCCGCTTACCCGCGACCGCAACAGTGGATACATGCGAGTAGCGCCGCAGGCCGTTGCGGTTTTGCGCCCGCCGCGCCAGTTGAATGACTTCGAGTCCCCCGCGCAAATTGACATTGAGGCATTGCCGCTCCGATTTTCGATTCAACGAAGCTGCGCAATGAATCAGTGAGTCCGTAGTATCAACCAGCGCATGGTATTCGTCATCGCTCAATCCAAATCGCTCGCTCGTCAAATCACCGCGAAAAATCCGCACGCGCGTGCTCAGATATTCGCAGAATTCGCGGAATTCAAAATGGAGTTGCAGCGAAGTCCACAGCCGCTCGCGCGCCTCTTTCTCGCTCTTTGCGCGCACCAAGAGATTCAGCTTATCGCGGTGTTCGGTGAACAATCCCGCGGCGACATAGCTGCCCAGGTATCCGGTCGTGCCGGTTACGAAGATCGCCATAGTGGGTCCGACGGCGTCGCAGAATTTGACACAACAGCGGCCCGGGCATTTTCAGGAGACCAATCCAATTCGCGCGGCGCGCGCGCCTCAAGCGGCCGGCCCTCCATCAAGGGATAACACCACCGGCGCAGCGCCGGAATGTGCACATTAATCCAGTAGTCCCACCAATCGATCAGTTCGGGAGCAAAATCAAAAATGGCTTTCTCTTCCGCCGAGAGCCACGCCGACAAAAGCCTCGCGTTCTCGCATTCGAACACATGCTCGTTGTGCAAAATGAACGGCTCGTACAACTCAATCAGCTTTTCCGCACGAATCAGTTCGCGCTCCTGCTTCGCCAGCGGCGCTTTCTTCATGTGCATCGACACCGCCGCCCGATTAATCGTCGAAATCACAGCCTTCTGCATGGGAATCGACAGCCGCTCGTAGCGCTGCTTCGAAACCGGAATCGTCTCGAATTTCACTTTGAGCCAGTGCTCAATTCCCTGCTGCGTCCGGTAATGTTTGCGGTGCGCCAGCCCCGTCAACTCAATGCTGCGCCCCATGTTCACTGGATTGATCGCCGAAGTCGCCAGCTGGTACATCCGCGCATGCCGCCGCGAAATCACCGCCGCCGCGATCAACGTCATCCCGCGGCACACCATGTCCACCGGAATCACGTCGAGGCATTTCCGCTCGTTCGAAGGCAATTGCCGGAAATTCGTCCCCAGCAAATACGAAAGAGGCCCCGAGGTATTGATCCCCTCATTCCATCCCGTAAACGGCGACCGCTCCGAACTTTCCACAATCGACGGCCGCACAATCGCAATCGGCAATTCGCCGCTGCTGCGCGCCAGAATCGACTCGCCCAAGCTTTTCGTAAACGTATACGTGTTCGGCCAACCCAGATGCTGCGCGCGCCGCAGCCCGATGCGCACCAAACGGTTGCGCGCCCAGCGCAGCCGGTTCCTCTTCAACACGCCATCCAACTCCGTCGCGGGCACCGCCGCCGGATCGCCCCCCCGCCCGAGCGCCTGCCGCCGCAGCGCTTTCGTCAGCTCCGGACTCTCTGAGCGCTCCTCGACATGCCGAATCGTCTCGCGCAGCGAAGCAATCTCTTTCTCCGCATCAAATGCCGCGTCGCGCGCGGGATTGTAGTTGTCCTGCAACTCTTCCGTCACGCGCCCATCGCGCATCCCCACCACGTAGCACGTCGAAAGGTGCATCAATCCCGCGTGGTCGCACTTCCGCAAAAATTCCAGCAGATGCAGCGTCGAGTCCACGTTCGAAGACAGCGCGTCGCGCAAATCCGGGTTAAAGTCCGTCAATCCCGCGCTGTTCACCACCAAATCCAGCGACTTCGCCAGCCGCGCCTGTGTCGCCGCATCCAAACCTAGTCCCGGCTCGCCTACATCGCCTTCGACAACCTCCACTTTCTCCTCAAGCAGCGCGCCCAACTCGCGCCCATACTTTTCTTGCAGCGTGTCGAACGCCGGCGATTCCTCAATAATTTTCTGAAAGCGCTTCAGCGCCGAAGTTGTCCGGTTGCGCCGGATCAGCAGCGTAATCTTCCCAATGTTCGGGACGTTTTCCAGCAAATCCACCAGCCACACTTTGCCGATAAATCCCGTCACGCCAATCAACAAAATGTGGCGCCCAGCCAGCGTTTCGCGCACAGCCAGCGGCCCGCTGCGCACGCCCTCGCCAAACAACGTGACGGATTTGCTCGCCGGAGGCGTCGGACGCATCGCAGTCTGCACCGCCGTCTCCAACTGCTCCGGCTTTTTCGTCCAGCCAAGCTGCCGCAGCAATTTCTCCCGCGAAATGCGCCCGTCGATCGCCCCGCTCGTTAGCCACGCCAGCGGACCGCGCGGCCTCACAATCGGATCCAGCAAACGTCCCGTGGCGTGCCATTCGCGGAATTCCATCCGGTTGGAAATAATCGATTCGACTCCGAGGTGCTGCGCTAGTGGCCGCAATATAGGATCCAGGAGTTGGCTCACAAGCACAATCCGCTCGCCGCTCTGCACCGCGTCCAGCAGTTTCTCCACGGACTCGCGCCGGAGTTGCGGCTTCAGCACATAATGGAAATACTCTTCGCCAAGAAGATCGAGCCGGTCCCGGCTAACACCCCGCAGCAGCATGTGCAGCAACCTCGTGGCCAGCTTCCGGTTTACCGCATAATCGATGGGCCGAGTCAGCGTCATCCAGGCAATTCCCGCACGCCTCGCCCAGCGCTCGGCAAAACTCTGTGCGTTCCATGTATAAAACCATACCGGTCGCATCGCCCCCAGCTCCAGCAAAGAACCTTCGACGCGCCAGTACGTCGCCGGGCGCGCCGCGTTATCGCCGCCGTTCACGCGTTTCGAGTTGGAAGCTGAGTCAGCCATTGCCATCTCATGCCATCGAAAACAACCGGCCACCGTCAGGCCGCTCGTGCAAGGTCACTCAAATCTGCTCGGAGAGTTTGCAGTATGATTCGCACCCTAAATCATTCGTTCAGGATCGCGTGCCAACCGCCGCCCGCACACTTCTGT